>Ga0210123_1000769_pt1 | contig 18426 bp, 16 predicted proteins | sample Muzzi_PWB_D2_FD_185535 | JGI IMG/M metagenome (GOLD analysis project Ga0210123, IMG submission 185535) | Wetland microbial communities from San Francisco Bay, California, USA, that impact long-term carbon sequestration - Muzzi_PWB_D2 (SPAdes) | ecosystem: Environmental > Aquatic > Marine >... | reverse complement strand
GTGTGTGGCCCGTCTACTCTATTAGTATCCCGAAGACGTCCTCGGGTGCCGAAACCCGCCGCTACTGGCACATCGCTGCCCGGGGCGATATACTTCGGGCTTCGAGTCGAGAAGCTCTCGACCGTGGCGAACAACAGGATCTCCGAGTTTCCTTCCGAGGTCTCGCCCCCCGATCGACCCCTCTTTTGCCCTTCGCTGTTGTGCGGGTCTCAAGCAAACGGCCGTGCCGTTCGGGCCTTGCCTGCACGTGTGCTGCGGAGAAATACGACTTATATGTCCAGTACCACTACGACGAAGTTCGTCCAGTTCGGACTTCACGAATCCCTCGTCCGGGGCGTCGACGCCGCCGGTTTCACGTCCCCCCGACCGATCCAGTCCGCCGCGATTCCGGCGGGGCTCCAGGGCCGAGACGTTCTCGGCCTTGCCCAGACGGGCACGGGAAAGACGGCGGCCTTCGCGCTGCCGCTTCTGAACCGAGTGCTCGCAGACGGCGCCGGCACCAGTGCCACGCCCCGCACCCTCATCCTGGCACCCACGCGTGAGCTCGCCCACCAGATCGCGGTTGAAATCCGCATGCTGGCCAAGTTCACGCGGGTGAAGGTCGTCACGATCTACGGTGGCGTCTCGCAGCACGGCCAGGTCCAGGCGCTTCGAAAGCGTCCCGACGTGGTCGTCGGCTGCCCGGGCCGCGTCCTCGACCTGCTCCAGCAAGGCATTCTGAAACTGGGCGCGGTCGAGACGCTCGTGCTCGACGAAGCCGACCACATGTTCGACATGGGGTTCCTGCCCGACATCCGCCGGATCATGGCGGCGCTGCCGCGCCAGCGGCAGAACCTCCTGTTCTCGGCCACGATGCCGAAGGACATTCGTCGTCTGGCCGACGAACTCCTCCAGAAGCCACACGTCGTCCAGCTGTCGGATGACACGCCGGCCGAGACGATCGATCACGGAATCTTTCATGTCGCGGAAAAGGGTAAGAAGGCGCTGCTCGAGCACTTGCTGCGCAGCGCCGAGTGCGATTCGGCCATCGTGTTCACCCGCACGAAGCACCGGGCCAAGCGCCTGGCGCGGCAACTGGAGGCGGCCGGTCACCGGGCCGTGGGTCTGCAGGGCAACATGTCTCAGAACGCTCGCGACCGGGCCATGCAGGGTTTCCGCTCACGCCGATTCGACGTAATGGTCGCCACGGACATCGCGGCCCGCGGCATCGACGTCAACGAAGTGTCGCACGTCATCAACTTCGACGTGCCCAACACGCCCGAGGCCTACACGCACCGGATCGGCCGCACCGGACGGGCCGAGCAAGAGGGTGTCGCCTGTACCTTCGTGACGAATGGCGACGGAGCGTGGGTCGCGGCCACCGAGCGGATGATCGGCGCGGCGATTCCGCGCCGGCAGCTCGAGGGGTTCACGACCGCGAGCAACGGCAATAGCAACGGCGCTCGTAAGGGCAACGGCAAGGGCAACGGGGCGAGTCGTACTCGTGGCAAAAAGGACCGTCGCGGCCGGGGGCGTCCAAACGCCAGCGGCAACTCCAAGGGCAACGGCAACGGCAACGGTCGCAAGAGTGGCAGTGGAGACGAGAGCCAGCCGCCCAGGCCGTCGGCCCGGCCTCGCAGCCGGCTCCGCCGTCGCGCCCCGAAGCGCGGGCGCTAGGTCAGAGCCCGAAGCGGGCGTTCAGTTCCTGGAAGCGAGGATCGTCGCGCAGTAGATCGAACGACGAGTCGGCGAGGACTTCGAACCAGGACACCCGCGCATTTACGTCGTCAGGGTCGGCCGCCAGTTCCGCGAGGCGTTCGAGCGCGGAGTCTGGTTCGACCCGCACCCAGGCGAGGGCCGCCAGGGAAAGCGACGACTTATCCGACGGCGTGTTCTCGGGCTGCGGGAGCCGGTCCACCAGCCCGACGACGAGTCGACGCGACTCCGATTCGGGCGCTTCGCGGAAGGTCGTCAGGACCCCCGCCATCTGTTCGGCGACTTCCGGCGGAGCTCCCCGCGCGGGTGCCATGCCACCCAGTAGATCGGCGATCCGGTCGAAATCGCCGAGCGCGTACAGCGACAGCATCAGCAGCCAGAAATCGCGTTCGCGGCCTTCGGCAGAGTTGAACCCATCGACGTCGCCCACCTGCGCGATCGCCTCTTCGTACTGGCCCGCGAAGTATAAGACGCGGGCCACGTTCCAGCGGATGATCGACGTTGGGTCGAGGGTCTCGGCGCGCCGGACCTCCGTGACCGCCTCGTCGTGCCGTCCCATCGCCGACAGCAGCTCGGCGAACCACTGGTGTGCAGTCGCGTACTCTGGATCGAGCTCGATGGCTCGCCCGTAGGATCGTTCCGCGCGCCGGAAGTCGAGATCGCGCATCATGTAGGTGAAGGCCAGCGCCGTGTGCGCCTCTGCCAGCGCCGGGTTGATCTCGAGGGCGAGCTGGGCGTAGCGCTCCGCCTCGTCGAGCGCGTGCCCGGGATCGTCGCCCCAGCCGTTCGGGACGGCGTAGGCGTCGGCAATCGCCGCGTAAGCGGGCGCATAGGTTGAGTCGATGGCAATCGCCTTCTCGAACAGCCCGATCGCGACCTGGATGTCCTCCAGAGTCCGCTTGTTCCAGAAATGACGGCCCTGCAGGTAGTAGTCGTAGGCCGCCGCCTCGTCGGTTCCACTGCTCGCGACCGAAGCGGCCTTCGTGGCGTCGAGCTGACTCGACAGGGCCTCGACGATGCGTTCCGTGAGATCCTCCTGCAGGTCGAGAAGGTTGCCGACCGGGCGATCGTAGCTATCCGACCATACGTGGTAGCCGTTCGTGGCGTCGATGAGCTGCGCGGTGACACGCATCTCGTCCAGGGACCCCCTTACGCTGCCCTCCAGCACGAGTGCCACGTTGAGGGAATCGCCGATCGTGCGGATGTCGGCGCCGCTTCCCTTGAACGCTGCCGCCGACGTCATGGACGGTATCTTGAGGCCTTCGATCCTAACGAGCGCGTTGCGGAGCTCTTCGGCGAGTCCGTCGCCGAGGTATTCGATCTCCGCCTCCCCGGTCAGGTTCACGAACGGCAGCACCGCGATGGAGTCGTAGTCGCGCGTCTCCGCCCCCGTTTCGCCCGAACGGTCGAGCACCCACCAGCCGCCGAGTCCGAGCAGCACGGTGCCCGCCAGGGCGGCCACGCCGATTGGCCACCGCTTCGCGGCGGGGGCCGACGCGATGTTGGCGATCTCTTCCGAGGTGGTGCTGCGGGTACGCTTGAGGCCGCCATCCGGCGTGACATCGAACGACCAGGCGAGCACGATGGCGATCGGGAAGCCGATCAGCAGGATCAGGGCGATCAGTCGGTACGTCCACTCCGGGAGCAACAGGGCCGGGATGAGCAGGTCCACGCTCGATAAAATAATGAACCCGACCGCGCCGTACGTGGCCATGACGCGGAACACGTGCCGGTGCTTCAGTTCCGCGAAGAAACGCTGGTACCCCCGAGGGTCGACCATGAGGCGAAACATCGGCCCGGTCTACGGACCGAGCAAGTTCGGGCCCTCTGAAAATCGATTTTCAGAGGGTCTCGCAGCCCGCCATGTCCCGGACGCAGGTCATCTCGTCTTCAGCCGCAGTCGGCCGCCCTCCGCCCAGAGAATGAGCGCGAATGCGATCAGGCCGTATGCCGCGAAGCCGAGGGCGAGCGGCAAAATCGTCCCGTCGAACGCCCGGTCGATGAACGAGCCGAGCAGGGCGCCCAGGCCGAGCTGCGCGGCGCCCATGATCGACGACGCCGTGCCGGCCACCCGCGCCATCGGTTCCATCGCGATCGAGTTGAGGTTGGGGATGAGAAGTGCGTGGCACACGAACATCGTCCCCAGCGCGAGCAGAAACAGGCCGAGGGGAGGGCGGCCGCCGGTCGACCAGGCATAGGTCGCGAAGCCAGCGGCGGCCAACAGATATCCGATCAGGACGCGATGGGCGAGGCGCCGGGTTCCGACCGACCGGACGATGCGCGCGTTCACGAGCATCGCGAGGCCCATTACGGCGGCCAGGCCGCCGAAGATGTAGGGGAAGTTCGCGTCCTGGCCGAACACTTCGCCGAAAATGATCTCGGAGCTGCCGAGGTAGCCGATGAACACGGAGTAGAGCGCGGTCATCGCCAGTCCGTAGCCCACGGCCACACGGTTCGAGAGCACGACGCGCCCGGCCTCGACGAGCCGCGCGAGGCGGGCTTCGAGCCGGTATTCGACGTGCAGGGTTTCGGGCAGTCGCATCGTCCACAGTGCGATCCCGACCGCGTATAGCACGCAGAATCCGAACACCCACCGCCACGAGCTGACGGCCACGATGCTCGCGCCGAGGGTGGGCGCAACGATCGGTACCAGGACGAAGACCGCGAACACGTGGGACATCGCGCGCGACATCTCCTCTCCGTCGTAGGCGTCGCGGATGACCGCCAGCGTGACCACCCGGGAGCCGGCCGCGCCGACTCCCCACAGAAAACGGACGGCGAGCAGGACCTCGAGGCTCGGGGCGAGCGCGCTCGCGGCCCCGCCCACCCCGTAGATCGCATAGCTGATGAACAGCGCCCGGCGGCGGCCGTAGCGGTCGGCCAGCGGTCCGTAGATGAACGTCCCGAGCGCGAGGCCGAAGAAGTACATCGTGATCGTGGCGGCGATCGCGTTGGAATCGGCGGCGAGTCCGAGATCGGCCCGCATGGCGTCGAAGGCGGGCAGCATCAGATCGATGCCTAGGGCGCCCAGGGCCATCGACATCGCGAGAAGCACGGTGACCTCGAACCGGCCGATGCGGCGGCGCGGTCCGGTGATCATGTCGGTCAAGCCGAGGCCTCGGCTGCCTGATCGGCCAGCAATCGCAAGGCCAGATCGACTTCGCGCCGGTGGGTGCGGTGGGCGAGCGCGGCCATGCGGATCGTGAATCGTCCGTCGAGCTCGGTGGACGACAGAAAGATGCGTCCGTCCCGGCGAAGCGCGTCTACGATCGCCTGGTTGACGTCGTCGGCCCGGACGCCGGGGATGTCGGTGGGAGCCCACCGGAAGGTCACGACCGACAGGTCCGGCGGCGGTCCGACCGAGAAGCCGAGAGCTTCGATCTCGGCGTGGAAGTAGCGAGCGAGGAGCAGCTTCTCGTCCAGCGCGGCGGCGAACGGGGCCGTGCCCAGGAGAAAGAGGCTCTTGTGGGGGTCGAGGACCACCGAGTCCGATCGCTCGATGCCGGCCAGCTTCTGCCGGCCGTGGCTCGTAAGCAGGAAGTACCCTCCGTACGCGGCGTCCACGTGAAGCCAGCAGTCCTCCCGCTCGGCGACGTCCGCGATGTCGGAGAGCGGGTCGACGGCTCCCACGTCGGTCGTCCCGGCCGTTGCGACGATGAGCCAGGGCGTGAGACCGGCCGTTCGGTCCTCGGCGATCGCCCGGGTCAGCGCGTCCGGGCGCATCCGAAAGCCGTCGTCGAGCGCGATCCGGCGGACCGGGGCTTCCGCCAGCCCGGCAATCCGCAGCGCCTTGTCGATGCAGTGATGCGCCTGCGCCGTGGTGTAAACGACCCGCGAGTTCACATTTGCGCCGCCCACGCCGTGCGCGTCCCGAGCCGTCGCCACGGCCGTGAGGTTCGCGATGCTGCCGCCCGACGCGATGCTGCCCGCAGCGCCCGCGGGATAGCTGACGAGATCGGCCGTCCAGCGCACGAGCTGGTTCTCCATGCGAACCGGGCCCGGTCCCGTGAAGAAGACCGACGGGTACTTGTTGGTGACGGCGCCCAGGTAGTCGCCGAGCGCCGCGTGGTAGAGACCGCCGCCCGTCAAGTAAGCGAGGAAGCCGCCCGAGGCCGGGTGGCCGCCGGGAGCCAGGACCTCACGCTCGAGCGTCGCGACGACGCGGTCGAGCGGATGCCCGTCTCCGATCGGCAGGTCGACGAGTCCGGCGCCCGGGCTCTCGGTTTCCACGTAGGCGGGGATGCCGCCATCCGCGGACGAGAGGTATCGTTCGCCCGTCGCGGCAATCACGTCGAGCAGCTCGGCGCGCCGGGTGGCATCGGGCTCGAGGACGCGGGTGGCCGCTTCGAGTTCGGCCAGTCGCGCCGCGATGTCGTCGCTCACGCCAGCTCTGCGTCCGCCGTCAGCGGTAGTTGCCGAACTGCAGCTCGACGCCGTAGTCCCGGGCCTTCAGGAAGGCGATGATTTCCTGCAGGGTGTCGCGCGAGGGGGCCATGACCCGGAGCTGATCGCCCTGGATTTGCACCTGGACTTTCTTGAAGTCGCCGTCGCGGACGTCCTTCGAGATCCGCTTGGCCGTCTCCTGGTCGATGCCCTGCTTGAGCGAGATCGTCTGTCGGGCCCGACCCAGAGTCGCGTCTTCTACCTTGCCGGCGTCGAGGTTCTTGAGCGGCACCTTGCGCCGGGCCAGCTTCTCGCGAAGCACCTGTCGGAGGGCGTCGAGACGGTAGGTGTCGTCGGCCTCGAGTTTCATGGTCCCGGCGTCGCGATCGAAGTCCAGCGCGCAGTTCGTGCCCTTGAAATCGTAGCGCTGGGCGATCTCTTTGTGCGCCTGGTTCACGGCGTTGTCGACCTCCTGGAGATCGACGCCCGTGCTGATGTCGAACGAGTTCGTCTTAGCCATGGCGCGAAGCTAGCAGGCGGAGAGAAGCCGGACCATATCACCGGCCCACCTCCGCGTCTCTCGTCCGCTTGACAGGCGCTGCGCAGTGTTGCAGATTAATTATATGATTAAATCAAATGACCAAGAAACGGAGGCGCGGATTCTCGATGCCGCGCGCAGCGTGTTCCTGCGCCGGGGAACGGCAGGCGCCCGCATGGCGGAGATCGCGGAGGAAGCGGGCGTGAACCAGGCCCTGCTGCATTATTACTTCCGCAGCAAGGCGGGGCTCGCGGAGGCCGTGTTCCAGCGGGCGGCGCGCGACCTGTTCCCGCCCGTGCTTCGCACTCTGGCGTCCGACGCGCCGCTCGAGGAAAAGGTACGGGAGGTCGTCGTCCTCGAGCTCGACACGCTCCGGGACAACCCGTTCCTGCCCGGCTACGTGCTGGCGGAGATGAACCACCATCCCGAGCGGGTCGGGCAGTTCGTCGCGAGCCTGACCGGCGTTTCGCTCGAGACGGTCGGCCCCCGCGTGTTCGATCGTCTGGGGGCCCAAATCGAGGAGGCGGTCGAGGCCGGCGAGATGCGGCCGATTCCGCCCGAGCAGTTCGTCATCAACCTCCTGTCGCTCTGCATTTTTCCGTTCGCCGCCCGTCCGATGCTGATGGCGGTCACGGGGATGGACGACGCCGGCTTCCGCGCCATGATCGAGCGTCGGAAGGCAGAGCTGCCGGAGTTCTTCCTGCGGGGGCTCAGACCATGAACCTGACGAGACGGAGTACACTGGCTGCCTGCCTGCTGCTGGCCGTCGCGGCGCCGGCGTTCGCCCAGTCGACGCCGACCCTGGGCGAGCTTTACGAAGCGGCCGCCCGCCACGACGCGCGCTCGCGGCAGGCGATGCTCAACGAGTCGTCGCTCGAGCTGCGGCTGAAAAACCTGAGCGGCGAGTGGTTTCCGCAGCTTCGCCTGAGCGGCGAGGCCCGCTACCAGTCCGACGTTCCGAGCTTTCAGCCGGAGGGGTCGACCGGCGCCGCTGGCGGACTGAGTTTCCCGACCGTTCCGAAGGAGAACTACGACGTCGCGGTCGGCGTCGAGCAGACGCTGTACGACGGCGGGTCCACTGGTGGGCGTCGCGCGGTCGAGCGGGCCCGGACAGACGAGGCACAGGCCCACCTCGCCACCACGTTGTATGATCTGCGCGCCGACGTCGACCGGGCCTACTTCACGGCGTTGGCACTCGCGGCCCGGGTCGACGAGGCAGAGCTGCTGATCGAAGACCTGTCCGCCCGCCTCGACGAGGCCCGGGCGCGGGTACGGGCGGAAGTGTCCCTGTCCGGCGAGGCCGCCGCCCTGGAGGCCGAGTTGCTGCGCGCCCGCCAGCGGCTCGCGCAGCACCACGCTGATCGCCGGGCGGCGCTCACGGTGCTGGAGAACCTCACCGGCATCGCGATCGCGCCCTCGCGCGCGCTCCCCGTACCGGACCTGACCGCCGACGTGGCGTCGGCCGACGGTGCGGCTGGACTCCGTCGCCACCCCGCGTTCAACGCCTTCCAGGCGACCGAAGTCCGCCTCGGCCGCGAGGCCGACCTCGCCGGCCGAGCCCGGTTGCCCCGGCTCGGCGCGTTCGGCCAGGCCGGCTACGGCCGTCCCGGGCTCAACCAGTTCGGCGACTCGTGGGACTCCTACTGGCTCGGTGGCGTGAAGCTGGAATGGTCGCCGTGGCACTGGGGCCGGATCAGCCGCGAACGGGAGCTGCTCGATCTACGCCGCGAGGCGGTGAAGACCGAAGAAGATGCGTTCGCGGCGGCCCTCCAGCGGGCGGTGACCAGCGAAGAGGCCGACCTCGAGCGGCTGCATGCCGCCATCCAGACGGACGGCGAGATCGTCCAGCTCCGCGCGCTCATCGAGCGGCAGGCGGCGCGACAATTCGACGAAGGCGTGTTGCCGGCCGCGGACTACGTGGACGCCCGCACCGATCTCTCGCAGGCCCGCGTCGCCCGACGCCTCCATCAGATCGAACTGGCCGAGGCGCAGGCCCGCTACCTCACGACCCTGGGAGTTTCGGTTCCATGAACAGATATGCGATTCTCGCGGCCACGGCCGCGCTCCTGGCCACCGGCTGCGGCGGCGACGAGCCCGACGCCTACGGCAACTTCGAGGTGGACGAGGTCACGGTGTCGGCCGAGACGGACGGCCGGCTGCTGCGCTACGACGTCCGCGAGGGCGTCGAGCTCGCGGCCGGCGAGTCCGTCGGGTTGATCGACACGACCCAGATCGCCCTGCAGCTCCGCGAGCTGCGCTCGCAGCTCGGGACGGCCCGGTCGGGCACCGAGCAGTCGGAGGCTGACGCGCGCGGCGTCACCGCGGAGCTCGGGACAGCCCGGCGTGATCTCGAACGCACGCGACGGCTGTACGCCGACTCGGCGGCCACACGGCAGCAACTCGACGCCGCCGAGACGCGGGTCGACGTGCTCGAAGCGCGGCTCTCCGCGGCCCGCAGCCGGACGGCCGGCAGCAGCGACCAGACGGGCGGGGTGGAGGCGCAGATCGCCCGGCTCGAGGATCGGCTGGCGAAGAGCCGGCTTTCCAATCCGGTTGGCGGCACCGTGCTGGCGAGCTACGTGGAGACCGGCGAGTTCGTGCGCATCGGACAGCCCCTCTACCAGGTCGCGCCGCTCGACACCTTGTCGCTGCGCGCCTACGTCGACGGCTCGCAGCTCGCCGGCCTGCGGATCGGGCAGCAGGTCATCGTCCACTATGACACCGGGCCCGACGAGCGGGCGGCCGTGCCCGGAGTCGTCAGCTGGATCGCCTCGGACGCCGAGTTCACCCCGACCCCGATTCAGACACGGGACGAGCGCACCGACCTGGTGTACGCCGTGAAGATCCGGGTGGAGAACCCCGAGGGGCGGCTGAAGATCGGCATGCCTGCCGACGTGGAGTTCGCGCGTGAAGACTGACGTCGTCGTTCGGGACCTGGTGCGCACCTTCGACGACACCACCGCCCTCGCGGGCGTGTCGTTCGAGGTCGCCGCCGGCGAGCTGTTCGGGTTCATCGGACCCGACGGGGCGGGGAAAACGACTCTGTTCCGGATCCTCGCCACACTGATGGCGCCCGACCGGGGTTCGGCCGAGGTGCTGGGCTACGACGTCGTGGACGACATGTGGGCACTGCGGCGGCGGGTGGGCTACATGCCCGGTCGCTTTTCGCTCTACCCGGACCTGTCGGTGCTGGAGAATCTGTCGTTTTTTGCGTCCGTGTTCGGTACGACGGTGGCCCGGCAGTACGACCGAATCGCGCCGATCTATCGACAGATCGAACCGTTCGCCGCCCGACGGGCCGGCGCGCTGTCGGGCGGGATGAAGCAGAAGCTCGCCCTGTCTTGCGCCCTGGTCCACGAGCCCGAGATCCTGTTCCTCGACGAGCCGACGACCGGCGTAGATGCCGTTTCCCGCCGCGAGTTCTGGGACATGCTGCAGGGGCTGCGCGACGACGGCCTCACGATTGTCGTCTCGACCCCCTACATGGACGAGGCCGACCGGTGCGACCGGGTCGCACTACTCGACGGCGGCCGGATCCTGCGGATCGACGCCCCGGCGGCGCTCGGCCGAACGTACGGCCGGCCGCTGCTCGCCGTCCGCGGCGGCGACCGGTACCGGCTGCTGAAGGCACTTCGGGAACTGCCCCACACCGCCTCCGTCTACCCGTTCGGCGCGTCGCTGCACTACACCGACGCGCGAGCCGACGCGGCCCCCGAGGCGCTGGCGGTCGAGCTGCGGGACGCGCTCGCCGCCGCCGGGTTCGCGGACGCCGACGTCCGGCCCATCGAGCCCGACATCGAGGACGTGTTCATGGCCCTGATGGGCGCCGCCGCGTGAACGACGCCGCGGTCCGGGCACGCGGACTGACCCGGAGGTTCGGCGACTTCACGGCCGTCGACGCGATCACGTTCGAGGTCGCGGCGGGCGAGGTGTTCGGTTTCCTGGGAGCGAACGGGGCCGGAAAGACGACCGCGATCCGGATGCTGACCGGCCTGCTGCGCCCGACCTCCGGCGAGGCGAGCGTCGCCGGCCACGACGTCCGCACCGAGCCCGACGCGATCAAGCGCTCGATCGGCTACATGAGCCAGCGTTTCTCGCTGTACGAGGACCTGACCCCGCGCGAGAACATCCGCCTGTATGGCGGCATCTACGGCCTGCCGCGCTCCGAGATCCGGCGCCGTACGGACCACCTGCTCGAGCGGCTCGGGCTGGTGTCGGCCGCCGACGAGCTGGTGGCGGGGCTGCCGCTCGGCTGGAAGCAGAAGCTCGCGTTCTCTGTCGCCCTCCTCCACGAGCCGGACATCGTGTTCCTCGACGAGCCCACGGGCGGCGTCGACCCGGTGACCCGCCGACAGTTCTGGGAGATGATCTACGAGGCGGCCGCCTCGGGCACGACGGCGTTCGTGACGACCCACTACATGGACGAGGCGGAGTACTGCGACCGCCTGTCGATCATGGTGTCGGGCCGGATCGCGGCGCTCGGCACGCCCGAGGAGCTGAAGCGAGAGCACGGGGTCGATTCGATCGAGGACGTGTTCGTTCGCCTGGCGCGCGGCGGGCCGGAAGACTCGTGAGCACGCCAGATCGGGATCGCTCGCTGCGCCGGGTGCTCGGCGTGCTCGGCGGATTCATCCGCAAGGAGACGCGCCACATCCTGCGCGATCGCCAGACCCTCGCCGTCCTGCTGGCGCTCCCGCTCGTCGAGGTGCTGCTGTTCGGCTTCGTCATTCGGACCGACGTGGAGAACGTGCGGATTGGCTTCGTCGTCCCCACGCCCGACGAGGCCACGGCGGCGCTCGTGACCCGGTTCCGCGGCTCGGACCTGTTCAGCCCGATAGGCACCTGGACGAGCACCGACCCGCTGCCCGCGCTGTTCGAGCGCGGCGAACTCGACCAGGCGATCGTCCTGGAGCCCGATTTCGCGGCCGACCTGGGGCGCGGTCGCGCGCATTTGCTGATCGTGACGGACGCCTCCGATCCGAACACGGGCAGTGCGATGAGCACCTATGCGCAGCAGGTGATTCGCGGCTACGAGCGGGAGGCCGCTCCCGCCCCGCCCCTGATCGACTCCCGCATCCGCATCCGGTTCGACCCGACGCTGGAGAGCCGTAACCTGTTCGTCCCCGGGCTGATCGCCCTCGTACTGACGATCGTGTCGGCGCTCATGACCTCGATCGCGATCACCCGAGAGAAGGAGCGCGGGACGATGGAGGTGCTGCTGGTATCTCCGCTGCGGCCGTGGCAGATCATCGTCGGCAAGGTGGCCCCGTATCTGTTGCTGGCCTTCATCAACGCGCTTACCGCGCTCGGGGCGGCATGGCTCGTGTTCGGGGTACCGTTCCGGGGAAGCCTCGTGCTGCTGCTGTTCGAAAGCCTGCTGTACATCTTCGTGTCCCTGGCCCTCGGCGTGTTCGTCTCCACCCGTGCCCAGTCGCAGCGCGCCGCGATGCTCGGAGCGGTGGCGGGGCTGCTGATGCCCAGCACGCTCCTGTCCGGGATGATCTTCCCGATTCACAGCATGCCGGCCTGGCTGCGACCGATCACCAACATCGTGCCCGCCACCTGGTTCATCGAGATCGCCCGCGGTGTGATGCTCAAGGGGGTCGGACTGGCTCATCTCTGGCAGGAGACGCTCATCCTCATACTCATGGCCGCCGTGCTCACGGTCGCCAGCGTCCGCAACTTCGACACGAGGCTGTCCGGATGACCGGCCTCGCCGTGCGCCGCGATCGCGCACGCACCTGGCTGCGGATAGTCGGCACGCTAATCCGCAAAGAGTTCCGGCAGGTGAGCCGGGACCGGGTGATGCTGGTCCAGATCTTTGCGATTCCGCTGATCCAGCTATTGATCCTGGCCAATGCGGCCACGTTCGAGATCCGCGACAGCCGCATGTTCGTGGTGGACGAATCGCGCAGCGCGGCCTCGCGCGACCTCACCCGGCGGTTCGAGGCGTCACAGTACTTTTCGCTCGCGGGCGTGTCGGCGCACGCGCGACCGGCGGACGAGAGCCTGCTGGCCGGCGATGTCTCGCTGATCCTGCACCTCCCGGACGACTTCGGCCGTCGACTCGCCCGGGGGGAGCCGACCTCGGTGCAGATCGTGGTCTCGGCCGAGGATGGGGCCGCGGCGGGCATCGTCGCGGGATACGCCCGGACGATCGTGGGGGCCTATGCCGCCACGGTCACGGCGTCGACGCCGTCCGGCGTCCCCATCGATATCCGCACCCGGGGCTGGTACAACGAGGCGCTGGATTACCAGCAGCACATGGTGCCGGGAATCCTGGTCGTGCTCGTGACGATCATCGGCACCCTGCTCACCGCTATGAACATCGTGCGGGAGAAGGAGATCGGAACGCTGGAGCAGCTGAACGCGACGCCGCTCACGCGATCGGAGTTCATCGCGGGTAAGCTCCTGCCGTTCTGGATCCTCGCCCTGCTCGAGCTCGGATTCGGCCTCGTGGCGGCGCGGCTGGCGTTCGACCTGCCCATTCGCGGCAGCCTGCTTCTGCTGTTCGCCGCCGGGGGCATCTACCTCGTCGTGGCGCTCGGCATCGGCCTGTGGATTTCCACCCTGGCCGAGACGCAGCAGCAGGCGATGTTCATCACCTATTTCTTTCTGATGATCAACCTGTTCATGAGCGGTCTGTTCACGCCGATCGCCTCGATGCCGGCATGGGGGCGGGCCTTCGCCGAGCTCATCCCGCTGAAGCACTTCATCGAGATCTCGCGGGCCGTGCTCATCAAGGGGGCGGGCGTCGATACCCTCGCGGTGCCACTCGTGGCGCTCGTCGTGATGGCCTTTGTAGTGTTCGCGGTCGCCGTGCGGCAGTATTCGAAGACGGCGAGTTGAGGCGCACGGCGAACGATCACGCGGGAGGAGCGGCGCGCATGCAGACCGACAGGCGGGCCTTGATCATAGCGCAGAACGGCTCGCGGATCTTCGGCGGCGGCGAGCGCTTCATCGTGAAGCTGCTCGTTCGCCTGCAGGCGCGGGGGCACCGTGTCCTCTTCCTGTGCCGGGATGAATTCGTGGCCTCGGAGACCGAGCGACGCGGCGTGGAGGCACAGGTCTTCCACGTCGGCGGGCACGTGGCGCTCCACGACGCCGTCCGACTTGGCGTGTTCCTGCATCGCGCGTCGCCCGACGGCCTGCTCCTCTCCAGCTTCAACAAGGTGTTTCTCGGCGGGATGGCCGGCCGCATCGGCCGCGTGCCGCGCGTCGTCGCCCGGTTCGGTCTGTCCTCCGATCGTCCCGCGCGGCGATTCGTCTATCCGATCGCGCTGCGCCGATGGGTCGATCGGATCGTGGTGAACAGCACGATGTTTCGGGACGGCGTGCGAGCCGACCTGCCGGGCGTGGACCCGGAGAAGATCATCACGATCTACAACGGCGTCGACGTACCGGAGCGCCGACGGCCGGCGGGGGCTGTTCGGTGCGAGCTGGGGATTGGTCCCGAGGCGCCGGTGATCGGGGCGGTGGCCCGGCTGTCGAGGCAGAAGCGGCTGGACCGACTCCTTCGAGTCACCGCCGCGCTGCCCGACGACGTGACCTGCCTGGTGGCGGGACACGGACCCGGAGAGGCCGACCTGCGCGAACTCGCGAGGAGCCTGGGGATCGAGTCGCGGGTGCGCTTCCTCGGTCTGCGGGACGATGTCGGCGACGTTCTCGACGCGCTCGACGTTTACGTGATCACGTCGGCGACGGAGGGCTTGAGCAACAGCATGCTCGAAGCGTTGGCCTGCGGCGTGCCGGTGATCTCCACCCCGGTCAGCGGAGCCTCGACGGCGCTGGAGTCGCTGGCCGACGGACGCATCCCGGGACGCATCGTGGAGCCCGAACCGGGCGCGCTCACGGCGGCGGTGGCCGAACTGCTGACCGATCGGGGCCTGCGCGAGCGGATGAGCGAGGCGGCGCGCGCCCGGGTCCGTGAGCGGTTCGATTGGGACGACAAGCTCGATCGCTGGGAGCAGCTCCTGACCGGCGACGTCATGGCACCGGTGGGGGAGGGGGTCACGCAATAGCTCACGAGCGGTTGGATTCCGTTACTGATGCCGTACTTTGGCTTCATCGTGGCATGCGTCTTGCTTTTTCTTCAGCATGCCGTGCTCGCGTCCGATTAGGCTCTTGCGCCGACGTCGATTCCAGGAACCTCAGGGTGGTTGCTCCTATTGAACATTCTCGGTATCTCCGCGTTCTATCACGACAGCGCCGCCTGCCTGTTGCGGGAAGGCGACATCGTCGCGGCGGCTTCTGAGGAGCGCTTTTCTCGAGAGAAGGGTGATCCCGCCTTTCCCGCGCGGGCCGTGGAGTACTGCCTGGCGGAAGGCGGGATTTCGATGGACGACGTGGACTTCGTCGGGTTCTACGACAAGCCAATTCTGAAGTTCGATCGCATCCTTGAGAGCTACCTGGGCGTCGCGCCGCGCGGGTTTCCGTCGTTCTTGAGGGCGGGACCGCTATGGATCAAAGAGAAGCTCTATATGGATCGGGAGCTCCACGAAGCGCTCGACTACGACGGGGACATTCTCTACCCGGAGCATCACGAGTCGCACGCGGCCAGCGCCTTCTATCCGTCGCCCTTCGAAGAGGCGGTCATCCTCACGATGGATGGGGTGGGGGAGTGGGCCACCGCGTCGGTGGGCGTGGGTCGTGGCTCAAAGATCGAGATGCTCGAGGAACTTCACTGGCCGGACTCCCTCGGACTGCTTTATTCGGCCTTCACGTACTACACCGGCTTCAAGGTCAATTCCGGCGAATACAAGGTGATGGGCCTGGCTCCATATGGTGAGCCGCGGTTCGTGAACCTGATCCTCGACGAGGTCATGGATCTCCGCGAGGACGGGTCCTTCCGTCTGAATCAGAGGTACTTCAACTACCTCACCGGCCTCACGATGACGAGCCCCGCGTTCCACGAGCTGTTTGGCGGCCCGCCTCGCAAGTCCGAGACGCGGCTCACCCAGCGCGACATGGATCTCGCCCGTTCCGTGCAGGAGGTGTGCGAAGAGGTCATGCTGCGCATGGCGCGCCATGCCCGAAAGGAGACGGATCTCGACAATCTCTGCCTCGCCGGAGGGGTCGCCCTGAACTGCGTCGGCAACGGCAGGATCCTCCGCCAGGGGCCGTTCGAAGACGTCTGGATCCAGCCTGCCGCCGGGGACGCTGGCGGGGCCCTGGGCGTTGCGCAGCTCATCTGGCATCGCCATCTGAATCGACCCCGGACCGTCACGCCGGGCCGGGATGCGATGAAGGGTGCCTACCTCGGGCCCTCCTTCACCGATGCAGAGATTCGTGAGGCTCTCGATCAGCACGGAGCCCGGTACCGACGACTGGAGCGGGACGAGTTACTGGGCACCGTGGCCGGGCACCTGGCCACCGACAACGTGGTCGGGTGGTTCAATGGGCGAATGGAGTTCGGGCCGCGCGCCCTCGGATCACGGAGCATTCTGGGGGATGCCCGGAGTCCAGAGATGCAACGGAAAATGAACCTCAAGATCAAGTTCCGGGAGAGCTTTCGCCCTTTTGCACCCTCGGTGCTGGCGGAAGAGGTGGGAGACTATTTCGAGCTCGAGAGCCCCTCACCCTACATGCTGATCGTGGCCCCGGTGAAGCAGGGGCGCCAGATCCCAATGACCGAGGAGCAGAAGTCGCTCTGGGGGATCGATCAGCTCAACGTGCCGCGCTCCGACATCCCCGCGGTAACCCACGTCGACTACTCGGCGCGCGTCCAGACCGTGTCGCGTGAGACGAATCCGGACTACTACGACCTCATCCGGGCGTTCGAGGATCGGACCGGTTGTGGTGTGATCGTAAACACCTCATTCAACGTCAGGGGCGAGCCGATCGTGTGTACTCCCGAGGACGCTTACGTCTGTTTCATGCGGACGGAGATGGACTACCTGGTACTGGGTTCGTATCTGGTCGAGAAGTCGGAACAACCGGCGTGGGAGGAGGTGGGAGATTGGAGAGACGAGTTCGAGCTCGATTGACGAAGCGCGAAGGAAGGAAGTTCGCCTTTCCGGTCGGACTCGCCTTCATCGTCCTCGCCGGGATCTCCCTGTGGCGGGGTCATGAGACGGCGCCTCAGATTCTCGGCGGCCTGGGACTGCTTCTGCTTCTCGCTGGCGCCATGGTCCCCACGCGACTCGGCCCGATCCACGACGCGTGGATGGGTCTGGCGCATGCGATCTCCCGGGTCACCACTCCCGTCTTCATGGGGGTCGTGTACTTTCTCGTTCTAACGCCCACCGGACTCGTCATGCGGCTGCTAGGGAGGAATCCGCTTCGTCGGGAACCGGAAGACGACAGCTACTGGATCTCAACAGGTCGCGGCGACCGTGGGACCAGTGACATGAACCGGCAGTTTTAGGGGAGCACCTCATGGCCAGATCCAATTCCGGCGTCTTGCGGGAACTCCTGCTCTTCTTGAAGCAGGAAAAGAAATGGTGGCTGCTGCCCATTCTCGGGATCATGATCCTGGTAGGGGCGCTTCTCGTTTTCGCACAGGGTTCGGCGCTCGCACCGTTCATCTACACGATATTCTAACGGTCTCTCTCGGCCGCCCGTGACGGCGCCGCGAAGGCCTCGCGGCGGACGAGGGTCTCGAACCCATGCGCCCGGCGGCAGCACCAGCGCGAACGTCCTTATACAAACGACCGGTGCAGCTCGCCAGCGTGAAGTAGGCCGCAGGCTCGCTCCTCTAAACGATCTTCTGAGAGAATCCGGGGAGCGTCACGACCTCAAGGGAAGATCTCGCGCTGGATGATCTCGGCAGCCACGGCGTTTCCCCGTGCATTCCAGTGCTCGTCGTCGCGCAGGTACAGGAGTTCGCGGTTCGCGTACGGCGCGAAGAACGGAAGCAAGTCGAGGGTCTGGAACCCCATCCGCGTGGACAGAGCAGTCACGTAATTGGCGAAATGAGGCTGGTCGGAGATCGGCGGAAACCCTTGGTAGAACGGTCCGTGCAGTCGCGCGGCCGTGGGCACGATCACGACGACGACCTCGAAAGAGCGTTCGTCGCTCAAACGGGCCACTTCCGCGAACACGGCATCCAGGCGCGGTCGATTCGGGTGCTCCAGCACGAATGAAGCGGGTGCCGCGGCCTGCTCGATGAATCCGGGAAAGAACAGGCGGGGTCCGAGTGTCGGCGATTGAAACAGGGCAGTTGAAGAGCGGACGCCGTCGATCAGATACCGCTCAGCACTGGACGCATCCAGGGCCGGCTGCTGAAGCGTCAACTCGCCCGCCAGGAGCCTGTGGAGGATGGACTGCCCCTGTACGTGCCAGGGGATCGTCTGCACGCCGTCCAGCACCGTTCCCTTGCTCAACCTCTGCCAGACTCCGGGTGCTTCCACCCGCGCGGGAGCCCGTTCGGCGTAGCTGTCATCCAGATCGTTGCCCTCGTAGATCAGCCAGAGCAACTGTCGTATCCCGGCGGAATCGGCGTTCGATTCCAGCACGTATTTCAGCACCCCGAGCTCCTGCTTCGGCGAAGAGCCGGGGATCCCCAGGTTGTAGATCGGCCGGCCGAGGCTCCGTTCGAGCCTTCCGACCCAAGAGTCCTCCGCGTCCACGGCCCAGCCGAACGCGAAGGAATCCCCGAGCACGAAGAGGTCCGCCTCGCCCATCGGCGTCCGATTGCGGAATCCGTGATCGTCGGTCGTACAGGTGACCGGGTACTCGGCGAGGATCGAGGTCAGCGTAGGAGACTTCAACAACTCGGGTTGGTAGTACTCTCCGCGGTGCGATCCGCGCACCGACACCCCGGGCTTCAAAATCCGGAAGTTCTTGTCCGTCGGGAAGTAGCGCGGCGG
>Ga0210123_1000768_pt1 | contig 18433 bp, 11 predicted proteins | sample Muzzi_PWB_D2_FD_185535 | JGI IMG/M metagenome (GOLD analysis project Ga0210123, IMG submission 185535) | Wetland microbial communities from San Francisco Bay, California, USA, that impact long-term carbon sequestration - Muzzi_PWB_D2 (SPAdes) | ecosystem: Environmental > Aquatic > Marine >... | reverse complement strand
TTCGGTTTTGCGCGATTTTGGCTACTCGCCAAAACGTACGGGCATCATGGGGTACGGTGAATATCGGCCGGTGGCGAGCAATGCCTCCGAGCAGGGCGCCAGCCAGAACCGGCGCGTCGAGGTCTATCTGGTCCCCGCCGGCTCGATTGTCGCGTCGGCCGACGCGGGCATGATCGTCCCGGGAACCGGTTTGGCTTTCGCAAAGACTGCCGGATAGCGGCCCGCCGCCCTACATGAAAGAGAGTCCAGCCGGCACCGGAACCTCGGAGCTGGCTTTTCTGCGCGCCGCGGCGATGCCGCACATGCGCCCGAAATCGACATGGAATGGAATGGCGTTCTTTCTCGCGGATCTTAAAGGTCGGCGAGGGTGAATGCCCTCACCTGTCGGTTCCGAATTGATCCCCTATAATGTCCTTGGAGAGTCCGCCGATGAGGGTCGGGGCACGCATCGACCGTAAGGCCAAGAGCACGGAGCATCGCGTATGACTGTCATGAGCACCGATTCTGCGCACCCCAGCAGATCAAGGAAGAAGCGCGGAATCGTACGAGGCGTCCTGGACCTGATCACCAGCATTTGGTTTGGCGTGGCCTTGCTCGTCGTCCTCTTCTTCTATTGCTCGATCGGTAGTGCCGTACCGGCCGTGCGCCAGCTCCCAGCGATGGAGATGACCGAATTCGAGTGGTTCCACTGGTGGCCGTTCGATACGCTGATCGCCCTGTTGTGCATCTCGCTCGCTGTCACGACGATACGTCGGATTCCGCTACGACTGGTGACCGCCGGAGTCTGGGCGATACACGGTGGAATCATCCTCCTCTGCCTCGGCAGCTACCTTTATTTCGGTACCAAGATAGAAGGCGACGCACCGATCTTCCGCCGGCAAGTGGTCATCAGCCTGCCCGGCGCAAAGGAGCCGGCACGGCTGGTGTGCCTGCCGGGCGCCAGTACGTCGCTTATCGCCGGTCCGGACGAATGGCAGTTCTCGATTCAAAGCACCAACACCGACTGGCCGATCCTCTCCGACGAACACAAAGGGGAAACCGCCTACGCCGTCAACGTGTCGGTCGCCAAGACGGGTGGGGAGTCGTTCATACGGCAGATACTGGCCGGGTATCCTCAGTACACGGAGGACGTCATCCCGGGCAAGGGCCGAGCCATCAAGAACATCGGGCGCAAGCTAGTCGAAGAAGATCTTTCCATCGAGTTGAATTACGAGCCGCAAGAATATTTCCACGTCATGGACACGTGGGCGTTGTACGTACGACGACCCGGCGAGCCACACTGGCGGTCGCGCCCCATCGCCGACTTGCCGCGATACAACGACTTTGTCAGTTCACGCGAAGATGTGTTTGTCGATTTCCCAATGCCCACGCGCGTGCTCGACCTTGAAGTACCTCCGAACGATACACCGGACGCATTGTCGGGTGAATCCGTGCGCGTGACGTCCTACCTCCAGTATGCGTCGATGACACGTCGGTGGCGCGAAGGCGACGGGCAACTCAACCCGGTCCTGCGGGTGACCACGCCGGGGCGCGATGGGACGCCTACGGCGACCGATCTCGTGGCGTTCGACCGGAACCGCAGTCATATGGGCAACGGTCTGGCACGGTTCGTCTGGCTCGAAAACGACAGCGACCTGACCGGCCTACCGACCACCTCGGTGGCGACAGTCGACGTGCGGGTGGCGGAAAAGGATGCATCGCTGACGATTCCCGTGAACGAAAGGACCGTCGCCGGTGGATCGGGGGAATTCACGCCGTTCGAGGACACGGGCTTTTCGTATCGCATTCGCAACGTGGCGGACAATTTGTCGATATCCGGCGGCACGGTGTCGGTGGCCATGGTGGATGTCAGAACACCCGAGAGCACTGTGTTCACGCGCATGGTGGCCGACCGCGCGGAAATGACCAAGGATCTGCATGGCGATAGCAACGACCCACATGCACCCGCGCAAAAAGAGGCGAAGCCGCTCGATGAGCGGATCAGCATGACCTATCATCCTGCGTCGGCACCGCTCATTTTTGTGGCCACGGCAAGTGAAAAACTCTACTTCATCCATAACGGTCCAGAAGGTCGTGAATTGATGAAGGAGATGACGATCGGTCAACCCATCGAGGTCGTCCCCGGCTTCGCGGTGCGTGCCGACGCCTACATGGCGCGCGGCGTGAGCGAAGTCAAGCCGTTTGTGTTCCCTAAGGAACGCCGCGACCGGGACGTCCGGTCAAACATGTCCATGATCCGGCTGGAGGTCGGCTCGGGCTCATCCGTGAAGTCCTACTGGCTGCCTTTCAACCAATACGCGTTCGACAGCGACCAATACACAGGGGGCGGCCGCTTTGCGTACCACCCGCAACCTATCCGGCTGTCGGATGGCAGCGTGGTGGAGGTTCTGTTTTCGCGCGAGCGCCGCAGGCTCCCCAGCCCCATCGCCCTGGAAGAGTTCGAGTTGCTGACCCACCTCGGCGGCTACACCGGCAGCGCGTCGACCATTCGCAACTACCGTAGTCGCTTGCGTTTTTTCGAGGACAACCAATGGACGGCGGCCGTGCCGATCGAGGTCAATCAGCCTACCGAACACGGAGGATACTGGTACTTCCAGTCCACGTGGGATCCGCCGCAGCGCGGCATGGCCGGTAGCGGCATGAACTACACGGGCGTCGGCGTGGGCAATCGAAACGGCGTGCACATCCAACTCGCGGGCTGCTGCATCGCCGTCTTGGGGATGATCTTCGCGTTCTACATAAAGCCGATCATCATCCGGCAGCGGCGCGAGCGATCCAGGGCGAAGATTTCCGCCGGCCGCAGGGAGGATACGGAACGGGAAGAAACTCATTCGCGTAAACCGCGGCCCGTGGCTGAGACTGCTGTATAGGTCGATCTGTGAAAAGAGGCTTCACTAGTGCTCTACAACACATGTATCGGTGGGTGGCATGGTCAAGCGATAGCTTGGCCATGGTTGTCTCGGAGATCTCACGGCATGCCTACGCCAGACCGTGCCCCCCATCCGCAGTGTAAGCTGCGGTGCCAGTGCATGAATGACGTACCGGAGCAGGTGCGGAAAGAAATGAGAGAGGTTCGGGCATGAAGAATCGTTTTAGGATTCGCGTCATCGATGTCATGGTGATCGGCGCCATACTCGCGTACGGCGCGTGGAAAGGGGCGACGGGGCAATCGCCTTCGGTCGGCTCATCGAGTTTCGCCGAGCAGGTCGATCTCTCGCCATTTAACAAGATTGCCGTGCAAGCCGACGGGCGCCTCCGCTCGTTTGAATCGCACGCCACGAGCTTCATGGGTTACGTGACGGGGCGAAGACAAATCGACGGCCAATCGCACGGCTTCACGTACCTGGACATGATGTTTCGTCCGGAGGTTTACGACAACGCCGACATCATTTATGTCAAGAATAAACTGGTGCGCGTGAAGTTGATCAGCACCCTGACTTCCGCCGGCGCCATCGACAAAGAACGCGGCGACAGGATTCTTGCCAGCGGGCTCATATCCAAGCCGCTGCTCACGAATCCGGCCGCGATATCGCTGCTGGACAAGCTGGGTGCAGACCTGATTCGCACGGCGAAGGACGTCAACGCCATCAACTCCGCGCTGACCGTCTCGGATCCGCGATTCCTCGAGAGAGAGTTGCGTGTCATCGCGCCGCCGGATGGGTCGGAAAGCTCCCCGTGGATCGGCATCAGCGACCTGGTCGGATCCGCCGGCGCCCCTGCCGACCAGAATCACGCCGGCTTGATTCAGCCCAAGCGCATACCCGGCCTGGATCCCAATGTACAGCAAGCGGTGGCACAACGCTGGCCGACGCTACGTGAGGCCTGGAAGGTGGAAAACGCGCAGGAGGTCAACCGTCTCGTGGCCGAACTCGCGGGGATCTTCCCCTCCGCGTCGGCAACGCTGTACCCCGAAGCCGGGCGGTTGTCGATGGAGAGCTGGTACTACAGGAACAAGAGCATGACCTGGGTGTGGCTGATCTACCTTTTGGCGGTCATCCCGTTGCTCATGTCCGTGATTTACAAATGGGATCGCGCACGCAGGATCGGAATCGTGGCGTTCATCATCGCCTACGGCTTTCACACGGCCAGCCTCGGTGTGCGGTGGTACATCTCCGGGCGGTGGCCTAACTCCAACATGTTCGAGGCCGTGACTACGTCGGTGTGGTTCGGCGGCGCCGTGGCATTGGTGCTGGAGTGGGTGTCGCGACGAACCGCGTTTCGCAACCTGTTCGCCCTGGGTTCGGCGGTGGCTTCGATGGCGGCGCTGATGGCGGCGTACTTCCTGCCGACCGGGCTCGATTCGAGCATCAGCAACAAGATGGCGGCGCTGAATGATATATGGTTATACATTCACACCAACGTCATCATTGCCAGTTACGCGCTGATTGCTCTGGCGGCTGTGACGGCGCTGCTACTCTTGCGACACCGCTGGTGTGTCGCATGGGATGCGGCCGCCATTCCAAAGATCCGGCTGTTCATCATTCCGATTGCGCTGGCAATCCTGAACTATACGGCGTACGCGATCATGATGCACTTCGTCAGCCCTATCGGACACGGTCTATCGCAGATGACCTTCATTGGTATGGGCGGAGCGTTCGTGGGTTCAGCAGGCATCCTACTGCTCGAACTGGCGTCCGCGAAGGACCGAATCGCCGCCGGCGCCTCGGTGGAACGGTCGGCCGCCGGTGGTGCGGCCGCCCTGATGATGGGTTCCGGCGGTGCCTCGTTCCTCACACGCGGCAAACCGACGTCGAGTGAGGTTTTCGACGGCGCCACCATGGTATTGATTGAACTCTCGTTCGTGGCTCTATGGGCGGGCATCGTCATGGGCGCCATCTGGGCGGATCATTCGTGGGGCAGGCCGTGGGGCTGGGATCCCAAGGAGGTCTTCGCCCTCAACACCTTCCTGATCATCATCGCCCTCGTCCATGTGCGAATGAAAGTACGAGACAAGGGCTTTTGGACGGCCGTGATTGCCGTTCTCGGATTCGAAGTCATGATGTTCAATTGGATCGTGATCAACTTCATCGTGACGGGATTGCATAGCTACGCCTGAGGAAATGGAGGTCGTTGGGCTTGGTGGTGGAATCCTCCGCTCAAGCGGCCGCAACACGGACGATCAACTACATGCAGAATAGTAACGTCTCCGCCGCCACGGCAGCCACCACCCACACCGGCTTTCCGCGTCGCTTCGTCAAGGAAAACGAACAGCTCGATGCGTGGGAACGAATCGAGCCATACTTCGACCAGTTGCGCGACCGCGCGATCGACGATGCGGGCGATCTTGTGCGCTGGCTCGAAGACTACAGCGAACTCGCCGCGTGCATTGGCGAGGTCGGCACTGACCGGCACGTCAAGATGACCTGCCAGACCGACGACGCGGACCGTAAGCAGGCGTTTTTCGATTTTCTCGAGAACATCGAACCGAACTGCAAGCCGCGATCGCACGAGCTGGACGTCAAGTTCACGCAGTGCCCGCACGCCGATCAGTTGGACGAATCGCGCTACCACGTGATGGCCCGCGGCATTCGCGCCTCGGTCGAAATCTTTCGCGAGGAAAATGTCGCGCTGGAAACGGAAGAGGCCAAACTCTCGCAACAGTTTCAGGAAGTATGCGGCGCCCAACTTGTCGAATTCGACGGAAAAGAGCAGACCCTGCAGCAGTTGGCCGCGTACCAGGAGCGCACCGACCGGCCGCTGCGCGAGCGCGCCTGGGTCGCCGATGCCACAAGACGCTTACAAGACGCCGAGACTCTCGAGGACATCTTCGACAAACTCATCCAACTACGGCACCGCATCGCACGCAACGCCGACTGTCGCAACTACATCGAGTATGCATTCAAACAGAAACAGCGTTTCGACTACACCGCGGACGATTGCGTCGCGTTTCATGCGGCGATCGAACGCGCCGTAGTACCGGTGCTGCGCGAGCAGCAGGCGCTGCGTAAGAAGGCACTCGCGGTCGACACGCTAAGACCGTGGGACTTGTCCGTCGACGTAAAGGGCCGTGCGCCGCTCAAGCCGTTCGGTACACCCGATGAGCTCTGCGAAAAGGTGTCGCAGGTCTTTCATCGTGTGGACCCGGAGTTCGGTCGGCAGTTCAACGAAATGCGCGCCGCCGGTTTCTTGGATCTGGACAGCCGCAAAGGCAAAGCACCCGGCGGGTATCAGGCCACCTACGATGAAGCCCGTCATCCGTTTATCTTCATGAACGCCGTGGGACGGCAGAGCGACGTCCGCACCATGATCCACGAAGGTGGCCATGCGTTTCACTGCGTCGCCGCCCAACATGATCCACTTCTTACCTACCGCCACAGCCCGATCGAATTCGCGGAGGTCGCATCGTTCGGCATGGAGCTGCTAGGCATCGAGGAGATGTCGGTCTTCTACGGCGAGGAAGGTGTGGCGCGCGCCAAACGGGCGCAATTGGAAGGCATCATCTCGCTCTTTCCCTGGGTGGCCACCATCGACGCGTTCCAGCACTTTCTATACGCCAACCCGGACCACTCACGCGAAGAGCGTGCGCACCACTGGCTCGATCTGCGAAGCCGATTCGGCGGGATCACCGACTTCAGCGGTCATGAGGATGCCCAACGGTATGCCTGGCAGCGCCAGCTCCATCTGTTCGAGGTTCCGTTCTACTACATCGAGTACGGCATTGCGCAGCTCGGCGCGCTCCAGGTCTGGTGCAACGCCAAACGGGACCGTCAAACCGCGGTGGCCGACTACAAAAAGGGCTTGGCACTGGGTGGATCGCGGCCCCTTCCGGAACTGTTCCGTGCGGCCGGGGCGAAGTTCGCCTTCACCTATGACACTCTTGCACCCCTAATCGAGACGGTGCGGGCGGAGGCCGCCGACCTGCCCAATTGACGCCCCAGGACCGCTGGAGTCGAAATTCTCGCGACTCTGGTTGGCATTCGACCCGCATGGCGGTATGGTCTGCCGATTCGCGTCCCCCGCCGGACGCTCCCGAGAATAAAAAAACAAAGAAAGGGGATTTCCATGAAGATTCGTTTGTATTCACTCATCGCGGCTATGGCGCTCATGCTTTGCGCGTCATCCGTCGCCGTCGCCGACGAGAAGCTGGACGCCGTCGAAAAGGAACTGATCAAGGCATGGGAAAAGTTTGAATCGATGACGGCCGACGTCACCATGAACATGAACATGCAAGGCATGACCAACAAGGGAACGGGAACGTTCGAAATCGACAACAAGGGGGGCAAAGATAAATTCCGAATGGAGATGAATTCGGAAATGGACATGGGCGGACAAAAGATGACAAACACCACTTCCACGGTGGGCGACGGCGAGTTTGTCTATTCGGTGAACGAGGCGATGGGGCAAAAGACGGCCATGAAAATGAAGCCCGGGCAGGGACAGGCAAGCGCGCCGGTCGGGCGACAGATGTTTGACTCGCTCAAGGAGCAGTTCGACCTCAAAGTGCTCCCCGACGAAACCGTGGACGGCGACGCCGCCTATGTCCTCGAAGCCAAGCCCAAGCAGAGCATGGGTTCGCCCATCGCGATGATGAAAATGTACTTCGTTAAAAAGCACGGCATCATGGTCAAGATGCGCGGGATGGACGCTGCCGGTACCGAGGTCATGACCATGGACTACAAGAACGTCAAGATCAATCCCAAGATCGACGCGAGCCGGTTCGTCTTCAAAGCACCGGAAGGCGTCCAGGTCATGGACATGACGAAGCAGTAGGTCTGCTAGAAACAAGAAACTGGAAACTAGGGGCTAGATCAGCCTGCGAACGCCCTTGCCCCATCTAGTCTCTTGTTTCTAGTCTCTAGTCTCTAGTCTCTAGCTGTCATGGACAATCTGGCCGACATCCGTCGAAAAATTGACGACGAGACGCCGCTCTCCCACGAGGACGGCGTCCGTCTTTTTGAATCGCCCGATATCCACACGTTGGGCGAGCTGGCGAATGTTGTGCGCGAGCGGCACCATGGTCGCGTGGCCTACTACAACATCAACCGCCACATCAACTACTCGAACTACTGCGTGCTGCGCTGCAAGTTCTGCGGCTTCTATCGCCCGTATCCCAAGGCGGCTGAGCAGCGCGAGGCCATCGGTGCCGAGCCGGGCGAGGACGGCGGCTACGAATTGAGCCTTGATGAAATCGTGTCCCGCGCCGTGTCGGCGTATGCGGCCGGTGCCACCGAAGTACACATCGTCGGCGGTTTACACCCCAAGCTACCGTTTTCCTTCTACATGGACATGTGTGCGGCCATTCGTGAATCGTGTCCGCACATGCACATCAAGGCTTTTACCGCGATCGAAATCATCCACTTCACGCGCATCGCCAAGCCACGGTTAAGCATCACGGAAGTGCTGGAGAAGCTCAAGGGTGCCGGATTAGGCAGTCTTCCGGGCGGCGGCGCGGAGATCTTCGACGAGCGCGTCCACGACGAGGCCTTTCAAAACAAGGTCGGCGAGGCGGAATGGTTCGACGTACACCGCGCGGCACACGAGCTGGGCATCTTCACCAACGCCACCATGCTTTACGGCCATGTGGAGACGCCGGCGGAGCGCATTCGCCATCTGATCAAGCTGCGCGAACATCAAGAGGAGTCTCTCCGGTCACGCCGGGCCCATTTCAACTGCGTGATCCCGCTTTCGTTTATCCCCGAGGGCAGCGCACTCGAGGATCTGCCGGGTCCCAGCGGTCTGGACGATCTGAAAACGCTCGCCATCTCGCGTCTGATGTGCCCCAACATTCCGCACATCAAGGCGTTCTGGATCATGCAGACGCCGAAGCTGGCGCAGGTGTCGCTCAACTGGGGTGTGGACGACATCGACGGCACGGTGGTCTACTACGACATCACCAAGCGTGAGGGACAAGGCGGCACGCACCAGGAGCTTAGCGTCGAGAAGCTCCAACGGCTGATCGTCGAAGCGGGGTGCGAGCCGGTCGAAAGAGACACGCTTTACCGCCGCGTGCAACGCGACGAGAAGACCTGGGGGCTGCACGGCGAATCCTGGCGCGTCGACTACGATGCCACTCGTCTCGTGGAACCGGAATCACCGCCGTCATCCGTGGTGGATCTGAACGTCGAATCCTGACGTCGTACCGATCTTCTTTCAGCCTCGGTCTGACAGATCGGTGTGCTACTGCTCTTGAGCAGTGTTTTCTAAGGACAATTGTGGCAAAAAAATTCTCCTGCACAACGGCAGAGCCTGCATGGGTACGCTTCAAGGTCCATGACACTTTCGGCAGGCTTCATGTAGGGCAGGCGGTTCTCCCGGCTATGCCGGGAGCTTCACCTGCCTTGCCAAATCGGCAGGTCAACGCTCCGCTGAGGCGGAGCAACGACCTGCCCTACGGCTTTTCGCGTCCGCCGATTCTGTCACGCACCCGGCGGTGTAGGTACTGTACCAGCGATTCTCCTCCGCCAGGTACGTGACGCGCGCGTCTTCGCAGCCCCACTCCTCGTAACGCCACGCCTCCTGGCCGTAACGGAGAATGGGATCTTTCTCGATACGCCAGTCGGTGATGCCGTTGCGGCTCCGCGCCACATAGATGTTGGAGTAGCCGGCATGGTCCTCCACACGGAGGAGAAGGACCACGTCACCGTTCTGCTCGGTGGCGCCGGGATTGAGCACCGCCGCCGCGGGCACCGGCATGTCCTGCGGTGTCAGAATGGGGTTTTCTAACGAACGCTTGAACACGACCTTCATCACGTGCTCCCGCACCAGGAAAACGGATTCTCGCTGCTATTCCAGAGGGCAAACGCCCTGGTTGGTAGCCGCGTCGGGTATGCGAGGCGTCCGGCACGCTTGCCGACAAATGTCGACCCGGTGGTCACTCGTCCGCGGCAAGCGCAGCAAGGCTGCAAAAACCGAGTATAATGGTACATAGACGCGAACATCCCGGTGTCGCAAACGAATCAGAATCCTGTATCCTGATATCGTTGTAGTGGTTCACCGATCGGCCGCAAGCCCCGCCCGGGCAATGATCGGCCGGATGATTAGAGGAACAGGCCGCGAGCCGCCACGCAGGCACGCTCGGGTCGATGTTTGAGCAGGAAGGATCATGACGCACAATCCCTACAATACACAGTCGAACGGCTTGCCCCCTTCTCCCCGTCCGAACCGAAGGCAAAACTGGATCACGATGATGGGCGTTTGGGTCATCGTCTTTCTGCTTGTATGGAATTACGTACGATCCAATCAGCCTTCACCCCTGCACACCCCCGATGCCAAACCCCAGGCCGTGACGCCACGCGGTGACCTGATGCAGGATGAGCGCGAGACGATCGAGGTCTTTCGCGAAGCCTCACCGGCAGTGGTCTACATCAACACCAGCGATTTCGGGCGCGGTTTCCTCGGACTTAATGTCCTCGAGATTCCGCGGGGCACGGGCTCCGGTTTCGTGTACGATCGTAGCGGGCATATCGTGACCAATTACCACGTGGTGCAGGACGCCGACAAGATCGTCGTGACGCTGGCCGATCAGTCTCAGTGGGAAGCGCGGCGCGTGGGAATCGAGCCCGATAAGGACATCGCCGTGCTCAAGATCGATGCCCCCGCCGATCAGCTCACCCCTTTGAGTATAGGCGAATCGAACGATCTTCAGGTAGGCCAGAGAGTGCTGGCCATCGGCAATCCCTTCGGCTTTGACAATACGCTGACGGTGGGAGTGGTGAGCGCCCTGGGACGCGACATCCGTTCCATGACAGGCCGGCGGATTCGCGATGTAATTCAGACGGACGCGGCAATCAATCCGGGCAACTCCGGCGGTCCCTTGCTCGACAGCGCGGGGCGGTTGATCGGTATCAACACGCAAATCGCCAGCCCCTCGGGTGTGAGCGCAGGCATTGGATTCGCGGTCCCCGTGGACACGGTGAACGAAATTGTGCCGGAACTTATTCGGTACGGAATCGTGCACAAGCCTGCACTGGGTATTGTCGCAGTCGACGATCGACTTGCCCGCCGCATCGGCATCCGTGGCGTACTCATTGACTCCGTCGCGGAGAATGGCGGCGCGGCGAAGGCGGGACTGCGCGGCACCCTTGTGGACCAGCGCGGCTACGTGCGCCAACTCGGCGACATCATTATCAAGGTCGGCGAGACGCCAACCTATTCGTTGGTTGACTTGAAAGACGCACTCGATTCCTACCACACCGGCGATCGCGTCGACGTGGTCTATATCCGAGACGACCGGACCGCCAATGCCACAATTGAGTTAAAGGTCATCGAGTAAACCGTGGACCTTTAGCGTGCAACCGCCGGTCCACTCGTCGCGGCGCGACGGCACATCGACGGAATCAACGTCCGAAAAAAACGCCCGCAGCGATCCTGACGCGTCGTGGGCGGACAGACACCGCCGAACATGGCCCGATATTGTGCGTTTGCGGATCGAGCACCACACCATCTAGTTATGACCCAATTCGTCTATTGCAAGATGTTGTGTCTCTTGTGAGTTTTTGAGTTATCGACCCCAATTTACCTCAAGTTGGAAAATCCGCCCTGTCGATACTACTAGTGTGGCAAGGAGGCACGGGACGGCACGTGGAAGAGCCGATCCCGGGCTGATAATATCACGCCCTTCGGTCTCACCGGCCATTCATGGACGAATGCCAGAGCGGGATCGCGCGCGGGTGGGCGACCGTCCGAGAACAGGGACGCGCATCCGTTACGCGCGGAGTGTATAAGGTTTGGGGGCACAGGGCAGGTCCGGGAAAGCGGCAAAAAGGTGAGCCTTTCAAGGACGTGGCGAAATGAGTGACATCAGCAACATCGCGAACATTCAACCCTTGACGATTCCATTCGTCACGGACACGACAGGGTACGCCTCCGAGACGGACCGCCGGGTCCAGACCTCCGGCGATTCCGTGGAGATTTCGCCCCGTGCCCGTGCGCTGGCACGGGCCTCAGAGGCTTCCAGCCTGAGACTCGCACGCACACGCGCCATACGCGCGGAAATCGCAAATGGAACTTACGAAACACCGGAGCGAATCGAAGGTACAGTCAATCATCTCCTTGATGTGATCGGCTAGATCAAACGCCATTTCCCCGTATCGATCGGATCGTCAGGACGCTGGAAGTCTCTTCATCGTAGTCGCTACGCGAGCGCTGAGATGGCCCTCATGGCGGGCGGGCCATTCCCTCTCCCCGACCCACACGCCTACACCTGTCTTGATGGAGTGACGAGTTATCGGCACCCCAATCCGTTTACGCGATTATGCGCGCCGATAGTCTCAAAACATCCTGCAACAACGCCACGTGTCGCGGTATGTCGCACGAGATAGAGAAGGCTCTTCCCTTTGCATTTGCGGTCGTGCGAATCCCCACCGCCTCCGCTGCGCCTGAATTGTAGACTCCCTTTGATTGACGCCAACGTCATTCAAAGGGGTAGGGGACAACAAAAGCGGGTTCTGGGAAGGGGCAGGGAGCAATGTCATACGTCGATTTGCAGGCCACGCTCGCCGAGTGGCCGTATGACGCGAATCAAATCTCGGTCAGGAAGATCCTCGGCACCGATGGATCGATTCGGATTCAGATGCGCGTCGAGTTGGGTGTGCTGCAGATGGAAGCACAGGGCTGCCCCGATGGATCGAGGCCGCACGGGTGCGAGACCCACCTCAACTTTCACCTACAACGCCTCGAACGCCATGTGGAGCGCAACGGCACCTCGCGGGGCTTCGTCCTGACATCCCAACAGTGTCACGACCTGCGCGCGGAAGCCTCGCTCTTCTACCGGAGGTACGTCGCCCTGTTCGTCCTTGAGGAATATGAGGACGTCATTCGGGACACGAACCACACGCTGACCATCTTCGACCTGTGCCGCGATTCCGGACAGGAGGAAGAGGACCGCACCTGTCTCGAGACCTTTCGTCCCTATGTGCTGATGATGAATGCGCGTGCGCGATCGTTGCAGGCGGAACGCGAGGGCGACTACAGCAGCGCCCTGGCGCACGTCAATCGTGGGATCATGCACATCAAGGGCCACTACGAGCAACAGGACATGCTGCACGCCTTGGACACCTCCGAGGAGCTCCGTATGCTCCGCTCGCTGGGGTCCGAACTGTCGCGAAAAGGGCCCAAGAACCCCATTGCGATGACGCAACGAGCACTACGAATCGCCATCGAGAAGGAACAATACGAAGAGGCCGCCCGCCTGCGCGACATGCTCGGCGAACTGTGCAACCGCAACGACGTGAGCGCGTAAACCGCGCCTCTTCGCCAGCGGTTGTAAACACGCTGCCCCCGGACGCGCCACAAGTTACCGCCGTAGGCCAGATTTGTGTCCCGGTCTTCGTCGAGTTTGGGATCTTCAGACGTTTGCTTTCAGCCTGGATCCGTATTCCATAAACCTCGCGACTTCAATCGCGGGTAGCGCGGTCAGGCGAAGCCAGGCCGTGTGCGACGCAAGACAATGCCGTTTTGCTCCTTGCGCTCGGCATAGTCGCAGGATTTGTCAAACGCGGTCCTAACTCCGAAAGGCCTCGTGTCGGCGTACCAGCACGGTGCCGGCAAGAAGGATTAGCAGTCCAAGTACCGTCATGGTCCACGCGGATAGAGTGGGAACCGCCTGATGGCTGCGGATGCCATGGGCGGTGGCGCAGGCGGTCACATCGTCGCAAATCGTGAAATCCAGCGCATCGATATTGTCAGCCTCATTCCCCAGACCCAGGTTCGCCGCCGTCGCGAAGAGCACCGGCGCGGGGTTGCTTGGCGTGATCAGAAACACGTCGGCTGCCGCTGCCACGGCGCTGGCTCCCGGGATTGTCGACAATGACGGCGATTCGGGCGAAAGAGAGAAGAGCACGTGGTCTGTGCCGTTGAAGACCCCGTCTTCATCAGCGTCGAAAACGATCAAGGCATCGATATCGTCAGCCTGCACCAATCCAAAGTCAGCGGCGGTTCCATAGAGCCCGGGCTGCGGTGGGGGCACGATGCCGCACTGTGTCTGTAAGCAGGTCAATAGTACCTCATGGGCCTGGGCTGCGCACGCTTCCACGGTGCCGCCTTGTGCAATGCAAATGTCATACACATCGCTCGCTTGGCAGGAGCAACCGGCTTGACAGGGCGGACCGGATGTCTGCAATCCTTGTCCGCGCGTAGCGGAGAGCCGGGGATTGACCGTGGACCCCATCGCCGGAGGTGAAAACACGAAGACGTCCGCGCCGCTGGGCGCAGGGCGTCCATACATTCCAGCCAGCGATGGCGAGTCCGTAGCCACAGAGAAATAGATCGCATCGGTCGGCGACGTGACAAACGTCGTCGCGTCGACGCGATCCTGCGGTTGTCCGACGACCAGGTCTTCCGCGCTCGATTCGGGCAGCGCGTCGAAGTCCGTACCACCCTCGTCGAAGTTGTTGCGGATGAGCACACTGTTGGGCCACTCGATCACGACGAGCCCGTCCAGGGTCAAGAGGGCTGTGGACAGAAACTGATCGCCGCCGACCTGCCCGCGCTGCGCCTGGTCCGAGACGTTATACGGTACACCCAATGCCACCAGTTCCGGGGACGGCGCGATCACACCGACCGTGTCTCCGTCTACGCTGAATAGCAGCGCAAAGGACGTACTCGAGGCGAGCCCGGCATTCGCCACGGAATGGGCATCCAGCTCATCGGCCGAGAGCCCCAGCCCGAACGACCATCCCATAAACACCGTTTCCAGATTGGGTGCGCCCAATCCCAGCATTTCGTCCGCGGCGACGACTCCGTCCATGACTTGCTGAGATGTCCGCGCAAAAGAGAACAAGGGAGCGGGCAGCGGATCGACGGGCGGATCAGCGCTTGTCCAGACCGGCCAGCCGGCGAACACCGACACCACCCAAACAAGGCGCATGCTTCGCCAACGCCGTTTGTGCAAGCTCTTGACCGTGATCATCACTCGAGTCTCTCCCGTTGCCGTGACGGCGCGCCAAGCAGGGAGCCTGCCGTCAGTCTTCCCTATCCCCATTTCCTCGCGCGGACGTGATCCACTCCGGCCAGTCGGCGTCGTCCTGCACGCGTTTCAAAATGATCCTGGCGTGGTAGGTATACGCCTGCTCCCCGTCGAAAGTGAGATAGGCGGCTTCGAAACGGTCGTACGCTTCCTGGTGCCGGCCCTGTGCGAGTGCCATCGCACCGGCATGGAAGTAGGCCTCGCCGAATCGCTTTCTGGGCGATTCGGCTTTCTCGGCCGCTGTCGTGAGCTCGGCGAGGTCTTCCTCGCCCAAGCACAAGGCGTATAACTTCTGTATCCACGACAGGGATCGCGACGTCACGGCGGATGCCGTGGCGTCAATCGTGTTCACGTGATCGTCCAGCAGCGCCGATGCCTCTTCCTCCTGTCCCAGCAGACGGAGGGTGGTGGCTGACCAGAGTATGGCGGTCGCGTCGCCCGGTTCGTATGTCGCGATGTTCCGTGCCAGATCGATAGCCGTCTCCCAATCCCCGATCTCGGCGTGTACCAGTGCCGGATAGACGAAGGCATAGAATCGACTGGTCGGATCAAAGTGGGTGCATACCTCCAGGTCCGCCAGCGCCTCGTCGTATTGATGCGTCCAGTAGTACAAGCGCCATCGATAGTGATGACCCTCCCACTGCGTGAGAGGCTTGTCGGCCCGTTCGATCGCACGCGTCCTGGCGTCAATCGCCTGTTCGTATTGCCCCAGACTCTCGAGACACTCCGCCTCCGCCGTGACGCAACGTTCGTTGTCAGGATCGAGGAGTTGGCCCGCACGGGACCAATAAAGGGCTTGATCGAAGTGATACACGGCATCGTCGCTTTCGCCGGCGTCCCAGACTTCGATCTCCGCGGCCAGGCGATGAGCGATGGACAGCAGATAGTACGGATAGGCTCCGTAATGCTCATGTTCGATCAATAGTCCAAGGCTGGCCTCCGCCTCCGCGAACGGCTCCGCCGTGCGGTTGACGTACATCTGCTGGTTCAGCGCTCTGGCCAAATGGAGCACGGCCTGCGGGTAGAACTCATGTTCGCGTGCGCGCTGCGCGGTGGCCTGCCGGTACGACAGCAAAGCAACGTCCGGTTGGTCAAAGTGCACCGCCAGCCCACGGTAGAACCAGGTATCGGCAAAGCGGGGGCCACTCCGTGTCTCCGCCGTCGCGTACCAATCCTGTGACGATTCGAAGTTGCCGCTGCGCCGATAGGCCCATGCCAGAAGGTAATAGGGACGCGCGTCCTCGGGGTTTCCCTCCACGATTCTCTGAAGTTCGCCGATGGCGGCCGCGTTCTCGGACATTCCGAGATGCGCCAACGCCCACACAAGATCAAGCCTTACCGGTTCGGCGCCGAGTGTCGCGGCATCTTCGAGTTGTTCGGTGACCAGTTCCGGTCGCTGATAGTCAACGAACGCCAGTTTCTCGTAAGCCTGCCGCAGGAGATTGTCGGCCCGGGCGTGCCGCGCCGATCGGACGGTGTGAACCAGGCCGATGCCGAGACCCACAGCGATGGCTGCCGTCACAATGGCCACCGTGGCAGCCCGATGGCGGCGTGCCCATTTGAGCGCCGTTTCGAACATCCCGACCCGGCGGCTCAGAATCGGCCGATGGTCCGCGAAACGCCGTAGCTCATCCGCCATGATCGCGGCGGATTGATACCGGCGCGAAGGCGCCCTTTCCATGGCCCGCAAGCAGATCGTTTCCAGGTCTCGCGGAATGCGAGCGTCGAGCCTTCGCGGGCGCACCGGTTCGTTCGTGCAAATATTGCTGATAATCTCATCGCGCGTACGGCCGTCGAATGGTCGTCGTTGCGTAATGGATTCGTAGAGCGTGGCGCCAAGGGAGTAGACGTCGGTCCGATGGTCGATCGCGGCGGTGTCACCGTGCACCTGTTCGGGCGAGAGATAGGCAGCGGTACCCATGACCTCATCGCCGAACGTCAGGTGGGGCTCGTCGGTCAGGTGTGCCAGACCGAAGTCGGTGATGTAGAGACGTCCGTCCACACCCAGCAGCAGGTTGTGCGGCTTCATGTCCCGGTGAATCACACCTTCATCGCAAGCGTGGGCCAGCCCATCTGCGGCACCGGCGATCAACCGCGCGATGTAGCGAAAGTCGTCGGGGCCGCGCGTTGGGGATGGGCTTTCTTCCGGTGGTCCGTTGTTGTCCTCGTTCGATCCGGGTCCTGCCGGCGCTGCCAAGGGACCATCGTCATCCCTCGTCGTCGTGACATTCGCCGATCGGCCGCATCGTGGACCCGCCTCTAAGAGCGCCGGCCGGCAATGGATAGCTACGTCCAGGCCAACGCCGTCAATCAACTCCATGGCGTAGTACAAATAGCCCTCAGCCTCCCCCTGCGCGTAAATCGGAACGATGTTGGGATGTTTGAGACGCGCCACCGCCATAGCCTCGGTGCGAAATCTCCGGAGCGATGAACCACGGCGGTGTAGATTGGGCGGCAGGACCTTCAGTGCGACGGTACGGTCCAGTGATACCTGAAGCGCCCGATATACGATTCCCATGCCGCCCCGACCCAGTTCACTCACGATCTCGAAGTCGCCCAAACGTGTACCGGGCGTGAGATCAACGCCGCATGTAGGCTTCCCGTCCGACAAGTCTAATAGACTGCGCGATAGAGACGCCTCGTGCCCCAATCCAAAACGAGAGAACGCAAAGGCTTCACGCAAGTCGACCTGGAATTGCTCGTCGGTCGGCTCCCTATCAGGTCCGGCGAGGCATCCTTCCCCTAGCGCGGAACCACAGCAGGGGCACCGCAGGGCGTGGTGCTCGTCACCGACGGCCGTGGATGTTGCACATTGAGGACAAGTCAGTAGAACCACCACGTCCTCCACCGGAAGAAGACAGTCCACCCATCAGCTTGAAAGACGGGGATTCAGGCAATCTGACACACGGCGTCCCCCGTTCACGCCATGCCCCCCGGCACTGCGTCCGGCGTCTGCGTACTTCGACTGAGGGCGACGGCTGCCCTCCATGGTTACTGCGAAGCGGTCCGAATACGAAGTCAGATGGCCGAGTCCATCGATCGCACGTGTTCCTTGAGCCGTTTGAGCACTCTCGATTTCGCCTGATACACACTCTCCCGGCTCATTCCGAGCAGGTCAGCCGTTTCGGTCACGGGCCGATTGCACAGGACGTACATCCGAAAGGCCTCGACCGTCGCCGGCGCAAACTCGCTCGCAATTTCGCGTGTGGCCACACGAATGCGGTGCAGATACTCCTCCCGTTTCCATTGAGGGTCTTCCGCTACGTCCGATTTGGCCAAGGCATCAAACACATGTGGGTCGAGCACCGCTTCTTGCCGGGACTTCTTTTGTGCTCTTCGTTCCAGCGCATGGACAACTGACGATCGAAGATACGCACGGAATGACCCTTTGCGCTCGCGGCGGCGAAAAGTGCCAATTGAACGAAACAGGTACATTTCAACCTCTTGTACCACGTCCTCGGCAATATCGTGCGGGGCGCCCAGACGACGGGCATAGCCGAGCAGCAGCTCGCCATATTGGCGGTGAAA
>Ga0210123_1000767_pt1 | contig 18468 bp, 11 predicted proteins | sample Muzzi_PWB_D2_FD_185535 | JGI IMG/M metagenome (GOLD analysis project Ga0210123, IMG submission 185535) | Wetland microbial communities from San Francisco Bay, California, USA, that impact long-term carbon sequestration - Muzzi_PWB_D2 (SPAdes) | ecosystem: Environmental > Aquatic > Marine >... | reverse complement strand
CATCCATTCCGCTATATTCAAGGATTTAAGAAAAAAAACTCCCTGACCCCTCAGGTATTTAAACCTTATTTCGAATTCAGGGTTTAATATATTTATGTTATATGGTCAGATCCACCCCGTGTTCACCGAATCGAGCCGGCCGATTGTCTTGACGCCAGGAACGCCCGGCGCTATCATGCTCTTATGGATAAACGGGGAAAGGCTGTCCGGCTATAATGGGTGAATCACGATTCGGCATTCTATATCAAGTTTTTATGGGATTCACAAGACAAACAGAGATCCGAAACGCTGAATTGCGGCTGTTTATTTTTTAGCCGGAAAGGAGAGCGAGATGGATCATCTTTTTCTTAAGTTGTTTAGGTATTTAAAATAAATTATATCAAGGCGACCAAATTCTTTCATTACGAGCCTTTAACCACGAGGCTCGTCCGCCTTTGGCGTGATTACACGGATTGAAAAAAAAGCATTATCCATGGAGCGATTCGACCATAAAAACATCCCAACCCCTTGTATATGGATATCGTTGATGATTACGCCGCTCGAAATGGACAAAAAGGCCGCTCGCAGATGAAGTTGACGACTATGAAGGTGATTAAAAAAATCTTTCTGTTTTCAGGCATCGCCCTGTTTTTTGTAGGGCTTCTGTTTTCAGGCATCGGCCTTTATCTCTATTATCATCCCGACCAAGTCAAGCCGATGATAGAAAGATCGCTTTCTGCATCCACAGGCGCTTCATGTACCATAGAAAACCTTTCCTATTCTTTTAAACCTATGGTCTTAGAGGCCAGGGGAATTCTTTTCAAACCCTTGAAACCACAGAAAACTTTTTCTATGGAGCTCCCTTTCATCAGAGCGGATATGGATGTTGAGGGTCCATGGGGGCACCGGTCCCTCGTTCTAAAAAATATGCAGGCAAAGGGCCTGTCCCTTGACTTATTTTCCGGGAAGTTCACATTTCCCGGCATCTTGCCGGCCAAAAGAGGGCCTTCTTTTCCGGCCGGAATGGTCCGGGATCTTATCGGCCTCTTTTTCTTTCGAGACATCAAATTTCAATCAGGGGAACTTCTTGACGGTCGTATCTCGGCAGCTATGGGTGATCAGGCTTTTCAGGCCCTTGGAATCCATGCCATGGCCAGTGTCGACAAACCGCTGTTGTTATCGTTCGCTTTAAATGTCAAAAATTCTTCCCGCAATATGAATGTCACCGCGCCGAAGGTGAACATCCTTGGCAGCACAGCCTTTGACATCAGCGATCTCAAATTCAGCGGCACGCTTGAATCTCAAAACATGAGGTTCCAAGACCCGGAACTTGACATCCAACAAATGGAGGTGTTCTCAAAATTTTCGTACAGCCAAGGTCTCAAAAATTTCGATGTGGAAAATCTTAACGTTCGTTGCCAAGGTATGGCTTTGAAACCTGGTTTAAAAAAGACGGGATCATTGCCCGTATCAGTGACCACCGCAAAATCTTTGTCCATAAAAACCGGATTTGTCTATATCATGAACCAGGGAAAAACCGCCTTTGCTCCCTTGAAACTCCATATTGGCGGCCTGTCCGTGATGGAAAAGACGGATACCCTCCTGCCGTCTTTGGACATCGACCTCGAGGCAGAGGGGATTTCCGGCATTTATCCTCACATCGATATCAAGGAGGTGACCCTACAAATTCCCCGGGCAAAAATTAAAACAGGGGCTCGGGACATTCTTGTGGGAGATATCCGCGTGCATATCCCGGATGGCCGAATCGACGCAGAAAAAATGTCCGCCAACCTCCCTGAGGTCCGGCTCGAGACCCTTGGTTTGAAAAATCTTTTGCTTGGCATTCGTTTACAGGAACGCAATCTAAACCTTACGGTTCAGGGGAAACAGACGTTGCTTTTCCATGCAGCCGCTGCTTATCACCTGATCCCGTCGGATTGGAATATTAACGTTCATGATTCCATGCAGATCAACGTCACAGGACCCCTGACCGGGCCCTGGCAGGTGAAAGCAGAGCTGTCTCTCGATGATCTCGTCTTTCAAAACAAGGATGGGAGCATCATGGGGGAAAACGTTTCTCTTGGCACAGGGATAGAAGGTGTAGTGGATTTAAAACATTCCAGGATGACTTTTGCCGCCGATCTAAACTCCCGGGCCGGCGAAGCTCTTTATGATCGGTATTATCTGAACCTGAAAAGAAACCCCATTGTCACGTCCTGCAACGGGACCTACGATTTTCAAAAAAGATGGATAGAACTTTCCAAGCTCCGATTCGACCTGACAGGAATCCTTCCCCTTGAAATCCGGGGAATTTTCAAACAGGGACCGTCGCCGAAAGCCAATGCCGATGTCACGGTGACCCTCCCGAAGACGCCCTTGAAACCGATATGTCGTCATTTTTTGCAGGAGCCTTATAAGACCGAAAAACCCTTTCTGGCAACCCTTGAAACCGAGGGAGACGTTTCTGCCCAATTCCGGATAAGCGGATTTCAAGATGCGTGGCAGGTTAGGGGACGTCTCGGGTGGCTTGGGGGCAATTTTTCTTTGCCCGATAAGGGAATCGCCCTAAAAGGGATTCACCTCGATCTTCCCGTGTGGTACCGAACCGGAGCCGCCAAACCCCCTGTTGAGGCGCTAAGCGGCAGGTTAGCGGTTGAATCCATAACCATTCCCCTGCTGCCGGAACAGCCGCTAAGCATCCTTTTGGATGCCGGTCCGAACCGGGTATCCGTGAAATCTCCCACCGCGATACAGGTTCCCGGCGGGGATCTTAGGTTGGGATCCGTACAGGCCGAGAAACTCTTTGGTCCGGATCTCACCATCCATACCCGTCTGGAATTTGACGATATAAAGCTTCAACCCCTTTTGTCCAGGATCTGGACGCGTCCCTTGAAAGGTTCTTTTGCCGGTATCCTGGATCCCGTCCGGTACGAAAATCACACCGTTACCACCAAGGGGGAACTCAAGGCCGACGTATTCGAAGGCAACATCATTTTATCCGATCTGGGGGCTTCGGGGGTTTTTACGTCAGCACCGGTCTTTAAGCTCAACGCAAAATGGGAGAATCTTTTGCTGTCCGAAATGACGACGGATACCGCATTCGGAAAGATAGAAGGGGTTTTAAAGGGTCAACTGCGTGATGTTGAGATGGCCTACGGCCAACCCCAGAGATTCAGTCTTTTGCTGGAAACGGTTCGAAAAAAGGGAATTTCCCAAAAAATCAGCGTTAAGGCCGTAGAAAACATTGCGCAGATTGGCGGGGGACAGAGCCCTTTTATGGGATTGGCGGGTGCTTTTGCATCTTTATTCAAAAAATTTCCCTATGAAAAGATCGGCATTAAGGCCAATCTGGAAAACGATGTGTTCACGGTCAACGGCACCATTAGAGAAGGCGGCACAGAGTATCTCGTAAAAAGAGGTAGCTTTTCAGGGGTAGATATTGTAAATCAAAATCCGGATAACCGTATTAGTTTTAAGGACATGGTTAAAAGAATCCAACGGATCGGCGCCAAAGGGGGCCCGGTTGTGAAATGACGTACATGTTCAAGGGGTATGCCTCCCCCACTGCTAAGTCATTGAAATGACGAAGCCACTCCACCAACCCGCCTGCCCAGGCAAGGCACGAGCGGGCAGGTATCGATAGACGGGGAAGCACAGCCCCTGAACATGTACCAAATGACAAAGGGAGGTTCATATGAAAATGTTTCAAAAACCCATGTGGATGGCAATGGTATTCGCAATGATCGCCCTGTTTGCCTGCGTGACCATAAATATTTATTTTCCGGCAGAAAAGGTCGAATCTGTTGCCGGGGAAATTGTGAATGATATCCGGGGGAAAAAGCCGGAACAAAAGGGCAACCAGTCTAAAAATGATGGCGTTTTTTTACCGGAAATCAGGATCTCCTTATCTTTATCCAGTGCGTGGGCACAAGACGTGACCACTGTTTCCAACCCCACCATTCGCGCGTTGAAGGAAAAAATGAAAGCCCGTTTTCAAGCGCTGAAACCCTACTACCAGAAAAGCGCCCTGAAAGAAGGGGGTAACGGCTATCTCTCCGTGGCAAATACCAGCGGTTTGAACCTCAAGGAGAAAAGGGATCTCAACGGCCTCGTGGATGCCGAAAACAGCGACCGCAGGACCCTCTATTCAGAGGTGGCCAAGGCCTTGAAGATCGATCCGGGGCAGGTCGACCGGATTGCAGGGATCTTTGCCAAAGAGTGGCAGAAGCCGGTGAGGTAGGGCCCGAAATGGGGCATTCGGCACGTTACACTTTGGCATCCACAAAATGAAAAAACCAAGCTATAAATACGTAACCGTATTTACGAGACATTTATAAAGCCTCTGATACACTATCGTCGCGGACAAGGTCTTTGGAGTGGTCGCGGGCAATAAGCATGTAGATCGACGGGATGACAAAAAGCGTAAAGAGCGTGCCGACGGCCATACCTCCCACGAGTACCAGACCGATGGAGTTCCGGGCAGCGGCCCCGGCGCCGGTGACCAGCGTCAGCGGAAAGTGGCCGGCGATGGTGGCTCCGCTGGTCATGAGAATCGGGCGCAGGCGGGTCATGGCCGCTTCGCGAACGGCCTCTCGTTTGGATCGTCCATGCTCTTGAAGTTTGTTGGCGAACTCAACAATGAGTATGCCGTTTTTCGATACCAGACCGACGAGGGTTACCAATCCCACCTGGGAATATATATTGAGCGTGGTTGTCCAGCCTCGTGTCCAGAACGGGATGTTCGGGTCGGGCATTCTCAGGAAGGTAAAGATGAGTGCGCCGAACATTGCCAGCGGCACCGAACCGGCGAGAATAACGAAAGGATCGCGGAAACTGTTGAACTGGGCTGCAAGCACAAGGAAGATGAGGACTACGGCAAGCCCGAATGCCGGAAGAAACTTATTCCCTTCGGTGCGGAGTTGGCGCGACTCTCCCGTATAATCAAGTGTATATCCCTTGGGCAGGATCTTTGCAGCTTCGTCTTCCAGAAAGCGCAGCGCCTGGTCAAGAGGACGGACGCTCACGCCGCTGATGGTAACGGCGTTGAGTTGCTGGAAGCGGTTCAGCGAGCGCGGCACGGTGCTGTTGCGGATCGTGGCGACCGTGCTGAGCGGGATGAGCTGTCCGTTCGGTCCGGTAATGTAAATGTTTTCAAGCTGATGCGGGTTGAGGCGGTCCATGCGTTTGATCTGCGGGATGACCTTGTAGCTGCGACCGGCGATACTGAAGCGGTTGACAAAATCACCGCCCACCATTGATGCCAGATCAGCCCCGACCTGCTGGAGGTCAAGACTCAGATCCGCCACCAGATCGCGATCAATGACGATTTCCGACTGGGGCTGATCGATCTTGATGTCGATGATCGGCGGGAAGGCAAACAGACCGCTCTTTATCGCTTTGAGCCGGATCTTTTGCGCAAAATCCAGGATCTGCTTCGGCTCAGCCGTCGATGCGAGGATGAACTCCACCGGGAACTGGCCCCCGCCCGGGAGGGCCGGCGGCGTCACCGGCAGTACCCTTATCCCCGGAATGGTATGCAGCTTTTGCTGGACTTCAGGCAGCACCTGAAAGACAGTGCGCTTTCGCTCGTCCCATGGTTTCAAAACCATGCCGCCGAAACCGGAGCTTGGATACGTAATCTGGAAGGTGAAGTCGGTCTCCGGCACGCTGAGAAAAACCCGGTTGACCGCCGCGGTATACCGGCTGTTCTGGTCGAGAGAGGAATTGGCCGCCGATTCGACGATGCCGAAAATGACGCCCTGGTCCTCGGTGGGTGCAAGTTCCTTGGGGGACATGGTGAACATGGGTATGGTCAACAGGCTCACAACGATCCACACCATATATACGGCCGGCCGCGCGTTGAGGGTGGTGTCGAGCCGGCGGCCGTAGAATTCACGAAACCGTTTGAAATCGCGGGCGATTTTGCCTGATAATCCGCGCTCCGCCATCCCGGGTTTCAGCATTTTAGACGACATCATGGGCGAGAGGGTGAGGGCGACGATTCCGGAGATGATGACCGCACCTGCCAATGTGATAGCGAATTCACGGAAGAGAGCGCCGGTAAGACCACCCTGAAAACCGATGGGCGCATAGACGGCTGCCAGTGTCACCGTCATGGCGATGATGGGACCGACGAGTTCGCGGGCCCCGAGCAAGGCGGCGTCGATTGGGGAGCGACCCAGGCTCAGATGTCGCTCGACGTTTTCCACCACCACGATGGCATCATCCACCACAAGCCCCACGGACAGCACAATGGCCAGCAGTGTGAGCAGGTTGATGGTAAAGCCGAACACCTGTACCAGAAACACCGCACCGATGAGGGACAGGGGAATGGCCACCACCGGAATGAACGCCGATCGAAGCGAACCGAGGAACAAAAAGATGATGATGATGACAATAAGAAGGGTTTCGCTCAGGGTTTTGAGCACTTCGTGAATGGCGTTCTCGATGTAGGTGGTAGCATCGTAGGCGACCCGCGCCTGCATGCCGCTGGGCAGATCCTTCTGGACTCCTGCCATCCCGATGCGCACCCGGCGGATGACGTCCAGCGAATTGGCGTTGGGCAGCGGCCAGATGCCCATGAATACGGCGGTCTGTCCGGAAAAGTGTACCTCCGCATCGTAATCCTCCGCACCCAGCACGACATCGCCGATATCTTCCAATCGCACCGTGGCACCGTTTTGCTCGCGGACGATGAGGCGCTTGAATTCCTGAACGGAACTAAGGTCAGTGTTGGCGGTCAGGTTGACCTGGACGAGAGACCCTTTGGTGCGACCGACGGCGGCGAGGTGGTTGTTGGCAGCCAGGGCCTGGCGTACTTGAACCGGGCTGATGTTGAATGCGGCCATGCGGTCGGGTTTGAGCCAGATGCGCATGGCAAAGGTACGGGCGCCGAGGATATCGGCACGCTGCACGCCCTCGATAGCTGAAAGTCTTGGCTGGACGATGCGGACAAGATAATCGGTGATCTCATTCTGCTTTAAAACATCGGACGTGAAGCTGAGATAGGCCGATGCGAACCGGGTGTCAGCCGACTCGACGTTGATAACGGGCACTTCGGATTCCGGGGGTAGATCACGGCGGACCTGATCTACTTTGGAACTGATTTCCGAGAGTGCCTTGATGGGATCGTAGTTGAGCTTCAGACGAGCGGTGATGGTCGAAACACCCAGACTGCTCTGTGACTGGATGTAATCAATGCCGTCGGCCGCCGCAATGGCGCGTTCCAGCGGTGTGGTGATGAATCCGGCCACCAGTTCGGCGCTGGCACCGACATAGACGGTGGAAACGGTCACCGCCGAATTTTCACTTCGGGGATACTGGCGGACGTTGAGTGATCGGATCGCCTGTAACCCGGCAATGATGATCACGAGGTTGACCACCAGTGCGAGGACGGGACGGCGGATAAATAGGTCGGTGAATTTCATGGTTTGGATTCACTCCGACAGCGTTCGACTCTAAATGAGCGTAAACAAAATCGAGAGAACCTTTTAAAGGCCCTAAGAGTCGACTTTTATTTCAAACGTGTGGTTCGATTTATAAACTGGCTGCAAGAAAAATATGATAATGTCTTTTTTCTCAATTTTGTTTTCCCGTTGGGAAAGTCGATGATACCCCATCTGCTGTGTTGGAAAGGGTTCGCGGTAAATTACTACAGCTTCAACCTTTCCGCCTTGCATCTGCGGCATCCTCGACTTTCGCTCATTAGAGTATAAACACTGGTACCGGATCAATTGTCGCTTGTTTTGGGCATGAGTTTGAATTCAGGGGCCAGGGTGTTATCCACGACAATAGCCTGACCGTTGCGCAGTTTGAAAACACCGGTGCTTACGATGGTTTCGCCTTCTTTCAATCCGGAAAGAACGGCAATGAAATCGCCGCGCTTTTCTCCGAGTCGCACAAACTGCTGACGCAGGCTCTTACCCGGCGGGCTGTTTTTTTCACTTTTCTTTTCCTCCACGACAAACACCGAGTCACTGTAAGGGGCGTAAAGTACGGCTGTTTCCGGAATGGGGAGCACTTTTTCCTGAGCCGGCAACACCACCGCAACATTGACGAACATGCCGGGACGGAGCTGTTCTTTTAGATTCGCCGCTGTCGCCTGAACTCGGATGTTTCGTGTAGCGGCATCAACTGCCGGATTGATCGCCGTAATTTTACCTTCAATCACCCGGCCGGGAAGTACATCGGTGGTCACCCGCACGGTGAGACCCGGTTGGACCTGTGAAAGCTGTTGCTGCGGTAGGGAAAAATTTACAAAAATCGGATCTAAAGACTGAAGCGAAACGATGGCATCGCCCTCATTAAGGATCTGACCCAGGTTGATCAAGCGGATACCGAGACGGCCTGAAAAGGGCGCCCGAATGGTTTTTTTTGAAATGGCTGAACGGAAAGTGTCTAACTGGGCCTCGGCCTGCTTGTACTGCGCATCGGCATTATCGTATTGGGATTGTGAAACAGTCTTTTCTGTCAGAAGTTTACGGGTACGTTCGAGGGTGAGCTTTGCGAGCGCTGCAGAAGCCTCCGAGGCCCTGAGCTGAGCCGTCTCCGAAGAGATATCCTGCTGTACCAGAAGGTCACCGGCCCGCACCATTGCACCCGGCTTAAAGGCGATGCCTTCCACTTTTCCTTTCAGCTCGGCGGTCACCATTACCCCCTGAACCGCCTCGAGGGATCCCACGGAAGTCAGCAGGGACTCCCATGATTCCGGATGCACCTCAAAAGCAGTGACCGTCTCTGGCGGAGGCATAAACTGTTTTCCATGGGCGGACATTCGGAGGATCTGAAGGCTTTTGACTCCGCCAAGAACACCGATCAACACTAACAAACCGACGATGGTAAAAAAAATACGTTTTTTCATAGGTTTAGGGTGTCTAAAAAAATTGTTTATCAGACGCTTAAAGAAAATCGGCTCCAGAAGTCCTGAAACCGATATATTATGCCTTACATAGTAATGAGTGTATTGTAAATGTCAAGAGAGTTCAAACAGCGGTATCGGATCCATTTGTATTTCTATAATTTACTATCTACGTGTTCAGGGGATGTGCATCCCCGTTTCACTTTGGTGTCTACTTGTTTGGTCATTGAAATGACGAAGCCACTCCAACCGTATCCTAACACAAGAAAGCACATCCCCTGAACACGTACAAATTATTTGCCGGAGCATGGATCAGATTCAACGATTAAAACGACTGAAATCAGGCATTTCTGGGGACTCCCAATTTAACCAGAATATTTTCCATCAAACACCATTTTGTAAATGCGGACTGTAAAAGGTTGAGACCGACAAATGCCGTGAAAAGATGCCAATAGGGGCTGTACAAATACCCCAAGGCCAGAGACAACAGGATAAAAGTTCCCGCAATAGCTCTTATATATTGTTCCATCTTCATACATGATCCTCCAGTCAATAGCAAAAACGACGATTAATGGGAAAGTGTATCGAAACGTCTTTGAGTCGGGCAACGATATCTTTATATCAAAATATCATCTGGATATCTACATGTTATATCCTCTTTATTCCTTGATATAGGTTCATACGATTTTATCTTTGAAAATTTTCCCGGGTTGCTAGTCTTAGATAAATTGTTCAAAATTAAGGGTTCGAAACCTGAGTAATAACTTTACTTGCCCGCATCCTATGGTATTATCAGCATACATTGGACCGTCAAAAATTTTGTGGTTCCACTAAATACAGGGCAAAGTATCATTTTATTCAATGCCGCTGGAGCGCTGGTTTGGGCAGTATCTTCTGTACAACCCTTTTTTTGCAGGATTTAAGCGTTATGAATTTTGATTGGCTGCTTATACACCTTTCTTCATCCATTGGATTTATTCTGGCACTGGCTTTATTGACCCACATCATAAAGGAGCGAAGATCGCCAACCAGCACACTTGCATGGCTGATGGCCATCATTTTTATCCCCTACCTGGGAGTGCCGCTTTACCTTATTTTGGGTGGACGAAAGATGATCAGCAAAGCGGAGACAAAACCGAAGCTTTCACTGGACAAGTCAAAATCTTGCTGCGAATCTTACATCAGCAAGGCGTATTTGTTTGAGCCCGGAGATGGTGTTTTCCCGGCATCAGCGCACAACCACATCACATTACTGCCGGAAGGCGAACAAGCTTTTCAAACGATATTAGACCTTATTGAGAATGCCCGCCACTCCGTTTATGTTGCGACGTTCATATTGGGGAAAGACGAAACGGGCAGCGCCATTGTGAACGCTCTTGCGAAAAAAGCCTCAAAAGGTTTAGAAATTTGTCTCATTTTAGATGCGTTGGGATCGGTGAGAATATCCAAGAAATTTCTATTGCCGCTATTAGAGGCCGGCGGCCGGGCGGCCTTCTTTATGCCGATGATCCATTGGCCATTCCGGGGAAGAGCCAATTTGCGTAATCATCGCAAAATGATCATCTGCGATAATCAAACGGCGATCATTGGTGGAATGAACATTGCTTCAGAATATATGGGGCCGAAAGAATCCGTCGTCCGCTGGCAGGATCTTTCGTTGTTAGTTCAAGGCCCGGTGATTGATCATATAACCGATATATTTAAGTCGGATTGGAAATTTGCAAGCAAGGCCACACTTGGTTCCTATTCGACTACCGGGAAGACGGAAAAACCGGGATCTAACGGCGTAACCCAATTGGTTGCAAGCGGACCGGATGTTCCCAACGATTCATTTCGCAATGCGATCCTGACCGCGATATTCAGGGCAAACCGACGCATTTGGGTTGTGACGCCTTATTTTGTACCGGATGAACTGATGTTGGAGGCGTTATGTATAGCCGTCCGTCGCGGTATTGATGTATCTATTATAACTCCGAAAAAGTCCAATCATCGTTTGACGGACCTGGTACGCGAGGGATATTTAACACGGGTTCAGGAGGTCGGAGCCGGAATATGGTTTTATGAGCCACGCATGTTACACGCGAAAGCAATCCTGGTAGATGATACGGTTGCAATCCTAGGATCGGCCAATATGGACATGCGAAGTCTATTACTAAACTATGAGATTGCCCTGTGTCTTTTTGATTCGGATGTGATAAGACAGCTCGAAACCTGGATACAAGAGTTAATGGCAGACTGCTCATTCAGGAAAAAACGGCAAAGGAGTTCATTCGGATTCATAGAGGGAGTCGGACGTCTTTTTGCTCCTTTGTTGTGATAATCCGGCACCGATGATCGTAATCTCAGCCATATTTCTTTTGGCCACTTATTTGATCGATATTTTCTCACAAGACGGATCAAGTTGTATTTTCAATGGTTCCTGATGGATCGGTTCTTTAGGATACTCACCTGTGGATGAGAACCATCACGATGCTGAAAAGAAAGGTGTAATCAACACCGGGCACGGGGCATGCCGCGCCACCAATTCCGTGGTTCTCCCGAAAAAAGTTGCTTCTAAAAACTGCTGATGACGGGCACCCAGAACGATAAGATCATCCTTGTTCTCCCTGGCAAAGGAGATAATCTCTTCAGCGGCTTGGCCTTTACGAACCATCGGTTTAACTTTGCATTCTACCTTTACCGTATCGGCGATCCAGGTACACAACTTTTCCTCGTCTTTTGAAATATCCGCATCTTTGTCTGTTTCCCCAATATAGAGCACGGTCAGAACTGCACCAAAGCGCTCGGCAAGGGCCGCCGCATGGCGCAAAGCGAAGACGGCTGTTTCTGACATATTGGATGCACACAGAATTTTCTCCAGAACAGGTATTGAATCGGCACGCGTTACGTCGATAAACAGATGGGTTTTTTGCCTTACCGTGAATACGGGAACGGTTGCATTTTCCAATGTGTTTTCAGCCACTGATCCCAATCTAAGCCGTTTCAACCCCCCGTAGCCATGGGTGCCCATCACAATAAGGTCGATGGCCGCTTGTTTGGTGAAATCAAGAATTGCTCCCACCGGATGCGTTTCAAGGGCTTCGAACTTCATATCAAGTCCCTTGGCATGGATTTTGAGGATGTTTTGGACATGTTCGGCAAGATGATTTCGAAGACCGGTTCTGGCAGTTGCCAGCTCTTGAATCAGATGATCGCTTTCACTTCTGGAAAAATAACGGGGCAGTTCAAATGTTTCTGCATGTAAAACATGCAGTGTTGCGTCATACTCCCGTGTCGCCACTGCGGCATACTTGAGTGCCAGATCGGACAGTTCGCTAAAATCCATAGGACAAAGAATACGTTTGGGCTCGAACGAAAAAAAGTAAGTCATGATGTCCTCTTGTTCAATAAAATTTACACACAGATCCGTAATCGTGAAATTTATTGTAATCTGTTGTCAATATATTTATAAATAAATATAGAAAAATGTTCAATTGAGATGTTGATGTTTATTTGGTATTATTAAATAAACGAAAGGTCGGGGAGTTTTTCTAAATCGTCGCTCCATGGATAATCTTTTTTTTAAGCGCGTGAACTCGTGGCAAGGGCTTGTAAAGAAAGAACAGGAACCAATCTTTGAAAAATCAATAGGTTCACTTCGCAATTTGCAATTTCTTTTAAAGATTCGATTTCGGCCTACGCCTGTTCTTTCTAACGATCCCTAAGCCACTCAAACAGCACTCGCTTTAAAAAAAGATCATCCATTCCGCTCTCCTAAGCGTAGGCTCTACGAGCCGGAGGCTAATACGAAAGGATCTAAAAGAAAAACTCCCCGAGGGCTCAAATAACCTGAAATTCTTTCCGAGGAGCTCCGCCCTTTTTAGGGCAGGAAGTCTTCAATATTAAAACTTCGAGTGTAAAAAATGATGTCACATATTCGGCTAAAAAAAAGTTTATGTTTATATTCCATAATTGTTTGGTTTGGTCTGATTTCAATATCCTGGGCCGCGGCCCCCAAAATGCTGGAAAACAAACAAAGCACTTCGATGGTGAACCATCAGAAGCCATTGCCTGAGATCGATATCGCCGACATCGAGCGAAAACTCAACAATGTCAAAAAGAGCGTAGTTACCGCTGAAGCATCGGAAAATCAACAAACCGCACAACAATTGGGAATAACCCTGCCCCAGTTGCAGGAACGAACTGTAAAGCTCCGGGAATTAAACAGCGTCTATCAGCGACTCTTAACCGCCTTGAAAAAAAAGAAAATATTGGAAAAAGAAGAAGCCCTTTTGAAAGAAAAAGAGCAGACTCAGCAGCAGGTAACCCTTTCTAAAAATCCACCGTATTCCTTAAGTTATTATGACACCATTCTCGATAAGTTGATTACCGACGACCATAAGAAGGAAACCTCCATTTTGGGGATCCGCCTGGCCGAGAAGGCTTTGGCGGACGCCAGAGCGAAGCTGGAAGAAAGCGGGCAGGATCTGCGAAAATCCAAAGAAAAGCTGGGAGCAATGGAACCCGGGGAGGTGACTGGAAAACTGAGGTGGGAACTAGAACAGGCCCGATTGAAACTGGAGACTGCTCAGGTGATTTTCGATTTGCAAAGGACAATCAGTCAAAATCTTTCCATCGAAGTTCGGCTTGCCGAAAAAAATGCGGATGTTACACAGCAGAACCTTGTCTGGGTCCGCAAAAACTTGCATTTTGACAACGCCGACCTGGAAAAACAGATCGAAGCCATCAATCGGAACAGGGATGAACTTCAAAAGCGACAGAAGGATCAGCTCCGCGGACAGATGAAGGTGGAGACCGCCTGGCTTCAGGCCCAGGAAAGACTTACGAATGCCAGAAAAAAGACCGATATTGCTTTGGCCAAGGCCAGATTAGAGGCTGCCGACGCCGAGCGGGAAGCCTCCCAACAGCTCCTGGAACAGACAGAGGATATGTTGAACCTGCTCAATCAACAGGAACAGGTGTGGAGAAATCGTTACGCGCTTGTTAAAGGCGGGGTGGATCAAGAAAAAATAGATGCCTGGAAACAAGAACTTGAAGCCGGCAAAGTAAAAATTGAACGCGCCGTACGACTTCAGGAAAGCTATCAAAACAGTCTTCAGCCCCAAATTATATCCCTGGAAAAACAACTGTCCGATCAAGGGCCTTCGAAAGATTTGCGACGCGAGCTGGATAATAGATTGGGTGCCCTAAGGACGTTGGAAAAAGGCGGTGTCGAATATTTGTCGATGCTTCAAGCCACCTTACGGTTGAACCAGCGGCTTTTGGATGAGATTACCCATAAACGCAAACACGTTGATTTGTGGAAAAAACTAACCTCGCTGACCGGCAAGGTAACAAACATCTGGGATCTGGAATTGTGGGTTATTGATGAACACGGGGTGACGGTCAAGAAACTGGTCATGGCCCTGATCATCCTGATTATCGGGTTTATATTTGTCAAAAGAATCTTTCTTTTTTGGGTTCGAGGTCTTTTAGCGCGTGTCCACATGAAGGAAACCACGACGGCGGCCGTTGAGAAGATTATCAATTATGTTGTCATACTTTTGATCATTCTCTTTGCCCTGCGCGTGGTCAACATGCCTTTGACGCTGTTCACATTCTTAGGTGGCGCCGTTGCCATCGGCGTTGGTTTCGGGGCCCAAAACCTGATCAATAATTTCATCAGCGGTTTCATCGTTATGGCGGAACAACCCATAAAAATCGGGGACCTGGTTGAAATCGAAGGGATGTTCGCCATGGTGGAGGAGATCGGCGCGCGCTGTACGCGAATTCGCACCGGCGGTAATGTCCAAATTTTGGTACCCAACAGCAGTTTCTTAGAGAAAAATATCATTAACTGGACCCTTTCGGACAAAGAGGTGAGAGCGCAGGTGACAGTAGGGGTTATTTACGGTTCTCCGGTTCGTGAAGTTGAGCGCCTTATGCTTCAGGTCGCCGATGAACATACGAGGGTAAGGAAGGCGCCTAAACCTTTTGTACTCTTTAACGATTTTGGGGACAATTCCCTGATCTTTGATCTTTATTTCTGGATCAGCATGAACCGCATCATGGATCGGCGCATCATTGAAAGCGATATCCGGTTCCATATCGACGAATTGTTCCGTGAGGCGGGGATCGTCATTGCATTTCCCCAGAGGGATGTTCACCTGGACACCCAAAAGCCCCTGGAATTTCGTCTTGTAAAAGAGCAAGGCGACCCCAATGAGATCACGAAAGATTAGATTATAGTGAGGGACCGGGGAGTTTTTCTAAACGATCGCTGCATGGATAATCTTTTATGTAAACCGCATGAACTCGCGGCAAGGGATCGTAAAGAAAAAACCGGATACTGTCTTTGAAATGACCAGTCACGTAGACGCCGAAGTGAAACGGAAGGGTACACCCCATGAACACGTACTTAAGTGTTTAAAATAAAACTCCCCGACCCCTCAAATTATAGCGTAAATGTTGATGGTCAATCTTTTCGGGTTATTTCGATAAATGGGTGCAGCAAGTAATTGAAGCCTGAGGCCACATTCATGCCGCGAACGCTTCTCAATACCCGGACCAGTTCACCGACGGTGGCTTCTTCAGGCTCATGAACCCATTTAAATAGTTGAATGCTGAATAATCTGAGCAGCGTCGACGTCAAAAACACGATCTGGAGAGGCGCAATCTCCCGGTCCAGAAGCCGGAGATCAAGATCGGCCATGAATTTGAGAGCCAATCCACTGAGAATCGGTCCTGATGCCGCACCCAATCCCGCCAACATGTTAAAAATCGATAAAAAGATTTCTTTATTTTCTCTGGGAGATATCCTCAATAAAAGATTGTTCATGCTGAGATTGATACCTGCCCAGAAGCCGCCTCCGACGAGGTGGAGAAAGATCGGCAATATATAGGACCCCGGCTTCACTGTTACCCAGGCCAGGGGGAGAAAAACAGCCACCCAGCTTGCAAACCGAATGATGGCCCTATTCTTGACTTTGTCAGAAATTCGCCCCCATACTTGCATTCCGATTAAATCGGCGCATGCAGAGATTGTGTTCAAAACGGCGACGAATCCGTAGCTGAATTTCAGATATCTGAGGAAATACAGGGTAAAGAAGGGGCTGGCGAAATATACTGAGAAACTCCAGCCAAAACTGAATACCAGAAAATTCCGGAAATTTTTTTCTCTGAAAGGCAGGTTTATAAATTTCCCGAAAGAAACGGCGCCGGCAGGATTGCCAATTCGGGGTTCGGAAATGCGTCCTAAAAAATAAAGACCCAGCATTCCAAAAACCACGGCTGCCGTAAACGTTATGACAAACCCAAGGTGTAACCCGTCGGATGGGTGACTTTTAAGACAATCCAATACGTTTCCGAAAATGATCAAGGCAAGCATGCCGGCAATACCGCAGATCATATTTCTTGATCCAAAGAATTTTCCGCGGATGTTGTCCGGAACCAAATCAGAGATCCATGAGAGCCAGGAAACATAGCTAACGGAAATACAGCTGTGTGAAAAAAAGAAAAGACCGAGGATGAACAGGGATTTAGTCTGGGTAGAAAAGTAAGGGGTGACAGCGACGATTAAAATGGGAACCCAGGTGAAACGCCCTATTGCTGCGCCCCAGCAAGTAATGCTCTTTCTTCCACCATTCTTGCCGAGAAAATAAGAAGCAGGCAGCTGAAATGCCGTGACCAAAAAGGGTATGGACCCCAGCATCCCGATCATGGCATCACTCATTCCAAGATAAAGGGCAAAACCGGTCAAGAATACGCCACCGGTAAGCGTTGCGAATACATTAGCAAACAATCCATCATAAATTGAATTTTTGATATCGTTTTTTGAATGAAATTCCATGTAATTTCTTTTGGTTTAAAACATATCGTTCGGTGTTGGAATACTTGAATGGGTTATCCCCCACGGAGCGCACAGTCAAAAAGATTTTGCAATTTAAGTCATCTCGGGCGAGATTTCAAGTATCATCTGCCGGCATCCCGAAATACAGGTAAACGGCATTAAAAGGCCATATATGTTCGATATTTGAGGGGTTGGGGAGCTTTTCTATATCATCGCTGCATGGATAATCTTTTTTTAAACCGCATGAACTCGCGGCAAGGCATCGTAAAGAAAGAACAGAAACCAATCTTTGTAATATCAATGGGTTCGATGCAATATTTTAAAATTCATTTAAAGATGTGATGTCGGCATGCGCCTGTTCTTTCTAACGATCCCTAAGCCACTCAAACAGCATCCGATTTAAAAAAAGATCATCCATTCCGCTCTCCCCTCTCTCCGAGCTGTGGGCTCTACAAGCCGGATACTAATATTCAAGGATTTTAAAGAAAAACTCCTCTATGGATCAGATATTTAAATAAAATCTTTAATAGTATTTACGGGCAGACCATCTCTTGATATATTATAACGTAAACATCAATCGGAACTTTCAACTCACATGCTGCCATATTTCAAATTAATTGTTGGATTTGCCGTCATTATTAAATGTGCGGATTTTCTGGTGGATGGCTCGTCGTCCATCGCCCGAAGGTTCAGGGTTTCCGAACTGGTCATCGGACTGACTGTCGTTGCATTCGGAACCTCCACACCCGAACTGTTTGTAAATATTATTGCAAGCCTAAACGGCAATTCCGAAATCGCCATTGGAAATATTTTGGGAAGCAATATCGCCAACATCTTGCTGATTCTCGGTGTATCTTCCGTCATTTGTCCGTTAATCGTCACAAAAGGTACGGTGTGGAAAGAAATTCCTTTCAGCCTTTTGGCGGCAATCGTATTGGGTCTAATGGCCAACGATCAACTTATTGATAAAAATAGTGTTTCCGTTTTAACTCGAATCGACGGGTTTGTTCTCTTCTGTTTTTTTATCATCTTTCTCTATTATTCATTTTCCATTGCAAAAGATATTGAAGGCATCGAGACCCATGTGCCGTCAAAAGAACATGGATTGGCGAAATCGGTTTCACTTGTGGTGTCGGGTCTGGCGGGCCTGTGTTTCGGCGGTGACTGGATTGTTGAAGGGGCGGTGAACCTGGCTGTTAAATTAGGGTTCAGCCAGTCAGTGGTGGGCTTGACCATTGTAGCGGTCGGTACTTCCCTTCCGGAACTGGCCACTTCCGTGGTGGCCGCTCATAAAGGAAAACCGGATATTGCCGTGGGCAACGTCGTCGGATCAAACATTTTCAATATTTTTTTTGTTTTGGGCGTCAGCGCGATCATAAAGCCGATTCCATTTAACAGTAGAAGCAACATCGACATTGGTGTGGTGATTCTGGCGAGCTCGTTACTGTTCACATTTATGTTCACAGGACAAAAGAGATCCATCGATCGATGGGAAGGCGTTGTAGCCCTTATGCTGTATGGCGCATATCTGGTTTTTCAGATCATCCGATGACAACCGACTGTCTTCAAACTCATGGATTAAACGCTTGAACTCCGATTGTTTAGCCTTCATTCTGATGAACTAAAAGGCTTTGAAGGCCTTTGGCATAAAATTTCTCGATGTATTCCTTGACCATCCGCCGGGCTGAAAATTTTGCGGCATTACTCTTGATGGAATTTTTCATGACGTTAACCCAGTTTTGAGGAACGCCGTCATCCGATACATTATAATATATTGGAATCACTTCTTCTTCAAGGATGCGGT
>Ga0210123_1000766_pt1 | contig 18476 bp, 17 predicted proteins | sample Muzzi_PWB_D2_FD_185535 | JGI IMG/M metagenome (GOLD analysis project Ga0210123, IMG submission 185535) | Wetland microbial communities from San Francisco Bay, California, USA, that impact long-term carbon sequestration - Muzzi_PWB_D2 (SPAdes) | ecosystem: Environmental > Aquatic > Marine >... | reverse complement strand
CCGCGCTCTGGCTGACGCCATCGCGGAGTCCTCGGACGTGAACGAGGCGCTGCGGCGCTTGCAGGAGGAGGGCTACGGCCTGATCATCCTGTTCGATCGTCGGAGAGATGCCGGGAACCCGGACGCGCGGGACCTGCGATTCGAGGCCGTGACGGCGCGGGAGCGGCGCTCCCTCGCGGAGCTGTCGTCGAGCCTTCCGGCGCCCAGGAAGCCCTCCCAGGCGATGCCGGTCTTCCAGATCAACGGCGGCGACCTGGCGTTCCTGAAATCGATCGGCATCGACCCCACGCGGCGTGCGCGCGGCAGGCGGGGGGCGAAGCGTCGCCCCGACACCGCCGCCGACGGCGACACGGACACGTGAGCGGTAACCCCACCATGACCGACACACCCACCCGCTCGGCTCCGTCGATCCCCGAGGATCCGCGGCCGGCGCTTCTCGGCCTCCGCCGGGAGCGCCTCGCGGAGCTCCTGGAGCCGTTGATCGACAAGCCCTTCCGTGTGCGCCAGATTTTCGACGCGCTCCACCACCGGGGCGTCGAGCGCTTCGACCAGATGACCGACCTCTCGAAGGATCTGCGCGCGGCGCTCGACGAGGGGTTCCGGGTCGGCCAGCCACGGGTGGTGGAGAGGGCGCCGTCGGACGACGGGACGGTCAAGTACCTGTTCGAGCTGGAGGGGGCCCCGGGGCCGGGCGGCGTCGCCGCCACCATCGAGGCGGTCGCCATCCCGGACGGTGACCGCATGACCTTCTGCATCTCGAGCCAGGCGGGCTGCGGCCTGGCCTGCAAGTTCTGCGTCACCGGCTTCTGGGGGCCCGGGCGCAACCTGACCGCGGGCGAGATCGTGGGCCAGGTGCTCGCCATCCGGCGGGACCTGGAGCTCCCCGCCTCCGGGTTCAACCTGGTGTTCATGGGCATGGGCGAACCGCTGATGAACCTGCCGGCGGTACGAGATGCCCTCGACCTCCTCACGGAGGCTGTCTCCTGGCGGCGGATCACCGTTTCCACGGCGGGGGTCGCTCCGGGGATCGGCACCATGGCCTCCTGGCCCCAGCGTCCGAACCTGGCTCTGTCGCTCCACGCACCGGACGACGGGCGGCGGACGGCGCTGATGCCGATCAACCGCACCTACCCGATCGCCGAGTTGATGGACGCCCTTCGGCGGTATCCGCTCGAGCGGGGCCGCAGGATCACCATCGAGTACATCCTGATCCGAGGCTTCAACGACTCCGTGGCGGACGCCGACGCCCTGGCCCGGCTCCTGGGGCGTTTGCGGGTCAAGGTCAACCTGATCCCGATCAACCCGGACCCGGTGCTGGGGGAGGACATGGTGCCCCCGGACGACCGGCAGATCGCCCTGTTCCAGGCACGCCTCGAGCGCCGGGGCCTGGTGGCGACCGTCCGCCGCCGGCGGGGCGACGACGTCTCCGCCGCCTGCGGCCAGCTCCGCGCCTTCGGCCGCGACCCCCGCGGCTTCCGCGAAGGCCTCCACCCGGCCGCACGAGTCGACGGCTAGCCAACCTCGAACACCGCCCTAGGGCGGGCAAGGGCCACCGGGATGCCGCCGGCCGTCGACCGCGCCTCCTCGAGGGACCGCTCCGGGTCGAAGGTCGGCCAGACGTGGGTCAGCACCAGCCGGCCGACCCCGGCGCGGCGGGCAAGCTCCCCTGCCTGGGCGGCCGTGAGGTGAACCGGCGCGCCTTCCTGCCCCTGCTGATACGTCGCCTCCGCGAGCAGCAGATCGGCGCCCTCGGCGAACGGCGCCAGGTCGATCCCGGGACCGGTATCGGCGGTGTAGACCAGCCGGTGGCGCCCGTCGTCGAACCGTGCCGCCAGGGTCGGCGGCCGGTGGTCGGTGGCGGCGAAAGTGACCCGCACGGGGCCGACCGATACCTCGTCTCCGTTGCCCACCTCCCGCGGGGCGAAGACACGGCCCAGCTTGTCCTCGTCCGCCGCCTCTTCGATGATCCTGCCCAGGACCTCCCGTGTCCCGGTCGGCCAGAAGGTCGGAAGCCTCCGGTCTCCGCCGCGGCCAGGGTCCTTCCGGAAGCGGCGCGCATAGTAGCAGGGGACGAGGTCGAGGCAGTGGTCCGCGTGCGCGTGGCTGAGGATCACCGCGTCCAGCTCCCGCCAGTCCCATCCCTCCCCGAGCGCCAGGCTCTGCAAGGCCGAGAACGTGCCGGTGCCGGCGTCGAGCCAGAGGCGGACGCCGGCCGCCTCGACCACGTAGCCGCTCGATGGGTTGCCGGGCACCGGGTAGGCGGCGGAGCTGCCGAGCACGGTCAGGCGCATGGACGCTCCCCCGGTTGCTCCTCCGACCCGCCCTCCAGCCAGACGAAGGCGTGGTTCCGCCCTGCGCCTTTCCCTTCCCGACGGTAGCTCCAGAGGGTGCGGTCGTCACACCGGGTGCAGCGGAGCACGATCCGTGGCGCCGGAGCCCCGGCGACGGTGAGCTGGTGCCGCACGGCCGCCGCCAAGTCGAGATGGGGCTTGTCGCGGAACCCCGGAAGCTCCCGCGAACCTGGCGGCAGCACGCAGGCGGCGCTCGTGGCCGCGGCGACCTGACGCGCCACACCGTCGTCCACCTCGTAGCAGCAGGCGCCGATCGCCGGACCGATCCAGGTGGAGAGCCGGGGTGGCGGAACGCCGAGCGCCGCGATCGTGCGGGGTACCACACCGGCCACGATCCCCCGCCACCCCGCGTGGGCCACCGCGATCCGCCACGCCCCGGAAGGCCCCCGGGCCGCAAGCACCACCGGCACGCAGTCGGCGGTCACGACCGAGAGGGCCAGGCCGGAGCGGCCGGACCAGAGCGCGTCCCCGTTGCCGACCAGGCCCACCGACGCGACCAGGACGTCGGCCGAGTGCACCTGCCGGAGCTCGGCCACCGGCAGGTCCCGGCCGGTCACGGCGGCCAGGAGCTCCCGTCGGGGGGGCGCGCTCCCGCCGTCGGGGTCCGCTCCCCGGCCGACGAAGCGAACCTCCACCGGCCCCCGGCAGGCGCTCCAGACCGGGTGGCCCGCCACCACCGACGGTCCCTCGAACGTCGGCGGCGACTCGGTGGCGGCGTGGGGGATGGGGTGGTCTCTCTCCATGGAGGGGATTGTAGTCACCCGGAGCCGGCGGGTCGCGGAACCGGGCCTTCCGGCGCGAACCGCTGGGATAGACTCATTCAACCATGTCTTCGGGCCGCTCGAAGGGTGGCGGAGGACAGATGCCGGAGGGGACCTTCGAGGCGGTCATCGGTCTGGAGGTCCACGTCCAGCTCGCCACCGCGACCAAGATGTTCTGCCGGTGCGCGTACCGTTACGGCGCGCCGCCCAACAGCCAGACCTGCCCGGTTTGCCTGGGCTATCCGGGCGCGTTGCCGGTGCCCAACGCTCGCGCGGTCGACCTCGCGGTGCTCCTGGCCCTGGCTGTCGGCGCCACGGTCCGCGAGCGCTCCGCCTTCGCCCGCAAGAGCTACTTCTACCCGGACCTGCCCAAGGGCTACCAGATCACCCAGTACGAGCATCCCCTCGCCACGGGAGGAGAGCTGCCGATCGGCGGCGTGGGCTCCCCTGGCGGGTCGATTCGGGCGGTCCGCCTCGAGCGCCTGCACCTGGAGGAGGACGCCGGCAAGCTGATCCACCGACCGGACGAGACCCTGATCGACTTCAACCGCTCCGGCGTGCCGCTGGTGGAGATCGTCACGCGGCCGGACCTCCGCTCACCGGAGGAGGCCCGCGAGCTCCTCCGGACCTTGCGCCGGCTGCTCCGGTACCTGGGGGTGAGCGACGCGTCCATGGAGGAGGGGAGCCTGCGGGCGGATGCCAACGTCTCGGTTCGGTGCCGCGGGGAGGAGCTGGGAACGAAGGTGGAGGTCAAGAACCTCAACTCGTTTCGGCACGTGGCGAGGGCCCTGGAGCACGAGATCGAACGCCAGGGAGCGGTGCTCGCGACCGGGGGCCGGGTCGTGGCCGAAACCCGGAGCTTCGACGCCGCGACCGGCGAGACCCGAGCGCTCAGGACCAAGGAGGAGCAGGCCGACTACCGGTACTTTCCCGAGCCAGATCTCCCACCCCTCGCGGTCGGAGCCGCCCGCCGCGCGGCGCTCGCGCAGAGCATGCCCGAGCGCCCCTGGGAGCGGCGCGACCGGCTCGTCGCCGAGCACGCCCTGCCGCCCGAGGATGCCGCGGTGCTCACCGACTCGCGGGAGCTGGCGGACTACTTCGAGCGCGCCCTCGCCGCGGCGGAAGCCCTCGAAGCGGACGCACGACCGGGGGCCAAGGCCCTGGGCGACCGGGTGCGAACCGAGATCCTCCGCGAGCTCGCCGACCGGGGCCAGGAGCCGGCGGAGCTCGCCGAGCGGTTCCCGCCCGAGGACCTGGCGGAGCTCGAAGGGCTCGTCGTCCGGGGTGCTCTCTCCCGCGGGGTGGCGCGCGAGGTTCTGGGTGCCGTGTGGGGAACCGGTGAGTCTCCGGCGGCGGCGGTCGAGCGGCTGGGGCTCACCCGCATCGACGACCGGGAGCGCCTCGCCCGGTGGGTCGACGAGGTTCTGGACGCCCACCCGGAGGAGGTGGAGCGCTACGCCGAGGGTAAGCGGGGCTTGCTCGGCTTCTTCGTCGGTGAGGTGATGCGGCGGTCGGATGGGCGAGCCGACCCCCGTCGCGTGCGCGAGCTTCTCACCGAGACCATCCACCGCCGCTTCGTGTCCACGCCGTGATCCAGTTCTTCCACGTCGCCAAGAGTTTCCCCGGAGGCCAACAGGCCCTGGACGACGTCACCTTCTCCATCCTCAAGGGGGAGTTCGCGTTCCTCACGGGTGCCAGCGGCGCCGGTAAGACGACGTTGCTGCGCCTGATCTACCGGGGGGAGGTGCCCAGCTCCGGGCGCATCCTGGTCAACGGACGCAACGTCTCCTCCCTGCCCCGGCGCAAGATCCCCTACCTGCGACGGACCATCGGCGTCGTGTTCCAGAACTTCCGCCTGATCGACCGCAAGACCGTGTTCGAGAACGTTTCCTACCTGCTGCGGATCCTCGGCGAGGACCGGGACGAGCAGCGGCGCCTCGCGTTCCAGGCGCTGGAACGGGTCGGGCTCGCTCACCGGGCGAACGCCTTCCCGCCCCAATTGTCGGGTGGCGAGCAGCAGCGGGTGGCGATCGCCCGGGCGGTTATCCAGCAGCCCGACATCCTGATCGCGGACGAGCCGACCGGCAACCTGGACCCGGACCTCTCTTGGGAGATCGTGCGCCTCTTCCTCGACATCAACCGCCGCGGCACCACCGTGCTGCTCGCCACCCACGACCGGGCGATGATCGAACGGGTCGGCGGCCGGGTGCTGACCCTCGACGCGGGCCGTCTGGTGGCCGACGAGCGGGTCATCGGGGCGGCGCCGCCGGAGCCGCTGCCGTCGCCGGAGAGCACCGGCTCCGCCGAGGTGGCGGGCCAGGCCGGCTCGGAGGTGGCGCCGTGACGTTCCGCCGGGCCCTGGCCTACTTCTTCCGCGAGGCGATGGTGAGCCTGGCGCGGAGCTGGAAGGTGAGCTTCGTCGCCGTCACCACCATCGGCGTCAGCCTGTTCGTGGGCGGTGTGTTCCTGGTGGTCGGGGAGAACCTGGCCCGGGTCGCGGAGCAGGCCCGGGAGGACGTGCGGGTGGTGGTCTACTTCGAGCCGGATGCGGGCGAGGAGCAGATGGCCTCGGTGGCGCGGACCGCGGAACGGATGCCCTGGGTGCGCGCCACCGCCGTGGTCACCGCGGAGCAGGCCCGGGAGCGGTTCGTGGAGATCTTTCCCGGTCTGGGGGAGCTGTTGGAGAGGGACGCGGAGGCGTTGCCGCCGTCGCTCGAGATCGGCGTCCGCCCCGACGCGGCGCCCTCGCAGGGCTACCAGTCCTGGCTCGAGAGGCTCCGCGACACGCCGCTCGTCTCCACGGTCGACGACGACCAGGAGTGGATCAGTCAGCTCGGGGCGGCGGTGGCCGTGGTGCGCGGCCTCGGCCTGGCTCTGGGGGCGATCCTCCTGGCGGCGGCGGTCTTCACCATCGGCAGCGTGATCCGGCTGACCGCCTACCTCTACGAGGAGGAGATCACGATCATGCGCCTGGTCGGGGCGACCGAGTTCTTCATTCGCGGGCCGTTCTATGCCGAGGGTCTGCTTCAGGGGTTGATCGGCGGTGCCGTGGCCGCGGGGGGTCTGTGGCTCGCGTTCCGCTCCGTCGCGACCCGGTTGACGGGCTCGCTGTTGGGGGCTCTGACCCTCGTCGAGGCGCCGTCGGTAGAGGACCTGGCTCTGCTCGTGGCACTCGGCACGGCCGCCGGTCTGGTGGGGGCGGTGGTGTCGCTCCGGGGGGAGAGCCTCGGCGAGCCGCCGGTCGACGAGATCTGAGGGGAACGCCGCAAACCCTCCCCAGATCTACGAGGGTACGGGTGGTGGCGTCCCCTTCCCACCTTGAGGGTGGGAAGGGGATCGAGGGGTTGGGGGGTGATCCAGTGGATCATCTAGATCGATCGGGGCGGCGTGACCGACGGTCCGGAGACTCCCGACCCAGTCGTCACGATCCGGGCGCCCTCTCAGTGGTAGCTCTTCAACGACAGGCTGGCCTTCACGCCCCCCTCGGCGTTGAACGCCTGGGCGGCCAGCCCGGAGAGGAAGAACTCGTAGTTCCTCAGCGTGAAGGATGACTCGAAGCCGACGCCGGCGTCGTAGGTGTAGTCGCCGAGCTCGGTGTAGATGTTCCGGTCGAAGCCGATGTTGCCCGTCCCCGCGTAGACCACCCAGTACCAGTTGCGCCAGTCGACCTTGAGGAACCGGCGCTGCTCGTGGACGAACCAGGGGAACAGAGCCTCGGTCGTGAAGTGGATCTCCTCGGTGCCGCGGAGGCGCTCGTCGAGACCCTTGAGGTTGTCTCGCCCATCGAGCCGGAAGAACTCGGCCCGCGGGATCGAGTAGCGGCCCGTCGACGGCAGGCGGGGGTCCTCCTCGAGATCCCTGTCGAGGGTCTTGTAGTCGAGGAAGGTGCCGGAGTGGACGCGACCGAAGAGGAACGCGCCCCGCGGCAGCTCGAAGCGCTTGATCCCCGAGACCTCGAGCTTGGCGTAGTCGAAGTCGCCGAGGGTGAAGTCGCTCCCCCAGGTCACGGCCCCGGTGAGGCCGGCGTCTCCGGGGCCGACCTTGCGGAAGGCGGTGAACAGCCGCTCGACCCGTGCCCGGTCCTCCCCCACGATCGCGTTCGAGCGCTCGTCGTTGGGCGTGCCGATCTGGTAGCCCAGGCGCACGAACAGGTTGGTCTTGCCGGTGTCGAAGAAGAGCTCCTGCTTGTTCGAGGTGATGCGATCGAGCTCGGTCAGGATGAAGGTCCGCCGGTGGAACGTCTGCGGCCATTCGGTCAGCAGCAGAATGCCCCGCGTGCGGTCGAAGTCGTTGTCGAACTCCTCGATGTCCTCGAACTCGACCTCGTCGAACACGCTGAGCTGGTAGGTGCGCTGGTACCCGTAGTAGCGGTAGCGCAGGAAGGCCGAGATGTCGCCATCCACGAAGTTGTACTTGACCTGGCCCTCGACGAAGACCTTGCGTGCCAGGCGGTTGACCCGGAGGTCGAGCTCGCCCTCCGGGAAGTAGACGTTGAGCTTGGGGAAGAGCGCCTGCTGCTCCTCTTCGGATGGCTGGTCGACCAGTGGGGCATGCCGCTCGTCGACCGGAGCGGCCGTTTGGGGGGCATCGGTGAGGGGCGCCGGTACATCATCGGGGTCTGCCGTGGCTGCCTCGGGCGCGGCCGTGCTCGCCTGAGCCTCGGACGATGTTTTCTCCGAAGCTTCGGTCGGCTGGGCTTCGGGGGAGGGCGCGCCGGCGCGGGCTTCCCACGCGGGGAGGAGCACGAGCGCCAGGAAGATTGGAAGGATGGTCCTGCGACGGAGCATGCGGGAGGCATTCTACTCCGGCTGCCGGGCTAGATACAGCGAGGGCCGCGGCGTGGCCGCGGCCCTCGGAAACTTCGGTGCAAACCCACCGTGGTGGGGGTCCTGCCAGGGGTCAGAAGGGTGGCGGCCCTTCCTGGAGCTCTTTGAGCTCCTGCTCCAGCTTCTCGCGCTCCTGGCGCATCTCTTCGATGCGGCGGTTCTCCGCCTCGATGCGACGGTTCTCGTCGGCGATCCGCTGGTTCTCCTCGACGCGCTGGTACGAAGCCTGGTCGCCGGCGCGCTGGTAGGCGCCCTTGGCCTCTTCGTAGTTCTTCAGCTTCTCGTTGACGAACCCGACCTGGCGGTAGATCCGCTTCTGGTCGTTGGCGGGCGGGTTGGTCGCCAGCGCCTTGCGTAGCGCCTCCTCGGCGGGCGCGTACTGCTCGAGGGCGGTGAGCGCCTGGCTGCGGTAAAAGAGAGGAAGCCACTCGCCGCTGCGCTGACCGGAGGCCCGGCCGAAGCTCTGGGCGGCGCCCTCGTACTGCTTGGCGCCGAGCTGGGCCTCGCCGAGGACCAGCAGGTTCTCGTAGGTCGCCTGGGAGCCGACCAGGGCCTTGGCCTGATCGACCGCGGTCGAGTAGGCGCGGGCCTTGTTCCCCTTGCCCTCGCGGGCCTGGCGGATCAGCGCCTTGATGTACGCTTCGCGGCTGGCATCCGTCGGCTTGGCCTGGACCGCACGTCCGAGCGCCGTCACGGCGGCGTCGGTGTTGCCTGCGTTGAAGGCCGCGACGCCGTAGTGGTACTGGGCCTCGGCGTCACTGGGGTTGCTCCGCGCGGTGTCGCGCAGCGCCGCCAGGGCCTCGTCGGAGCGGCCGCTCTTCTCCATGGCGACGGCCTTGTTCTTGTGGAAGGCGGTCTTCATGGAGCCGGGCAGGCCGTTGGCATCGATCATGTCGTAGAGCCGGGCCGCGTCGCTGTAGCGCTCCGCCGACAGGTAGGCATTGGCCAGCGCGAACTGGAACTGCACGCTGCTCGGGTTCAGGTCGTAGGCCTTGCGCAGGGCGTTGAGCGCCTCCTGCTTGCGGTTGAGCTGAGACAGGGCCTGGCCCAGCATGAAGTGGCCGTTGGCGTAGTCCGGAGTCGATTCGGCGACCGACTGGAACTCCTTGGCGGCTACGCTGTAGTTCTTGGCCTTGAACGCTGCGATCCCTTCCTCCCAACCGGCTTGTGCGGGGCCAGCCACGGCGAGGAAGAGACCGACAAGTACCAGTCCTGCCATTGTGGAGCGCATGGCTCTCTCCTTTCCTGATCGAACGGCCCCGCTGAGTGTCGTCACCGAGGGAGGGACCGATAGCGTCACACCTATAAGCAAGGGCCGTGCCCGATTCATTCCGGGTGGCTCAGGCGCCTCGGAGCAGAGTGTCGACCCGCTCGAGGAATGTCTTGGATTGGTTGGGGCCGAGCGCGCCGGAAACGACCTTCTCCTCTGAGCGGATCAGGTCGAGCACCGCGTCGATCTCTCGACCGTTGTCGATCTCGGTCTTGGCCATTCGAAACACGGACTCGAGATCGTTGACCTTGTCGTTGCCTCCCAGCAGCTCGCACGCCTGCTGATGGACGGCCTCGGCGGTCGATCGGAGCTCGTCCGGCGTCATCTGTCGCAGACGCTCCGTCTCGTCCTGTCCGAGCCCCTCGCGCAGGGCCACGAGATTGGAGGTGATCAGGCCGTAGAGGAGCTTGCAGACGTCGAAGGGACTGGTGTCCAGGCCGACGGCGATCTCCTCGATCGAGCGGCGCTCGTCGATCTTGCAGATCAAGCGCCACTCGGCCGGGGTGAAGGAGACCGAGGTGGTTGCGACCTCGGTGGTGAAGACCGGGACCAAGCGGGTCGACGGGATCTTCTTCGACAGGACCTGCCATTCGTCGATCCGCCGGGCCGCCTCCATGAGAAGGTTGGTGTTCGACTTCTGGATCGAAGTCGTCTTGGTCTCGGTCCCAGGGTTGAAGACGAAGTCCCCTTCGGTCCAGATGGCCAGCTCGTAGACCGCTTCTTCCCCGGAGAGGTCGCCAGCTTCGGCGTGGCAGATCTGCCCTCCGCGCAGGAAAATCTGCCCGGTGGAGCTGCCGCTCCTCAGGGTGAAGGCTCCCGTCTTCCCGGACACCGAAACCAACTGGATGATGTCCGGGAGCGGGAGCTCTTTGAGTGACCCCTGGAAGGCCATGGGACCCCTTATTGCAGTCGGAAGTTCACCGTCAGGTTGTAGTAGACGGCCACCGGTTTGCCGTTGAGCGTCGCCGGATTGAACGTCCACTTCTTGATCGCATCGACGGCGGCCTGATCCAGGCCCATGCCGAGCCCCTTGAGGACCTTGACGTTGGTGACGTTGCCCCCCTTGTCGATGATCGCCTGGACGATCACGACCCCCTGGAGCCGCGCCTTGCGGGCGATCTCCGTGTACTGGGGCTGGGGGTAGAACACCTTCTCCGGAGGCAGCACGTCGCCACCCACCTGGATCGGCCCTTCGGGCTCGGGCGAGGGCGGCGGACCTTCGGGGATGTCGAAGATCACGTCGGTCTCGGGAAGATCGACGTCGGGCTCGATCTCTTCGGGCAGACGGATCGGTTCCGGCTCGTCCGGCGTCGGGTCCGGAATCGGGACCTTCTTCGCCTTCGGCTTCGGAATCTCCTGCTGCTTCTTGGGTGGCGGCGGCTTGAACCGGACCTGCTGGACGACGTAGATCTTCGGCTTCTCGGCCTCGGTCACCTCGCCCTTGCGCCACTCCGGGAACTTGATGATGAAGAAGACCGCGTGGACCATGATCGCGATCGCCAGGGCGATCCGCATGGTCTTCTTGTCCTCCTCGTACTCGAGGGCGAACGTGGTCTGCAGATCAGCTCCGGGGATGGCCTCGACCACCTGCTTCTTTTCGCGTCCGGCTTTCTTGTCGTCTGCCATGGGCTCTCTCCTTCTCGGGACCTAGAACCAGAAGGCCTCGATCTCGCGCTGTGTCGGGATCGAGATGTTCCGGATCTGGAGACCGATCTTCTCCTCCGCCTGCCGGAGCTCGTCGAAGACGTTGACCATCGCTCCGTACGGGGCGCTAGGGTCGGGGCGGATGATCACCGGCTTCAGCGGGTTGCGCTCGAGCTTCGGCTTCAGGTACTCGAGGACCCGGTCGAGCTCCATCGGCTGCCCGTCCACGACCAACTGGCCGGAGGGCTGGATCTCGATCAGCACCGACTCCTCTTTCTCGACCTGGGGCGTCTCGTCCTGGTCCTGGGGGAGCTGGAAGTCGAGGCCCTGGGTGGCCGCGAAGGTGGTGGTGATCATGAAGTAGATGATCAGCAGGAACGCGATGTCCGCCATCGACGAGGTCGGGATCTCGTCGCTGATCTTGGATTCGCGGGACAGTTTCATGACCCCTCCTGGGCTTCGGCGCGGGACAGCAGGTAGATGACCTCGACGTTGGCGCGCTTCAACGCGTCGATGATGCCGTCGACGGTCCGGTACGGAACGTCCTCGTCGGCCTTGATCACGAACTCCTTGCCGGGGTCCTTCGCCACCACGTTGGCGGCGAACGACAGGACGTCCTCCGAGCCGGCGACTGGCACGCTGAGCTCATCACCGCTGGACACCTTGATCTGGCCCGCCTCGTTGACCGAGATATAGGCGGCCTTCTTGGGGACCTCCATGCGCACCACCGTCTCCGGCAGCGACACCCGGGTCTTGTCGACCTCGAAGGTCATCGTCAGCATGAAGAAGATGATGAGCAAGAAGGCGATGTCCGCCATCGTGGCGGTCGGGATGACCGCCTCTCTGGCTTTGGTGGCGTGTAGATCCATCTGGGTGCCTTTCGTCTCTTGGAGCCCGGAAGCTCCGTTCTACCAGATACGTCGCCTGTTACTTCTTGCCGCCTTCAGCCGGGCGCTCGGGGGCCACGCCGCTCTGCTCCATCTCGGTGAAGGTCTCGAGCAGCATGTTGGCCGCCGTCTCGATGTCACGCACGAAGCGGTTGATCCGGCTCATGAAGTAGTTGTAGACGATCTGCACCGGAATGGCGACGGCGAGACCGCCGGCCGTGGTGTAGAGGGCCTCCTTGATACCGACGGCCACCAGGCCGGGGTTCGAGAGGCCGGCCTCGGCGAGGGCGTCGAACGACGCGATCATGCCGGTCACCGTGCCGAGGAAGCCGAGCAGGGGCGCCACGTTGGCGATGGTCGCGAGCACGGTCAGGCCACGCTCGAGGCGGCCCATCTCGTACAGGGCGGCGTTCTCGATGGTCTTCTCGATCTCGTCCTTGGGCTGGCCGTACTTGAGCAGGCCGGCCTTCATGATCGAGGCCACGGGGCCACGGTACTGCTCGCAGATCTTGATCGCGTCGCGGACCGAGCGGTTGACGATCAGCGCCTTGCGGATCTTCGCCAGGAATTCGTTCACGTTGATCTTGGCCCGGCGCAGCGCGATCGCCCGCTCGATGGTGAAGGCCAGGGCGACGATCGAGAAGCCGAGCAGAAACCACATGACGACTCCGCCGGTCTCCAAAACCCCCAATAGACTTCCGCCGATGTTCTCCACGGTTACCTCCTCTGCGTGGTTGGACTCACCCGAGGTGAGCTGAGTTCCCTTAGCTTTGCTTCCAGGGTGGGATCGCCGGGTGTTCGAGAGCGTGTCATGCCGACCACTCGGGACCGGAGGCGCCCTGCGGACGGACTGCCTGGCCCCCCTTCACGCCGGCGGGTTGGTGCGGATGTTAGCATAGCGACCCTGTCAACCTGTCCATTCGATGTCTCTGCGCGCAGCAGATGGCGACCGCCAGGGCGTCCGTCGTATCTTCCGGCAACTCGTCCCGCAGGCCGAGCATCAGAAGGACCATCCGCGCGACCTGTTGCTTGTCCGCGCGGCCGTTTCCGGTCACCGCCGACTTGATCTCGGCGGGGGTGTATTCGACGATCTCGAGACCGCGCTCGGCCAGCCGGGCGAGGAGCGCTCCCCTGGCCTGGGCGAGGACGATCAGCGAGCGGGAGTTCATGCCGTGGAACGGGGTTTCGAGCACGGCGAGGTCGGGCCGCTTGCTGTCCAGGACCTGATCGAGCAGCCCCGCCATGTGCGCCAGCCTCTCCGGCACGCCCATGCTCCGGGGCGCCGACAGCCGGCCCCACTCCACGGGTGCCAGCTCCGAGCTTCGCTTTTCAACGAGACCGAAGCCGGTGTGCAGGCTGCCGGGATCCAGGCCGAGGATCAGCAAGAGAGAGGGCCTCGGGCTATTCCATTTCGGCGGCGGCCAGCACCGCGTCGTCGACTTCGAAGTTGGTCCAGACGTTCTGGACGTCGTCTTGGTCCTCGATCGCGTCCACCAGCTTGAGGACGGCGCCGGCGTTGTCGCCCAGCTCGACGGTCGTCTGCGGGATCATCGCGAGCTCGCGGACCTGGGGCTGGAGACCCTTCTCCTCGAGCTCGTCGCGGATCCGGTTGTAGTCCTCGGTGGCGGTGAACATCTCGAAGCCGTCTTCGGTGGAGATGTTGTCGACCCCGAGCTCGATCGCGAGCTCCATGAACGCCTCCTCGTCCATCGTCTCGGGGTCGAAGACGAAGTAGCCGCGGCGGTCGAACATCCAGGCCACGCAGCCGCTCTCACCCAGGTTGCCCCCGAACTTCGAGAACAGGTGGCGCAGCTCCGAGACGGTCCGGTTGCGGTTGTCGGTCATGGCTTCCACCAGGACCGCGACGCCGCCCGGTCCGTAGCCTTCGTAGGAGACCTCTTCGAAGCTCTCGCCCTCGAGCTCGCCGGTCCCCTTCTTGATGGCGCGGTCGATCGTGTCATTGGGGACGTTGTCGGCTTTGGCGTCGCTGACGGCGCTGCGCAGGCGGGGGTTGAAGTCCGGGTCGCCGCCGCCGAGGCGCGCCGAGACGATGACCTCACGGACGAGCTTCGTCCAGCGCTTGGCCCGCTTCTTGTCGATGGCGGCCTTCTTGTGTTTGATGCCCGCCCACTTGCTGTGACCTGCCATGCGTCGCGCTCCTCAAGATGCTGTCTCGAATCGGCGGGGCCCCGGCCGGAACGTGCCGGCCTGCCCACCGCCCCCATTCCCTGGCTGTCGACCCGGGTGAGCTAGAACGGCGACGGCCGTCTTCCGATTCCCGGGCCGGTGCGCAAGGCACCACGGTCCGCGATTCTACCCCGCACGGCCAGACGGGGCGTTCGCGCGCGGGAGGCGCGCCGGCCGTGCCGCCTCCCGGACTCCGGTGCGGTGCGGTCTCCGGTGGCCTGGCGAGGGGTTTGGTGGTCGGGCGGTAAACTCCGCTGTTGCAGTGCTTTCCGGCGATTTGCGATTGACTCCGGGGTGTCGGAATGCTAGAAAGAGAGGATGTCCCGTCAGGGAGTCCCGTCATGCCATTGATCCTCGTCGTCGAGCAGGACCTGGGCGTCGTTTCGCGCCTCCGCAGAGCCTTCTCCGAAGAGGAGGGGTGGAGGGTGCAGCACGTCCGGAGCGCCGAGGAGGTGGTGGACCGGGTGGGCTCCGAGGCGCCCGACCTGTTCGTGGTGTCGGCCGAGATCGGCGGGGCCGAGCGGATCCTCGGTACCTATGCCCGCCGCCGGGGCGGTCCCGGAACGCTGGCCCTGGTGGCGGAGGGCTCCGGGCCCGGCGCCGACCCTCTCGAAGTAGCGGGCTGGGGGGCCGACGCCGTCGTCTCCAAGCCGATCACGGAAGAGACGGTGCGCGAGGCGGCCGAGGGCATTTTGAAGGCGGGCGACAGGCCGGCCGCCGCGGTGGGCGGCGACGAATCGAAGCTCACCTCGAACGACATCTTCGGCGACCTGGTCGCCGAGGTGGAGCGCGACGAGGAGCGGCAGGAGTGGAAGCGCCCCGCTCCCGCCGCGCCCCGCGAGGCGCCTCCGGCGCAGGGCGCGCCCGCCGACCGGCCGCCCCTCTCTGCGCCGCGTCAGCCGCCGGCGCCGACGAGCCGCGGCCGGACCGCGCGGCCGAGCTTCAGCGACGAGGACATCGAACGCCGGTTGGAGCGCACCCTGTCAGGTGTGCTCCCGGGCGGTGTCCACGGCAAGACGCCCAAGGCGCCCAAGGCCCCCGAGGCTCTGTCGCCGCCGGGGAGCACGCCGAAGCCGGCCAGGTCCGCCGAGGCCGATCTCGACGCGCTGATCAGCAAGACCCTGTCCGGCCTCGAGATGCCGAAGCGCAAGAAGCCGGCGGCGGCCTCGCCGAGCGCGGGCCACTCCGCCGAAGTGCTGGACGCGCTCGAGGCGGCGGGGCTGACGAGCCCGTCGAGCGCTTCGCCGCGCTCGCCGAGAGTGGCCGCGCCCGCCGACCGGCCCGCCGAGCCACCCGTTCCTTCGCCGGAGCCGGGGCGGCTGGAGGAGCCCGGGCAGCCGGAGCCCGAGCAGCCGGACGAGGTGGAGCTCGAGCTGTCGGAGCTCGAGCTGCCCGTGATCGAGGCTCCGGTGGCCGAAGAGGAGGCTCCGCTGTCGTCGCTCTTGTCGTCCGGGACCGACATCGGCGCGCCGGTCGATGCTCCCGGTCAGGCGGCCTCCGAGCAGCCTCACCCGCCGCGTACCCCGCTGGCGATCGAGCCCCCCGACATCCCCTTCCGGCCGAAGTTCGCCGACACCTTCGAGGAGGTGGCGGAGCCGGTGGCAGGGATGGACCTGGACGAGGAAGCGCCCGCTCTCGTCAGCGCCTCCCCCGAGCCGTCCGCGGCCTCGCCGGAGGCCGCGCCGGCCGGCCGGGACGCCGAGGGCAGTGGCGAGGGTGTGGCGTTCGGCCAGTACCGGCTGCTGGAGCGGATCGGCGTCGGTGGCATGGCGGAGGTTTGGAAGGCCCGCATGTCCGGCGTCGAGGGCTTCCAGAAGATCGTCGCGATCAAGAAGATCCTGCCCCACCTCACCGACAGCTCCGACTTCGTCGAGATGTTCATCGACGAGGCCAAGCTGGCGGCCCAGCTCAACCACGCCAACATCATCCACATCTACGATCTGGGCAAGATCGACGGCGACTACTACATCGCCATGGAGTACGTGGAGGGCGAGAACCTGCGGGCGATCCTCAACACGGCCCGGGACCAGGGGCGTCCGTTGCCGGTGGGGCTCGCGCTGTTCATCGCCGCCAGGCTGGCGAGCGCCCTCGATCACGCCCACCGCAAGCGGGACTTCGAGGACCGGAGCCTCGACCTGGTCCACCGGGACGTCTCGCCGCAGAACGTGCTGGTCGGCTACGAAGGGACGATCAAGCTCTGCGACTTCGGCATCGTCAAGGCGGTGTCGAAGAGCAGCCACACCCGCATGGGAGCCCTCAAGGGCAAGCTCCAGTACATGTCCCCGGAGCAGGCCTGGGGGCGCAGCGTCGACGCGCGCTCGGACATCTTCGCGGTCGGCATCCTGCTGTTCGAGATGCTCACCGGCAGGCGCCTGTTCCGGGGCGAGAGCGAGATGGAGGTGCTCGAAGTGGTGCGCGAGTGCCGGGTGCAGGCGCCGGGGGAGGTCGACCCGAGCGTCTCGCGCGACGTCGACGCCATCGTCCTCAAGGCGTTGTCGAAGGACCCGGAGGAGCGCTACCAGAGCGCCGGCGAGCTGGCGCGGCGGCTGGAGGAGGCCCTGGTGAGCATGCGCCCGAGCCCCGGCCAGCCGGAGCTCGCCGACTACATGGGCGAGCTGTTCGAGCGCGGCCGGGGCGCGACGGGCGACGAGGGCACCGGCTCGGCGGAGCTGGCGGCGGCGGGCGAGATGGCCGGCGGCACGGCGTCTCTGACCGGCCCGAGCCCCGGTTCGGCGAAGCCCGGGCTGCCGGGGCCCGGACCTCAGGAAGAGATGCCCCTCGAGGTGGTGGCGCCGGAGCCGGTCGCGCCGAGCCCGCCGGTGCCGGCCGAACCGGAGCCGATCGGCCTCGCCGAGGCCGCCGACGACGTGGCGGCGGAGCCCCCTCTCACGCTGACCGAGGATCAGCCGGCGGCCGTCGGGACCACGCCGCGGTCGGCGGCCGGGACCACGCCGCGGTCGGCGGCCGGCAGGCCACCGGCTACCGGGGCGCCGAGCGCGCCGGCCGACCTCTACGGCGGGCCGGCCGCCGAGGCGGTCGAGCCGGTGAGCGAGATCGAGCTGGAGGAGGGGGGAAGAGGTGGCAAGGGTCTGTTGGTGGGGGCGATCTTCGTCGCCCTGCTCGTCGCGGCGCTCCTCTACTGGTTCGTCTGGCGCCCGCGCATGAGCGGTGAACGGACCGCGCCGCCCTCGGCCGGCGAGCCGGTCGAGCAGACACAGGGGAGCGCGCCGGGGCCGTTCGCGCCGACCGCATCGGACCTGGGCGAGCAGGCGGCGCTGACCGGGTCGGGCCCGCGCGCGTTCGGTGAGACGGGCGAGGCCGTCGGCGACGCCGCCCCGGTCGATCCTGGCGCCGAGGCCGAGGCCGATCACGGTGCCGGGATCGGGACCGAAGAGGAGAGCCAGCTCAGCGCCCTGGTCGAGCGGTCGCTGAACGAGGAGATGGCACAGCAGGAGGAGGAGCTCCGGCGCCAGTTCGAGGCGAAGGAGCGGGGGCTCGCCGAACGGCTGGCCGCGGCCCAGAAACGTGCCGCGGAGCCGGCGCCGAAGCCGAAGGCCGCCGCGCCGCCGGCGCCGAACGCCGGCAAGCCCGCCGGGCCGAGCGTGCCCGAGCCGGCTCCCGAGCGCCGTGGGGACGGTGGCTCGGAGGGCGTGCGCCCGGCCGGTGCCGGTCGGGAGGACGGTGGCGCGGACGCCGCTTCGCTCGGCAAGCCCCCGGTTCCGGCCGCCACCGCGGCGGCGACCGTGGCCGAGGACCGTGCGGCCGAGGACGGCCCGCGTGCCCTTTCGGCGCCGAAGACAGAGCCGGAGGCCGCGGCCTCCCCGTCCCCGAAGCCGTCGCCCCGGGAGCCCGAACCGGAGCCGGTGGCCGAGCCCGTGCCTCCCCCCGCGACGTCGGTGGCGGTCGGCGACCTCGTCGACATGGGGCCCGGCGTCACGCCCCCCCAGCTTGTCTCCATCAGCAAACCGGAGTATCCTCCGGTCGCCCGGCGCCTCCGCGTCGAGGGGACGGTCGTCGTGTCGCTTCTCGTGAGCGAAGACGGCGACGTGCTCGACACGCGGCTCGACCAGGGAGTGTCCCGCAAGGTGGGACTCAACGAGGCGGCTCTCGAGGCCGCTCGCCGGGCGAAGTATCGTCCCGCCACCAAGGACGGTGTGCGGGTCAAGATGTGGACCACCCTCAAGATCCCGTTCCGGCTGTGAGGCCGCGGAGACCGCTTCCGTCGAACCTGTCGGCTCGACCGGCAGCGTCCGCCGCCCGCGCCGGGGGGACACCGTTCGGAGACGTGGAATGACCCTGAACGACGAACAGCGGAGCTTTCACGAGAACATCCTGCAGGTGACGCGCAAGGAGATCGAGGACCTCGACGAGGCGATCGAGCGCGAGCTGGCGAAAGTGAAAGACACCCTGGCGGAGCTCCAGTCAGCAAAGAAGGCCGCGCACCAGATGTACGACGCCGCGTGCCTGCGTCTGGGCATCCCCAACGACCTCTCGGGCGAGGAGGACGAGGGCGAGGCGGTCTGAGCGGCTCCCTCAGGGAGACGCCAGAG
>Ga0210123_1000765_pt1 | contig 18490 bp, 16 predicted proteins | sample Muzzi_PWB_D2_FD_185535 | JGI IMG/M metagenome (GOLD analysis project Ga0210123, IMG submission 185535) | Wetland microbial communities from San Francisco Bay, California, USA, that impact long-term carbon sequestration - Muzzi_PWB_D2 (SPAdes) | ecosystem: Environmental > Aquatic > Marine >... | reverse complement strand
AGTCGATCGCTCGGAGGGTCTGGCCCGGCTAGACTACGGGTGTTCCGCTGAAGTCATCTTCCGTCTTCTTGGATGGACTGCCGCATCGCGCAACTAGCCAGGGACGGTTTGACACCACACGTCCTCTAGCTTGCGCTAGCCCAGTTCGCACCCAGCCGCAGAAAGAGGTCCCGTTAGGGAAGTGCGCGGAAACGCCACGAAGCATTCGCACCCTGCTGCGGCCCAGAACGATCCTCTACTGAGACACGGTACAGTTCAGAGAACTTCTTCGCATCCAGAGCCGAACACACGGCTGGCATGCGGTTGTGTAGACCCATAGCCTTGTGAACATCGCCTGCGCGGACGAGGATCGTTCCGCCTAGTCGACTCTGGCGAATCGGGGCGAGATAGGTGCCGTCGACGAACGCTCGGATGCTATCCGCCTGAGTCATCTGACCTAGGTCCGGAACACGGCGTGGCCGCCGAAGCGGACGCCGTGGAAGCTGGCGTCCCGGGAGAAGCGGGCGCCGCGGAAGTCGGCGGTGCCGGCGAAGTCGGCGGCGTCGAAGGCGGCCACCTGGTGGAAGCGGGCGCCGCGGAAGTCGGCCCGGTCGCCGAACTCGGCCCCCTCGAAGTCGGCGTCGCCGCCGAACTCGGCGCTCTCGAAGCCGGCCCCCTCGGCGAAGCGGGCCCCGGCGAAGTCTGCCGGGGCGCCGAAGCGCACGCTCTCGAAGCCCGCCAGGCCCCGGAACTCGGCGCTCTGGAAGCGGGTGGCGTTGGCGAACACCGCGCTGTGCAGGTCCACCCCCTCGCGGAACACCACCCAGCTCAGGTTCACCCGGCCGCCGAACACCGCCCCGCGCAGGTGCACCGGGCCCGTGAAGTGGGCCCCCGGCAGCATCAGGTCCGCCGGGAAGGCGGCGCGCTTGAAGTCCACCGGGCCGCAGCGCAGCTCGGGCAGCACGAACGCCGGGGGCGCCGCCCCCTCCTCCCCCGCCGCCACCACCTTGCGCCAGTCGTCCAGGTGCGCCGCCAGGGCCGCCGTGCGCAGCTCGCCCTGGGCCTCCTTGGGCCAGTCGTCCCGGTCCGTGGGGGCCGTGTCGGCCGGGGCGTGGAAGATGCAGTAGTACTCCGGCTGGGCCGCCGTGCCGAAGTTGCCCACGTCGCTCACCCAGCACTGGTCCGTGCCGTCGCAGCGGAAGCCGCTGGCCTCGGTGTACTTGGCGAACTCGGGATGGGGGGACTGGCAGCGGGGCATCGCGCGCGTCTCCGTCGCTGAGGAACCGGTGTCCGGCGCGGGAGCGGCGCCGGCTTCCTTGATGGTACCCGCTCCGCCTCCCACCCGCCAACCCGGGACGCCGGGGCCCTCCCGACCCGAACGGCAGCCCGTCCTCAGGGCCACGCCCGCGTCCGGGCGCAGCCCGGCAGGGCATTGCCGCCCCCCGGCGTCCCGGGGAATCCCGCCTGCCGGGGTGTGTGTTTTTTTCGGTCAATTGGAACCCAAGGGGGGGTCGACCGCGTCTAACCCGTCGAGACCCTTGCAGGCGGGCACGAGATAACGCCCGGCCCCGGTGGACGGCGGCAGGCCGGCGATGGAGAGAGGCACCCGAAGGATCATGCGCACCCGTTTGAACATCCCCGCCACGGCGGCCCTGCTGTTCGCCTTCGCCGCCCCCGCGTGGGCCGACGAGGCGCCGGAGTCGACCGCCGCCACCCCGTTCAGCCTGGAAGCCACCGCCCTGGAGGGCGACCCCATGGCCCTGTTCGTGGCCGGGCGCCGCTACCTGATCCAGGCCGCCAACACCGGCGACGCCGCCTTCAAGGGCAAGGGCCTGGCCTACCTGGAGGCGTCGGCGGGCCAGGGCTTCGCGCCCGCCGCCCGTTTCGCGGGGGCCCTGTTCCTGACCGGCGACGTGGTGCCCGCCGACACGGCCGAGGCCGTGCGGTGGTTCGAGCGCGGCGCCGCCCTGGGCGACGCCGACTCCCAGCGCACCCTGGCCGACCTGCTGACCGCCGGGGAGGAGCTGCCCCAGGACCTGCCCCGCGCCGTGGCCCTGTACGAGGCCTACCTGGCCAACCCGGGCGCCCTCGAGGAGCCGTCCGAGTACTGGGAGCGCACCCACCGCCTGGCGGCCGTCTACGCCGACGGCGTGGGGGTGCCCGCCGACCCGGCCCGGGCCCGCGCCCTGTGGGCGAAGGCCGCCGGCGAGGGGCACTACCCGCCCGCCCAGGCGGCCTACGCCCGGGCCCTCGCCGAGGGGATCGGCGGGCCCGCCGATTCGGAGGCGGCCGTAAAGGCCTACTACGAGGCGGCCTCCACCTACCTGTCCGGGGGCCTGCACTTCGCCATCGGGCCGGACACCGCCCGGACCGAGGCCCGTCGGCTGCTCGCCGAGATGGAGCGCATCCACCCGGACGCGCGCCTGACCCGGCTGCTCCAGCGCCAGCTCGCCCGCTCCTGACCGCACGCGACACGACGCGACGCACGCCCCGTTCCCCGGACCGGGACGGGCGGCGTGCGGCCCGATGAGGGCAAACGACACACCCGTAATGGAATCCGGAGAGGACGCCATGCAACCCGCTGCCCGACACCTGCCGCCCGCCCTTGGCGTGGCCCTCACATTCGCCCTGGCCCTGGGGGCCCTGACCCCGGCCCCGGCGGGCGCCGTCGACCCGGCCGCCGACCGCCTGGCGGCCGCCGCCGGGCTGATCCAACACGGCGACGCCGCCGCCGGGGCGCGCCTGCTGGCCGCCCGCGTGGCCACGGCGCCCGGCGACCTGGGGGCGCAAACGTACCTGACCGTCGCGCTGGACCGCCTGGCCCAGTCCGAGGACCTTGAGGCCCTGGAAGGCGTCCGCGAGGTGCTGCCCGACTGGCCCCCGGTGCTGGAGCGCCTGGCCCGCGTCTACGACGCCAAGGGCCGCGCCGACGACGCCCGGGGCGTATACCGGACCTGGGTGCGCCTGCGGCCCGGCAACCCGGAGCCCTACGCCCGCCTGGCCGAGCACGAGGTGGCCCAGGGCCGCTACGACCGGGCCATCGCCCTGTTCGAGCGGCACCGGGTGCTGGTGGGCGACAGCGACTACGCCGCGCGCCGCATCGACGAGGTGCGGGGCCTGATGCGGGAGCAACGCCCCGCCTGGCCGCCCGCAGACGCCCGGGGCGAGGCCGTGGCCGAGGTCCCGCGGCCGCAACGGGAACGACATCCATGACCGGCGCCGTCCGGCGGCAACCGGACGGCGCGTGGACGCCGGGGGAGCGGGCCGCCGCCCGCCCCCTCCACAACCCGGCGGGGCGCCCGGCAAGGCCCCCGCGCATTGACAGAAGGAGGCATCACGCCATGACCATCATCGGAATGACCCTGACCGGGTTCCTGTTCTTCGCGGCCACCGTCGCCCTGTTCGCCTGGGGCGTCGCGATCGGCCTGAAGGGCGCCTTCGCCGAGGCGCCCGAGTTCACCCAGGGCGGCCACGCCCCGGGCGCGGCCGGCACCTACGACCCGCGCTACACGACGGGCCAGGGCGCCAAGGCCGCGTAAGCGCGGACGGCGGCACCGGGGAACCGGCGGGTGGGGTCACCCCCCAAGCCCCGCCCCCCCGGGACCCCCTGAGGGGGGCGGGCCCGGCAACGGGCCCGCCCCCCTTTTTTTGTCCGGCCACGAAAAAGGGGGCGGCCGTTCCCTCAGAGCCGGTAGGCCCGGTGGCACGCCACGCAGGCCCGCAGGGTCCGCTCCAGCCGCTCCAGGATCGGCTTCGGGTCCCGGTCGGCGATGGCGCGCGCCAGGTCCTCCGCCTCCCGGTGATGGGCCATGGCCAGCTCCCGGTACCTGGCGGGGAACTCGGTGCCCCGCTCCCGCCGCATCACCTGGTGGTGCTTGGGGAACCCCAGTTCCTCGTGCGCGACCGTCGAGGCCCGCTCGTAGTCGTCCCGGGCGAGCGCCGCCACCACGGTCTGTATGGCCTGGAGGTGCTCCCGCATCGTCGCCTTGAGGACCTCCCGCGCGGCCGGGTCGAGGTGGAGCGGGGTACGGGAATCTGTGGCCGTTGGGGCAGCGGGCGCGGCGGGGTGGTCCGCGGCGAGGCCCCCGGGCACCGCGACCAGGACCGCCAGCGCGGCGGCGAGCACGGCGAGACGAGCGGGTTTCATGGGCACCTCCCCACGTTGGCAACCGGTCAGGCGCCGGGCCCCGTCCCCGCCGGCGCCGCCTCCCCTTCGCCGGAGGGCTCCCGCCGCCCCGTCAGCACCCCCCGCACGTCCTCCAGGATGCGGTACCCCACGGGCACGAGCAGGAGGCTCAGGAACGTGGCGTAGAGGATGCCGAATCCTAGTGAAATGGCCATGGGGATGAGGAACTGGGCCTGGGTGCTCTTCTCCATGATCAGGGGGAACAGGCCCGCGAAGGTGGTCAGCGAGGTCAGGAGGATGGGGCGGAAGCGGGCGGCGCCGGCGGTGAGGACCGCCTCGTCGAGGGGGCGGCCGGCGCGGCGCTGGCGGTTGATCCAGTCCACCAGCACCAGGGAGTCGTTCACCACCACCCCCGCCAGGGCCAGGATGCCCATCAGGCTCATCAGGGACAGGTTCATGCCCATGAGCATGTGGCCGAGCAGCGCCCCGATGACGCTGAAGGGGATCACCAGCATCACCACGAACGGCTGGACGTAGGAGCGGAACGGGATCGCCAGCAGCGCGTAGATGGCGAACAGGGCGAACAGGGCGCCGGCCTTCAGGCTGCCCATGGACTCGTCCTGCTCCTTGAGCTCCCCCTCGAACGTGTAGCGCACGCCGGGGTAGGCGGGCAGCAGGCCGTCGAGGTAGGTCCTCAGGTCGGCGACGATGGCGCGCATGTCCACGCGCCCCTTGTCGGCGTCGGCGGTCACGTCCACGGTGCGCTGGCGGTCCACCCGGCGGATGGTGGAGAAGCCCCGCCCGAGCTCGACGTGGGCGACGTTGCCGAAGGGGACCTCCATGCCGGAGGCGGTGCGGATGCGCATGGTGTCCAGGCTGCCGACGCTGCGGCGCTCGGACTCGGGGTAGCGCACCATCACCCGCACGTCGTCGCGGCCGCGCTGGATGCGCTGGGCCTCGGCGCCGAAGAACGCCTGCCGCACCTGCCTCCCCAGGTCCGCCGCCGACAGGCCCAGCAGCTCGGCCTCGGGGCGCATGGAGAGCTTGATCTCGGGCTTGCCGTTCTCGAAGGTGTCGGCGATGTCGAACAGGCCGGGGTACTCGGCGAGGCGCGCCTTGACCCGGTCGGCGACGGCCGAGAGCACGGCGAAGTCCTGCCCGGTGAGCTGCACGTCGATGGGGTCGCCGCCCCGGCCGATCTCGGCGCGGTAATTCAGGTCGCGGGCGCCGGGCACCGGGCCGATGGCGCCCCGCCAGTCGTTCACCACCTGGGTGGTGGTCACGGGCACCGTGCGCTCCTCGGGCGGCACCATCTCGACGGTCACCTGCCCCACCTCGGAGCGGCCCCCGCCCGCCGGGGGCCCGCCGCCGCCTCCGGACCAGCCGTGGCTGACCAGGATGTTGCGGATCACGGAGTTGCCTTCCGCGTCCACGTACTTGGCCTTGAGCGCCTGGGCCTCGCGGGCCATGCGGTCCACCTGGGCGGAGGTGACCTCCTCGGCGGTGCCGGCCTGCATGTTCAAGGTGGCGCGGGCCAGCTCGCTCTGCACCCTCGGGAAGAAGGTGAAGCCGTAGCGGCCGCTGATGAAGAAGCTCAGGATCACGAACGACACCGCCACGAACAGGGCGACCGTCAGGTAGCGCCGCGCCACGGCGCGCTCCAGCAGGGGCGCGTACCAGCGGGCGATGGCGCGCTCCAGGCCGTCGGCCACCCGGCGCTGGAAGCGGCTGACCGGGTCGGACTCGCGGGGGCGCACCCGCACGTGGCGCATGTGGGCGGGCAGGATCAGCTTGGACTCCACCCAGCTGAACAGCAGCACCGGGATCACGATCATCGGGATCTGGGCGAAGATGGGCCCCCGGTCCCCCGCCAGAAAGAGCAGCGGGAAGAACGCCGCCAGGGTGGTCAAAAGGCCGAAGGTGACCGGCACGGCCACCTCCCGGGTGCCCCGGATGGCGGCGCCGGTGGCCTCCTCGGCGTGCTTGAGGTGGGTGTAGATGTTCTCGCTGGTGACGATGGCGTCGTCCACCACGATGCCCAGCACCAGGATGAAGGCGAACAGGCTGATGATGTTGATCGTCACCCCCAGCTCGGGCATGAGGGCCATGGCCCCCATGAAGCTGATGGGGATGCCCACGCACACCCACACCGCCACCGACAGACGCAGGAACATCGCCAGGGTCAGGAAGATCAACAGGCCCCCCTGCCACGCGCTCGTGATGAGCGTCTCCAGGCGCAGCTTGACGATGCGGGAGCGGTCGCGCCACTGGCTCAACGAGACGCCCGGCGGCATGCGCGACTGCGCGTCGGCCACGTAGGCCTTCACGGCGGCGCCCACGTCCAGGGCGCTCTGGTCGCCGGTGCGGTAGACCTCCACCACCACGGCGCGTTGGCCGTTGAAGGTGGCGTAGAGGGGGTCCTCGCCGAAGTCGTCGCGGACCTGGGCCACGTCGCCCAGGGTCAGGCGGGTGCCGTCGGGGCGGGTGCGCACCACGATGCGGCGGAAGTCGTCGCCGGTGTAGGCCTGGCCCTTGGTGCGCAGCAGGATCTCGCCCCCCGCCGAGCGGATGGATCCGGCCGGCAGGTCCACGCTGGAGCGGCGCACGGCGTCCACCACGGCGTCGAAGGTGAGGCCGTAGCGGTCCAGGGTGCGCTCGCTGACCTCCACGGAGAGCTCCGGGTCGCGCACCGCGGTCAGCTCCACGAGGCTCACCCCCGGCAGGGCCGCGATGTCGTCCCGCACCCGCTCCCCCAGGGCCTTCAGGGGGGCCTCGGGCAGGTCGCCGGCCACCACCACGCTGATGACGTTGCGGCGGAACGCCTCGACGCCGTAGATGGGGCGCTCGGCGTCGTCGGGGAAGGTGTTGATGGCGTCCACCCGGCCCTTGATGTCGTCCAGCAGGGCGCGGGCGTCCTGCCCCTTCTGCACCTCGACCCGGACCCGGGCCAGCCCCTCGTCGGCGTTGGAGACGATGCGGTCGATCCCCTCCAGGTCGGCGATGGCCTCCTCGATGCGGACCACCAGGCCCTCCTCCACCTCGGCGGGGGTGGCGCCCCGGTAGGTCATGGAGATGGAGACGGCGTCGCGCTCGAACTCGGGGAACACCTCCAGGGGGATGCGCGCCGCCAGGGCCCACAGCCCCATGGCGACGATCACCACCATGAGCAGGTTGGCCGCCACCTCGTTGCGGGCGAACCAGGCGATCATGCCGCGCTCGGTATCGGGGCCGGGGGCGCCCGGCGGGCCGGCCGGGCCGGATGGGGAGGCGTCGGCCACCTCAGGCCCCCCGGGGCGCGGGGGCGGCGGCGGTGGGGGGCACGGCCGGGGCGGCCGGGGCCTCGGGGCCCTCCGGCGGGGCCTCGCCCTGCACCCGCACGGGGGCGCCGTCGGCGGCGAAGGGCAGCGGGGTGAGGCTGATGCGCTCCCCCGCCTGAAGGCCGCCGGTCACCACCACGGAGTCGCCGTCGCGCCAGGCCACCTCCACGGGGCGGCGGGCGAGGGTGCGCTCGGGGGTGATCACCAGCACCCGGCTCCCCTCCTCCAGGGCCTGGCGGGGCAGCACGAACACGTCCTTCAGGCGGCGGCCCTCGATCGCCGCCTCCACGAAGCGGCCGACCTTCAGGGGCGGGGCGTCGCCGTGGCGGGCGTAGGGGTCGTCCACCTGGGCCACCACGAAGAGCTGGCGGGTGGCGGTGTCGATGGAGCCCTCGGTGCGCACCACGCGGCCCTGCCACTCGTACGTCTCCTCCCCCACCCGGGCGGTGAGGGTGACGGGGGGTCCGGCGCGGCCGCCCGTGGGCTCCTCGCCCCGGTAGGCCTCGGGCAGCCGCACGAAGGGCACCTGGTCGTCCGACAAGGGCAGGCGGATCTCCACGTAGTCCACCGCGTAGACCGTCGCCAGGACGGTGCCGGGGGCGACGTACTGGCCCACGTCCACGCGCTTCTCCAGCACCCGGCCGACGTAGGGGGCGCGGATGACGGTGCGGGCCAGGTCGGCCTCGGCGCGGGCGAGGCGGGCCTCGGCGGCGGCGGCGTCGGCGCGGGCGCTCTCCAGCTGGGGCACCCGCAGCACCAGGTCGGAGGGCTCGCCGGTCAGGTCCAGCCGCTCCCAGTCGCGCCGGGCCTGGGCGCCCTGGGCCTCCTCCTCGGCCAGGGCCAGGCGGGCGCGGGCCAGCTCGGCGCGGGCCACGGTGACGGCGCTCCGGTAGTCGGTGTCCTCCAGCCGCAGCAGGGGCTCCCCGGCCTCGAAGAAGCCCCCCGCCCGGAGGCCCGGGGCGATCCACCGCACCCGCCCGGCCACCTCGGGGATCAGGGTGCTCTGGGTGCGGGGGGCCACGGTGCCCCGGGTGCGGACCACCACCCGGTAGGCCTCGGGCTTCACGGTGAGGGCCTCCACCACCGGCACGGCGGACGCCGGGGGGCGGCGCTGGGCCTCGGGGCCGGTGGCGATCAGGGCCCAGCCCGCCACCGCCCCCACGGCCAGCACGGCGAGGGGCAGCAGGACCTTGAGGCCGCGCCCCGAGCGGGGCGTCGGGGCGTCGGGCGGAGTCGGGGGGGACTCGCTCACGGCGTCGCCTCTTTTGCCGGGGTCGGGGCCGGGGTTGGGGCCGCGGCCGGGGCGGCGAAGTCGCCCCCCAGGGCCAGGTACAAATCCACCCGGTTCGCCAGCCGCTCGCGCGCGGTGCGCAGGCGGGCGCTCTCGGCGGTGAAGGCGCGGCGCTGGGCCTCCAGCAGGGTCACGATGTCGATGAGTCCCTCCGTGTAGCGTTCCTGGGCCAGGTCGGCGGCCCGGCCCGATTCGGCGGCGGCCACCTCCAGGGCGGCGGCCTGGTCGGTGTAGTGCCCCTCCGCCGCCAGGGCCGCCTCCACCTCGCGGAAGGCCGTCAGGGCCTCGCGGGCGTAGTCGGCCAGGGCCTCGCTGTCTTCGGCCCTGGCCAGGGCGGCCTCGGCGGAGAGGCGCCCCCCGGCGAACAGGGGCTGCGTGAGGCCGGACACCAGGCTCCAGACGAGGCGGTCCCAGTCCAGGAGGTCCTTCAGATGCTCGCTGGCGGTGCCGCCGGAGGTGGTGAGCGAGAGCGACGGCAGGCGGTTCTTGCGGGCGCCCCGGGCGCGGGCCCCGGCGGCGTCCAGGCGCAGGCCCGCCGCGACCAGGTCGGGGCGTCGGTCCAGGAGCGTGGCGGGCAGCCCCGCGGGCACCGGGTGGGCGATGCCGGGCAGCGTTGCGGGGGGCCGGAGCCCGGCGGCGGGGTAGCGCCCCAGGACCACCTCCAGGGACCGGGCGGCGGCGTCCTGCTCGCGGCGGCGCTGGGCCAGGTTGGCGCGGGCGGTGGCCTCGTTCTCCCGGGCCAGGCGCACGTCGAGGGCGGTGACGAGGCCGCCCCGGTAGCGCTCCTCGATGGCGGCGCGGCTGCGGCCGAAGCTGGCGACCGTCCGCTGCGCCAGGGCCACCTGCTGGCCCGCCTCGGCCAGGGCGAACCAGCCCCGGGCTACCTCGGCGGCCAGGGCCAGGCGGGCCGCCGCCAGGTCGGCGCGGGCGGCCTCGGCGTCGGCGGCGGCGGCGCGGGCGGTGTCCCCCAGGCGGCCCCACAGGTCGGCCTCCCACGCGACCTCGCCGTCCAGGCCGAAGGTGGTGACGGTGCTGGCGCTGGCGGCGGACAGGCCCGTGGGGGCGCGGCGGGTGCGGGCGGCGGTGAAGGTGGCGCGGGCCTCGGGCAGGCGCGGGGCCCCGGCGATGCGGGCCCGGGCCCGGGCCTGGGCCAGGCGGGCGCCCGCCGCCTTCAGGTCGGGGTTGCCCGCCAGGGCGCCATCCACCAGGTCGGCGAGGCCGGGGGCGTCGAAGTCCGCCAGCCAGCCCTGGCCGGAATCGGCCACGGGCGCCGCGGGCGTCGCGCTCCAGGCGGCCGGCAGCTCCGGCAGGGCCGTCCGGTCCCTCTCCGGCGCCGTCCCGGCGCACCCCCACGCCGCGAGCGCCAGCAGCGCCGCGAGCACGGCGGCCGAGTGGCTGTCCGCACGGGTCATTCCGGGTATTGTACCCGGTGTCCCGACAGCGCCCCGCGCGGGGGGTGGCGGCCCGTCTTCAGGGCGAGGCCCGCTTCCGGCGTCCCGGGGCCAGGAGCTTGCGCAGCTCCTCCAGGCCGAACACCAGGGGCGGGCCCAGGAGGACGGCGCCCCAGGCCCAGGCCGGGAGGGGCGCGGTGGTGAACAGGCGGTGCAGGCCCGGGGCCTCGACCACGGTGACGATGAAGGCCACCTCCAGGGCCACCCCGGCGGCGATCCAGGGGTTGAGGCGGGCGAGGTGGGGCAGGGCGCTCTGACGGGCCGTCCGGCAGGCCATGACGTTGCCCACCTGGCAGAAGATGATTCCCGCCAGGAAGGCCCCGGCGGCCTGCCGGTAAAGCGGCGCGTCCGCCGCCAGGGGGGCGCCCCAGGTCCACCCGCCCGCGTGCAGGACGGCGAAGAACACCCCGAACGACAGGGCCGACTCCGCCAGGCCGATGAAGCCGTAGCTGCGGGCGAAGATCCGGGCGCTGACCATGCGCTCGTCGCGGGAGCGGGGCGGGCGCCGCATCACGTCGGCCTCGGGGGGCTCGTTGCCCAGGCCGATGGCGGGCAGGATGTCGGTGATCAGGTCGATGGAGAGGATCTGCACGACGGTGATGGGAAGCGGGATGGGCAGCAGGACGTAGGCGATGAACGGCAGGATCTCGGGGACGTTGCTGGTCAGCACGTAGGTGACGAACTTGCGGATGTTGTCGTAGACCGCGCGCCCCTCCTCGATGGCGCGCACGATGGTGGCGAAGTTGTCGTCCAGCAGGATGATGTCGGACGCCTCCTTGGCCACGTCGGTGCCGCGCAGGCCCATGGAGATGCCGATGTCGGCGCGCTTGAGGGCCGGGGCGTCGTTGACCCCGTCGCCGGTGACGGCCACCACGTGGCCCATGGCCTTCAGGGCGCTGACCACCGCCAGCTTCTGGGCCGGGGCGATGCGGGCGAAGACCACCTGCTCGTCCTCCAGGGCCGCGACCAGGGCGGCCTCGTCCATGGCCTCCAGCTCGGGGCCCTCGATCACCCGGGGGGCGGTGACGATGCCGAGCTGCTTCGCGATGTAGGCCACGGTCTCGGCTTTGTCGCCGCTCATCACCACGATGCGCACCCCGGCGGTGCGGCAGGCGGCGACCGCCGCCGGCACCTCGCGCCGGGGCGGGTCCACCAGGGCCACCAGCCCGACGAACACCAGGTCGGCCGCCTCGGCGTCCTCTGCGGCCGGCAGGCCGTAGGCCAGGGCCAGGACCCGCAGGCCCTCGTCGGCGTAGGCGTCGGCCCGGGCCGCCAGGCGCTCCCGCTCGGCCCCGGCCAGGGGGCGCACCAGGCCCTCGGCGTGCATGCGGGCGCAGCGCTCCAGGACCACCCCGGGGGCGCCCTTGACCGTCATGAAGAGGGTGCCGCCCCGGGTGCGCCAGGTGGCGGACATGTACTTGGCGTCGGCGTCGAAGGGGCGCTCGGCCACGTTCTCGAAGCGGCCCCTGAGCGCCTCGAAGCCCCCCTCCCCGCCCGGCGCCCCCGCCCGCCCCTCCCGCTCCACCAGCTCCGCCAGGGCGACCTCGGTGGGGTCGCCCTTGAACCGGAGGGCGTCGCGGTGGGCGTTGCGCCGCGCCCCGCCGTCGCGGGTGGCCAGGACCCCGTTGCACAGCGCCATGATCTCCACCGCCGGGCGGGCGCCGGGGTCCGCGCGAAAATCCGGGCCCCCGGCGGGCACCTCGTCCAGGCCCAGAAACAGGCGCTCGACGTGCAGGCGGTTGCGGGTCAGGGTGCCGGTCTTGTCGGTGCAGACCACGGTGGTGCTGCCCAGGGTCTCCACCGAGAGGATGTGCTTGATGACCGCGTTGCGACGGCTCATGCGCACCGACGACTGGGTCAGCGCCAGGGTCACGGTGGGCAGCAGCCCCTCGGGCACGTTGGCCACGATGATCCCCACCGCGAACACCAGGTTCGCCAGGAACGGGTTGCCGATGGCCATGCCGGCGGCGAAGAACACCACGCCGATGCCCACCGCCAGGACCGTGATGCGGCGCACGAATCGGCGCAGCTCCTGCTGCATGGGCGTCAGGTCGGCCGTGACCCCCTGGGCCAGGGCCGAGACGGCCCCCAGGCCGGTGGCGCGGCCGGTACGGGTCACCAGGACGCGGGCGTTGCCCCCCACCACGGTGGCGCCGGAGACCACCCGGTGCTCGGCCTCCACCCGCCCGCCGTCCGCGTCCAGGGCCCGCCGGGCGACCGGCTCCGACTCGCCGGTGAGGGCCGACTCGTCCAGCAGCAGGCGCTCGCACGCCAGCACGATGCCGTCCGCCGACACCTTGTCGCCCTCCTGGATGAACAGCACGTCCCCCGGCACCACGGCCTTGGCGTCCAGCAGCACCTTGGCGCCGTCCCGCTTAAGGGCCACCCGGCGGGGGATGTAGTCCAGGAACGAGAGCATGAGCTTCTCGACCCGGTAGTTCTGGAGGAACGACACCAGGGCGTTGAGCACCACCACGCCCAGCAGGGCCCCGCCGATCAGGCCGTAGCCCCCCTCGGGCACCAGCGCGTGGGCGACGAAGGAGAGCCCCGCCGCCACCAGGAGCAGCAGGGGGAACAGGGCCACGAACTCCGCCGCCAGCATCGCCAGGGGCGAGCGCGCCCGGTGGAACACGATCTCGTTGGGGCCGTGGCGCCTGAGGCGGGAGCGGGCCTCGGCCGAGGTCAGCCCCTCCCCGTCCGTCTTCAGGGCGGCCAGCAGGGCCGCCCGCTCGAGGCCCAGGAAGGAGGGCGCGGCGGACGCGCGGGCGGTTCGGGACACGGTCGGGCGCATGGCCGGACGGGCTCCACCTGCGGGGACGGGTCCGCAGCCTACGGCCGGGCGCCCCCCGTTGCAACCCCGGGCCCCGGGACGCCGGGGGGCGGGAGCGGCCCGCCGCCCGAACGGCCGGAAGCGGGCGGCCCCCCCTGAAGGCCGGTCGCCCTGCCCGCGAGGCTCACGGCGGCGGGGGCAGGGCGCGGGCCCAGGCGTAGGCCTGGAGCAGCAGGAGCCCCAGGGCGGCGCCGGCGCCGACGCAGGCGTAGCGGTTGAACTCGGCCAGCCCTGGGCGGGGGCGGCCGGGGTGGACGGCGGCGCGGTGCACCGCCCAGCAGAAGCCCCCCAGCACCAGTCCGGAGGCCGCCAGGGTGAAGGCCGCCACCGCCCACAGGGCCAGGGCCGCCGCGACCGGGGCGCCGTGGCCCGCCGCCAGGGTGTACCCCCCCGACATGGCCGCCAGCGCGATCAACAGGGAATGCAGGCGCATGACTCCTCCGGCACGGGCTGAAAGGCCCGCCGGAGTCCGGCCCCCGCGCCCCGGGTGCCGGTCCGTTCCCCCCGTCCCCATTGTCGGCGAAACCGGCCCCGGACCCAAGGCCCCCGGGGCGCCGCGGGGGGGGGTGCGCGGCGGCCCCCGGTGCGGCATGCTGGAGGCGAGGCCCCGCCGTGAACGCCCGACCGAACCCGCGCCCGATCCGCTTCCTGGGCTACATCGCCGCCAGCGCCGACGGCCGCATCGCCGACGCGGACGGGGGCGTGGGGTGGCTGGACCCCTACCCGGGGGAGGCGTTCGGCTACGACGCCTTCATCCGGGACATCGGCACCGTGGTCATGGGGCGGGCGTCGTACGACTTCTGCCGGGGCCTGCCGGAATGGCCCTACCCGGGGCGGCGCACCGTGGTGCTCACCCACCGCGACCCGGGGCCGGTGCCCCGGGGGGCCGAGGTGGCGTTCCGGGCCGGGGACGTGGGGGCGCTGGCGGCGGAGCTTTCGCGCGGGGCGGGGGGCGACGTGTGGGTGATGGGGGGCGGCGACGTGCTGCGCCAGTTCCTGGACGCCGGCCGCCTGGACAGCCTGGAGGTCTACGTGATCCCGGTGATCCTGGGGGGCGGGCCGCCGCTGTTCCCGCCGGGGCGGCGCCACGACCTCCGGCTGGCCGAGGCGGCGCCCTGCGGCCGGGGCGTCGTGCGGCTGCGGTACACCCCGGCCGATCTGGTGTAGGATGGGCCGGAGGGCCGCGCCCGCCCCAAGGGGCGGCCCGGAGCACGTGAGGAGCCGCTTAGATGACGAAGGTGGAGCTGATCCCCATCACGCCCGCCCTGGCCAAGGCCCTGGAGCAGGGCCCCGAGGCCGTGGAGATGCGCCACGGGGCGCGGGTCGACGAGGACGTGGAGGCCCTGGTGCGCGAGCTGACCGGCCAGACCCTGGACGGCCTGAGCCGCCTGCCCCGGCCGGCCCCGTGGGGCTACTACCTGGCCCGGGACGCCGACACCCGCAAGGTGATCGGGACCTGCGGCTTCAAGGGGGGCCCCGGCGCCGACGGCAGCGTGGAGATCGCCTACTATACCTTCCCGCCCTACGAGGGGCGCGGCTACGCCACCGCCATGGCCCGCGCCCTGATGGACATCGCCGCCTCCTCGCCCCAGGTGCGCCGGGTCATCGCCCACGCCCTGCCCGTGGCGAGCGGCGCCACCCGGGTGCTGGAGAAGCTCGGGATGCACTTCGCCGGGCAGGTCCAGGACCCGGAGGAGGGCACCGTGGGCCGCTGGGAGACCGAGCCCGGCTTCCCGCCGTCGGACTGACCCGCCGCCCGGGCGGCGTGCCGCAAAAATTCCTGACACCCCCGACCCGCGCCCCGAACGCCCGTGCCGCAAGGGGTTGCGTCCCTTGCCCGGGCCCGGGGGGTGTCGGCTTTCTTGACAATCCGGCCCGCTGCCGTTTCCCCGGCCCGGCCCGAAACCGCGGCGGCTCGGGGGCTTCGGCGGACGGGCACGCGGGTTGCACTTGGTTCGGGTCGTCAGATGCGCCACCGGGGCCCGAGGGCTCCCGGATTCTCAAGGAGGAGGGCGTGCAATGGCGAGGGGGATGATCAGGGCCGCCATCCGGACGCTGTCCGCGGCGGCCTTTGCGGTTGCGGTCCTCGTGGGGACGCCCGCGGCGGCGCTGGCGACGGGGATGGGGCTCGACGGCGGGAACCACCCCCTGGGGCCGCCCGACTGGGCCGACACCTTCGGGCCCGGCATCGGCGGCACCGGTGGGGCGGGCGGCACGGGGCCGGTGGTCCAGCTCCAGGTGGTCGACGAATGTGTGGACTGCACGGCGCCCACCGAGGTGCCCGAGCCGGCGTCGCTGCTGCTGCTGGGCTCCGGCCTGATCGGCCTCGGGCTGCGCGCCCGGCGCCGGTCGGGACGCCGTTAGGGGACGGCGGGCCGACGGGAACACGAACGGGGGCGGGCGTGACGAGCGCCCGCCCCCGTTCGTGTCCGGTTCCCGGGCCTTCACTGTAAAGAAACCCGACACCCACCCGGCGTCGCCGGAAACTCCCGCCGCGGCAAGGGGTTTTGCCGCCGCCCGGCGCCGGCCGCGGTGTCAGCTTCCCTGACAGCCCGGCCCGCCGGCGCGGGGCCGGTGGGCGTCGAAGCCCCCGCCGACGGGGGACTTTTCCCTTCCGGCACGGCATTTGCTCAAATTTAGGGCGTCAGGAAACGTCGGCCGGGGATCCGGGGGTTCTCCGGGACAGTGCAGGGAGTGGACGATGCACAGGCGTGTGACCAAGCCCATCGCCTGCAGCGTGTTTGTGGCGGCGGTGGCGGTCGCGGCCCTGCTGGGGACGCCGGCGCTGGCTCCGGCAACGGGGTACAACGTCGGCGGCGGTCACCACCACGGCGGAGGTGGTGGCTACGACGGTGCGTTCGGCTACACCTTCGACAGCGGGAACCACGACGGCGGGTGGTTCGACGGGGGACCGGACTGCAGCCCGCCGACCGAGGTGCCGGAGCCGGCAAGTCTGGTGCTGCTGGGCTCGGGGCTGTTGGGGATCGGCCTCGGGGCCCGCCGCCGGGCGGGTCGCCGGTAGGCGAACGTCACCCCGGAGGGGGCGCGACGCGGGGGCAGGGGTCGGCGGGCCCCTGCCCCCGCTTATTTTCGGGCCCCGGGGGCCGTCCGGGGCCCGTTCCGCCTGTAAAGAACCCCGACACCCCCCGGGGCGGTGAAAAAACCCCCACCGCCGCAAGCGGTTACAGCGCGGGGGCGGGCGGGCGGGGGTGTCCGTTTCCTTGTCACCGCCCGGCCGGCGGCGGCCCGCCCGGCGCGCCGAAGCCCTTGGCGCGCAGGGGTTCCCACCCCACGGCACGGGGCTTGCTCAAATATTAGGCTCAAGGCGGTTTGTGGATCCACCAGCGGACCCGGGGGCGATGGGGAGGGGGCCGCGAGCGACCGGGACGACACCATGACCCAGCGAATCCTTCTCTTCGTTGCGGCGCTGCTGCTGGCGACGGGCCTGGCGGGCCCGACGAGCCGCGCCCACGCCCTCTCCCTGGACTTCACCGACGCCTCCTACAGCGGGGCGATGAACGCCGCGTCGTTCGTGAAGGACCTGGGGGCGCTGGGCACCCTGACCTTCACGCCCCTGCCCGGCAACGCCCGGCTCTACTGGGACGGCACCGACGGCTTCGGCGTCCAGTACGGCTACGAGAACGACGAGGTGGAGGGCGACGAGACCCTGCTGCTGACCTTCTCCACGGCCGTGCACCTGGACGCGATCCACCTGACGGACCTGTTCTACGAGAACGGCTACCTGGAGCAGGGCGCCTACGCCCTGGACGGGGGCACGCCGGTGACCTTCCTGGCCGACCCGACCCAGACCCCGTCTCCGGCCACCAACGGCGTGAAGACCCTCACCCTGGACGCGTCGCCCCTCATCACCACGATCGCCTTCACGGCGCCGGGGCTGGTGTGCGACAACCTCCAGCTGTTCAGCCTCCACTGCGGCGGCACGGACTGCCAGAACCACGAGTTCTCCGTGGCGGGGCTGGACGTGCACCCCAACGAGGTCCCCGAGCCCGCCACCCTGGTGCTGCTGGGCTCCGGCCTGCTGGGCATCGGCCTGAAGGCCCGGCGCAAGGGGGGCCGCGGCTAGGCGGTTTCCCGGCAGCGGGGACGGGACACGGGGGCGGGGCCCGAGCGGCGCCGCCCCCCTTTCTTTATCCGGCGCCGCCCGGGCCCGTGCCGGCCGGCCGGCAGCACCCCCCGCCCTCCCCTTCCGCCTGGGCGGGCGGACACGGCACGGTGCCGTAGGCGCAGAACACGCAGCAGCTCCCCGGCGGGGGCTTGAGCACGGCGCCGCACGCCGGGCAGGCCCAGGCGATGCGGCAGGCGTCCTCGGGCATGACCTCGCTGCGGGCCGCGCCGCAGGCGGGGCACACCAGGGTCGAGCGCAGGACCGGCGCGGCGCTCACCCGTTCCCTCCCCCCGCGCCCGGCCTGCCGGGCGCGCCCGGCAGGCCGGGCTCGGTCATGCGGGCGGGGTCGAGCAGGACGCTCAGCGCGGCCTCGGTCAGCCCCGAGCGCTCCCGGGCCACCTCCCGGACCGTCCGCCCCGTGGCGGCGGCCTCCTTGGCGATGTCCGCGGCCTTGTCGTAGCCCAGCACCGGGGCCAGGGCGGTGGCGAGGCCCAGCCCCCACTCCACCCCGGCCGGGCCCCGCTCCGTGGCCTCGATGCCGCGCACGCAGCGGTCGGCGAAGTTGCGACTCGCGGCGGCCAGCCACTCGACGGCCGTGACCAGGTGCCAGCCCGCCACGGGCAGCATGGCGGCCAGCTCGAAGCGGGCCCACTGGGCGGCGGCGGCGATCGCCGCGTCGGCCCCCACGGCGTGGACGCAGACCTGGAGCAGGGATTCGGCGATGACCGGGTTCACCTTGCCGGGCATGATCGAGCTGCCGGGCTGCACCGCGGGCAGCGTGATCTCCCCCAGCCCGGCGCGCGGGCCGGAGGCCAGCCAGGCGATGTCGCCAGCCACCTTGGCCAGCGCCAGGGCGGCTCCCCGCACCTCCCCCGACGCCGCCACCAGGCCGTCCATCGACCCCTGCGCCGCGAAGGGGTCCGGGGCCTCGCGCACGTTCACGCCCGTGACCTCCCGCAGGCGGGCGCGGACCTGGGGCCCGAAGGCCGGGTGGGTGTTGATCCCCGTGCCCACGGCGGTGCCCCCCAGGGCCACGGCCCCCAGGGCCTCCCGCGCCGCCTCCAGGCGCCCCTTGGCGGCGGCCACCTGGGCGGCGTAGCCCCCGAACACCTGGCCCAGTCGCACCGGGGTGGCGTCCTGCAGGTGCGTCCGGCCGGTCTTGATGACGCCGTGGAAGGCGGCGGCCTTCTCCGCAAGGGCCGCGTGCAGCCCCGCCAGGGCGGGGACCAGGGCCGCCCCCAGGGCGTCGGCGGCGGCCAGGTGGAGGGCCGTGGGGACCACGTCGTTGGAGCTCTGCCCCAGGTTGACGTGGTCGTTGGGGTGCACCGGCCGCCCCAGGCGCCGGGCCGCCAGGGCCGCGATCACCTCAT
>Ga0210123_1000764_pt1 | contig 18520 bp, 13 predicted proteins | sample Muzzi_PWB_D2_FD_185535 | JGI IMG/M metagenome (GOLD analysis project Ga0210123, IMG submission 185535) | Wetland microbial communities from San Francisco Bay, California, USA, that impact long-term carbon sequestration - Muzzi_PWB_D2 (SPAdes) | ecosystem: Environmental > Aquatic > Marine >... | reverse complement strand
TGCTGCCGAGGGGATTGCCGGCGCAACAATGCCTGCCGTAGACCAGGTTGGCTTTCAGGACCATATTGCCCCGGCCGCGATGGCCAACGGACAGGCCGCCCTGCAACGCGGTGATTGGCGCCAGGCCGAAAGGAGCCTCGCTAAATATCTGGCGATCAGAGCGGATGATGCCCACGCCTATTACCTCAAAGGGGAGATCCTGCGCCGACAAAACCATCCCGACGGCGTCCAACGGTCCATTGGATTTTATGAGCAGACCCTGAAGATCGATCCCAACTTTGCCCCGGCCCATCGCGCCCTGGGGGAACTCTATTTTAAAGCCGGCCGGCATGGCATGGCAAAACCGCATTTTGAAGCTTTTCTCGACCTGCGCCCCCAGGACGCTACAAGGGAATATATCAAGGGGTATTTGCAATTATGCCAGGATTGAAGCATCATCGCCTCGCAATCGGGTCGTGGGCTGCGGCGGTCATGTTGTTGGCCGCTTGCGCCGGGCCTTGGCAATCGGCATCGGGAACACTCAGTGCCCCCCGCTGGTCGATCACCGTACCGGATGAATGGATGCATCTGAGCATGTCGGATGCGGAGATGCTTTCCAAAGACGGGCCCTATCTGGAATATATTCTCATTCAGTCAAGACCCTTGGAAAAAGGATTCCGGTTTACGCATCAAAAAATGAACGCCGGCATGCTGCCCCATGAAGCCGCCCAACTGATCACCGACAATATGCAGTCCGATCCCCACATTCGTCGCCTCCGGTTGCTGGCCAGTGAACCGGCCTTGGTCGGCGATCAGCCAGGTTTCAAGCTCGTCTACAGCTATCAGGATCAGTATGGTGTGACGATAAAAACCATTTACTACGGCGTGGTCTTTCCCCACATGTTTTTCAATATGCGTTTTAGCGCAGCCCAGCGCCACTACTTTGACAAAGAGTTGCCGTCTTTTAACAAAGTTCTGAACAGCCTGCGGTTTGTTTCGGCCAAATATCCATAGACCAAGCCCTCGGCTAAGCAACACACCTGTGGATAACTGCATAAATTAATTCACTTGACTTCAAAGCCCCTGCTTTTTATAATTCGAACCTTTTATATTTTATTATCATGGCGACGCGCTTTGATATTGCAATAAATTATTTTGAAATCAGCTTGTTGTCTTCCAGGAGCATAAAAATGACCGAGTTCGCCTACCAGCCCATGTTTCCGCTTAGCGAGGATGATACGCCTTATCGCAGGTTAACGGATCAATACGTCTCGACCTTCACCGTCGACGGCCAGGAGGTATTGAAAGTCGACCCGCAAGGATTGGCCCAATTGGCTGAAGCGGCCTTTAGAGATGTCTCCCATTTGTTTCGCCCGGCCCATCTGGCCTCACTGGCCAATATTTTGAATGACCCGCAAAGTTCCGAGAACGACCGCTTCGTGGCCACGGAAATGCTCAAAAACGCCGTGATTTCCGCTGAGATGGAGTTCCCCATGTGCCAGGACACCGGTACGGCCATCATCATGGGCAAAAAAGGACAAATGGTCTGGACCGGCGGCGGTGATGAAGAGGCACTTTCAAAGGGCGTATTCAATGCCTATACCCGCAACAATCTGCGCTACTCTCAAAATGCCGCGCTGACCATGTACGACGAGAAAAATACGGCCTGCAACCTGCCTGCTCAGATTGACATATTTGCCACCGATGGCGATGCCTACACCTTTTTGATGATGGCCAAAGGCGGCGGATCGGCCAACAAGACCTATCTGTATCAAGAGACCAAAGCCGTATTGAATCCCGATACGCTGGTGGATTTTCTAGTGGCTAAAATGAAAACCCTGGGGACGGCCGCCTGTCCACCCTATCACCTGGCCTTTTGCGTCGGGGGGACCTCCGCCGAAACGAATCTGAAGACCGTCAAACTCGCTTCGGCCAAGTATCTGGACACCCTTCCGGACCATGGCGGTGCGGGAGGACATGCCTTCAGAGACCTGCAACTGGAGGCCGAGCTTTTGAGACGATCCCAGGAACTGGGCATCGGCGCCCAGTTCGGCGGGAAGTATTTTTGTCATGATGTCCGCGTGATTCGACTGCCGCGGCATGGTGCATCGTGCCCCATCGGCATCGGTGTGAGCTGCAGCGCAGATCGCAATATCAAAGCCAAAATCACCAAGGAAGGCATATTCCTGGAACAGTTGGAGACCAATCCGGCACAGTATCTGCCGGCATCCGCATCTACGGAAACCGAGGCGGTGCAAATCGACCTCAACCAGTCCATGGATCAGATCCGCGCCATTTTGACCCAGCATGCGGTGGCTACCCGGCTGCTGCTCAGCGGCGACATCATTGTGGGCCGCGACATCGCCCATGCCAAGCTCAAAGAGCGGCTGGACAGCGGCGAAGGGTTGCCACAGTATTTTAAAGACCATATCATCTACTATGCCGGACCGGCCAAAACACCTGACGGTTACGCCTCGGGATCATTCGGTCCCACAACTGCCGGGCGTATGGACTCCTATGTGCCTGTTTTTCAGGCCGAAGGCGCATCCATGGTGATGTTGGCCAAAGGCAACCGGTCAGCCATGGTGACTGATGCATGTAAAAAATACGGCGGCTTTTACTTGGGCTCCATCGGCGGCCCGGCTGCCCGCCTAGCCAAAGAGTGCATTACACAAAAAGAGTTGATTGAATACCCGGAATTGGGTATGGAGGCCATTTATAGGATCACCGTTAAAGATTTTCCTGCCATTATTCTGGTGGATGATAAAGGAAACGATTTTTTCCAAAACTTACTTTAGTTGCATAGTTAAAAACCAATAACCATCATTGCCTTATCTTTTTTATCAGTCTGAGGGGAGCTGAGACGGAAGAGTACGCGATGATGTTGGCAGGTAATCGCGCTGATGCACCGATCGCAGGGTATGGCCCGGTCCATCGGGTGTTATTGCTGCACAGTGACCGAATACCGCACTATCGGTAAAACTTTTTTGCCACACCCAAGAAATCTGTGCATTTCTTGGGCGCAACAGATAATTAAGGCACAGCTTGTCGTAAGAGGAACCATGAGAGACTTAGATCCGATCTTTTCCCCCAAATCCGTAGCTGTCGTCGGCGCCTCCACTTCCCGCGGGAAGGTGGGGCACGATATCTTTGTAAACATCCTCAAGGGGGGGTATCAGGGAACCTTATATCCGGTAAACCCCAAAGCCAAATCCATTTCCAGCGTCCGGGCTTATGCCACCATCGGCGATCTTCCCGAGGCGCCCGATCTGGCCATGATTATCCTGCCCCCCAAACTGGCCTTGAAGGCGGTGGAAGACGCCATTGCCAAAGGGGTCCGCGGACTGGTTATCGTGTCGGCCGGTTTCAAGGAGGTCGGTGGTGAAGGCCTTGAAATCGAAAAGAAAATCGTGGCCCGTTGCCGGGAAGCCAACGTTCGCCTGGTGGGCCCCAACTGTCTGGGCGTCATCAATCCGGCCGCCGATGTCAGCCTGAATGCCAGCTTCTCAAATCGCATGCCCAAAGCCGGCAATGTTTCGTTCATGTCCCAGAGCGGTGCCCTCTGTACAGCCGTATTGGATTTCGCCACCGATCGTGAATTCGGCTTCTCCAAGTTCGTCTCCATTGGGAACAAAGCCGACGTGGATGAAGTGGATCTGCTGCGCTACTTTCACGAAGATCCCAACACCGAGGTGATCATGATCTATGTGGAAGAGCTTCAGCGCGGTCAGGCGTTTATCGAGGCCGCCAAGGAGATTACCGGCGGCGACGTGCAGCCCAAGCCCATATTGGTCATCAAATCCGGGCGCACCAGCGCGGGGGCACAGGCCGCCGCTTCGCACACCGGATCGTTGGCCGGCTCGGAGGCGGTTTATGACGCCATCTTCGCCCAATCCGGCGTCATCCGCGTGGATAGCATCGACGAGCTGTTCGATTTCGCCGCGGCGTTTGCCTATAAAAACGAAAATGCCCTGGGCAAATTAAGGCGTAAAGTGCCCATGGGCAATCGGGTGGCCATCGTCACCAATGCCGGCGGCCCTGGAATCGTGGCCACCGACATGACAGTGGTATCCGGTCTTGAACTGGCTAAATTCAGCGAAGAGACCGTCGCTTCGCTCAAAAGCCATCTGCCCGTGACGGCCAATGTGCAAAATCCGGTGGATGTCATCGGCGATGCTGCCCAGGACCGCTATGAAAATGCGTTGACCGCCGTCATTCGGGATGAAGGAGTGGATGGCGCCCTGGTGATTTTGACCCCCCAATCCATGACCAATGCCATGGGGACGGCCGAAGCCATCGTGCGCATCGCGCGCCGATCGCATAAACCAATCCTGTGCTGCTTCATGGGCATCATCGATGTATCGTCCGGGGTCAAATACCTTCAGGAACACGGTGTGCCGGTTTATCGCTTCCCGGAAAATGCCGCCAAAGCATTCGGTGCCCTCTATCGCTATTCCAAATGGCTCAATCGCCAGGAGCTGGCGCCATACGACCTCAAGCAGGACAGAGCCTGCGGGCGGAAGATCATCGAAACCTGTATCGCCGATGGAAAGACATACATTGGCGAGCTGGAAGGCACCCAGTTGCTGCAATGTTACGGGTTTGATGTACTGCCCACCGAATTGGCCAGAACCGCCGATGAGGCGGTGCAACTGGCCAATGGCATGGGGTACCCTGTGGTAATGAAGATCGTTTCACCGCAAATCATTCATAAATCCGATGCCGGTGGCGTGAAGATCAATCTGGGGGATGACCAGGCTGTGGCGCAGGCCTTTGAGGCCATCGTACAGAGTGCCAAGGCCTATAACGCGGATGCCCGGATCGATGGTGTGTTGGTCCAGAAAATGGCCTCCAAGGGGCAGGAGGTGATTCTCGGCGCCACGCGCTATCCCAAATTCGGGCACCTGCTGATGTTCGGCTCCGGCGGCATTCTGGTGGAGGTTTTCAAAGACGTGACCTTCCGGCTGGCACCCATTAATCGCAGCAGTGCGCGTTTCATGGTCAAAGGCACCAAGGGGGCCGCTCTATTAAACGGTTTCCGGGGGATGGCCAAAGCCGATATCGAGACGGTTGAAAGATTATTGGTTTGTTTATCCGATCTAGTTGTTGACAATCCCGAAATAAAAGAGTTGGATATAAACCCACTGCTCGTGCATCCTGAAGGGCAGGGCGCTACAGTGGCCGATTGCCGATTTATCATCGATCCCGAAGTAGACGAAACTTAAATATTTTGTCAACATAGGCAGAGACCTGCGGAAACAACCGCAGCCTCAATAGATGTTCCGGCGGACCCGCTTATATTGTTGCCCTACAATACCCTCCTATCCTGCATGGTTGCCCGCAGGGTCCGCTGGTTCGCCGCCGGCTGGTCGTTACCGGCCGGCCGGCGGCATTTTTTTTGCGCCATGATTCTTGACCCCGGGGGGCATGTAGGAATCAAGGTGAATGGTGCGGTGAGTTTCCTCCGCGATAGATCAACGCACCAGAGTAACATCGGGGTAAAATCTCGCACTGGAGACAGCGTTATGGCAGAATCACTATACTGGGCAGATGGGTATATTGAAAAAATTCGCGATGCCGAAGCCGCCATTCGGATGATCAAGCCCGGGCAGAGGGTCTTCATCGGGTCGGCTTGCGGCGAACCTCAAGAACTGATGCGTGCGTTGGCCGCCCATGTCCATTATTTTACCGGCCTCGATGTGGTGCGCATGATGAGTCGCGAATCCAGCCCTTTGAGCGCCATCGCCAACAAAACCGAAGATTTATTGAGTATTCGCAACATCTACCTGGGTTCGGCCAGTTCCAAGCATTTTGCCAATCACCTGCGTTTTGTCACGCCCATGAACATGTCGGATGTCCCGGCGCTGTTCAAGAGCCGCAAACTGCCCATCAATGTGGCCCTTATTCAGGTTTCGCCACCGGATGATTTTGGATGGATGAGCCTGGGTATCTCCGTGGATGTCACCCAGGCGGCGGCAAATTCGGCTGACTTGGTGATCGCCCAGGTGAATGCCATGATGCCCCGGGTGATGGGGCAGAGTTTTATTCATGTTAACGACGTGGATGTCATTGTGGAGCATGATGAAGACCTGCTCACCATCCGTACGGACTGGCAATCCGAAGTGGCCACCATGATCGGAAAGCAGCTTTCTCGGTTGATTCCGGACGGCGCGACGCTGCAGGTTGGGCTGGATGCCGCTTCCCAGGCCACGGTGCAGACCTTGTCCCAGAAAAACGACCTGGGGTTTCATTCCCAGTATCTCACCAACGATATCATGCATCTTTATGCCCTCGGCGTAATCAACAACCGCAAAAAAGGATTCAACGAGGGCAAATTGGTGGCGTCGGCCGCCTTAGGCAACTCAGACCTGTATGAATTCTTAAACGACAATCCGGCCATTGAATTCCACCCTTCGGATTATGTGAACAATCCGTACATCATTTCCAGACACAACCGTATGATCTCCATGAATGTGGCCAAAGTCATCGATCTCACCGGCCAGGTGGCGGCGGAAGCGGTGTCGCAAACCCTGTTCGCCGGGGTGAGCGGTATCATGGATTTTATCGCTGGTGCCCGTCGTTCCCCGGGAGGCAAATCCATCCTGATGATGGCCTCCACAACGCCGGATGGGAAAAAGAGCAATGTCGTTCCGACCATGGGGGACGAGGCCGTGGTGGTGCCCCGCGGCAGCGTGCATTATGTGGCCACCGAATTCGGGGTGGTCAATCTGTTTGGCAAGAGCTTTCAGGAACGGGCCATGGCCATGATCAGCGTGGCGCATCCCGATTTTCGGGACGAATTGTTTGACGCCGCCAAAAGGGCGGGCCTGGTGGGCAGCGAACGCAATCTGGGGGAAGCTGCTCGTGCCGTCTATCCGGTGGCCCTGGAAGATACCATTGAAATCGACAATCAAACCGTCACCATACGGCCTGCCAAACCGGTGGATGAACGCCGCATCCGTGAACACTATTATAATCTGGATAAGAACGATATTTTTCTGCGCTTTTTTCATGAAAAAACCAGCTTCAGCACTTCCGATGTGGAGGGCAAATCCCAGATCGACTACATCAAGGACATGACCCTGATCGCGGTTGTGGGAGAATCCGGCTTCGACCGGGTTGTCGGTGTGGCCGAATATCTGTTGCTCATGGACAGCAACATGGCTGAAGTAGCTTTCACCGTAGCCAAAGATTTTCAAGGAAAAGGCCTGGGCAAGCTGTTTTTGTTAAAGTTGGCCGCGGCTGCGCGCGAACATGGCATCTCTGGGCTGGTGGCTTACACCGCACCCCACAATCAAGGCATGATCAGGCTTTTCAAAAAGCTGCCGTACAAGATAAAGACTTCTTTCGACGGAGAGGCACTTTCATTGAGTTGCAGCTTTGACCAATTGAAGGACAGTCTGCCCTAGGTTTTTCCTTGTCAATACCCATTGGATATGTTTAATTAATTTTTTTTTATAGGTTGATTCCGGGCTTATCCGGTTCACGAGAATTATAGATTGCAAGGCAGCCACAGGCCGGTATTTTGTGGCATGAATATTTTTCAAAAGGAGCGAATGTATGGCTAAAAAGATGATGACAGTGGACGGTAATACGGCGGCAGCACACGTGGCCTATGCCATGAGCGATGCGGCGGCCCTCTACCCGATCACCCCCTCCTCACCCATCGGTGAGATCTGTGACGAATGGGCGGCCGGCGGTCGCAAGAACATTTTCAATCAACAGGTTTTGATCCGTCAGATGCAGAGCGAAGCAGGCGCTGCGGCTGCGGTTCACGGCGCTCTGGCGGCCGGTGCGTTAACCAGCACCTTTACGGCCTCTCAGGGCTTGTTGCTGATGATTCCCAACATGTATAAGATGAGCGGCGAGTGCCTGCCGGGCGTACTGCATGTGACGGCCCGCGCCATCGCGGCCCATGCGCTCTCCATCTTCGGCGATCATCAGGATGTGATGGCTGTAAGGCAGACCGGTTTTGCCATGCTGGCATCCAACTCGGTTCAAGAGGCTCAGGATATGGCCCTGGTGGCGCATCTTTCCGCCATCGAAGGCAGCCTGCCTTTTGTGCATTTTTTCGACGGTTTCCGTACCAGCCATGAAATTCAAAAAATCGAGGCCATCGACTACGAAGATATGGCCAAGCTGGTCAACCGGGAGGCCCTGGCCAAGTTCCGCGCCCGCGGCGCCAATCCCGAGCGTCCCGAACTGCGCGGCACCGCCCAGAATCCGGACATTTACTACCAGGGCCGCGAAGCGGCCAACGCTTATTATCTGGCCTTGCCCGGCATCGTGGCCGGCTACATGAAAAAGGTCAGCGACCTGACCGGTCGGCCCATCGATCTGTTCGATTATGTGGGCGCCGCCGATGCCGAGAACGTCATCATCTCCATGGGGTCTTCCTGCGAGACCATTGAAGAGGTGGTCAATTACCTCAATGCCAACGGCGAAAAGACGGGCCTGGTAAAGGTTCGCCTCTACCGGCCTTTCTCGGCCGAACATCTGATCGAAGCCATTCCGGCCAGCGCCAAAGTCATCGCCGTGCTGGACCGCACCAAGGAGCCGGGCGCCCTGGGCGATCCGCTTTATCAGGATGTGTGCACTGCCTTCATGGAGCAGGGCCGCAGCGCAAAGATCATCGGCGGTCGCTATGGCCTGGGATCCAAGGAGTTCAATCCCTCCATGGTCAAGGCGATATTCGATAACATGAAGCAGACGAGCCCCAAGAACCACTTCAATGTGGGCATCGTCGACGATGTCACCAATACCTCCCTGACGGTGGAAGAGGGGCTGGACGTCTCCACCGAAGGCACCGTGGCGTGCAAGTTCTGGGGCCTGGGGGCCGACGGAACCGTAGGCGCCAATAAAAGCGCCATCAAAATTATCGGCGACAACACCGATATGTACGCCCAGGCGTATTTTGCCTACGACTCCAAAAAGAGCGGCGGCATCACTATCTCCCATCTGCGTTTCGGCAAAAGCCCCATCCAGTCCACCTACCTGATCGACGCAGCTGACTACATTGCCTGCCACAATCCGGCCTATGTCAATATCTACGACGTGCTGGACGGCATCAAAGCGGGCGGAACCTTCATGCTTAACAGCCCCTGGTCGGCCGAGGAGATGGAGACCAAGCTGCCGGCCGCCATGCGTAAAACCATTGCCGAGAAGAAGTTGAAGTTTTACACCATCGACGCCGTCAAGATTGCCGGTGAAGTGGGGCTGGGCGGGCGCATCAACATGATCATGCAGACAGCCTTTTTCAAGGCCGCCAATGTGATTCCCGTAGATCAAGCCATTGAATACCTCAAGGGCCAGATCAAAAAGATGTTCGGCAAGAAGGGCGACAAGATCGTGCAGATGAACTGGGATGCCGTGGACCGCACCCTGGACAACCTGATTGAGATCGATGTGCCGGCCTCCTGGGCCGGCGCCACCGGCGCCGCGGCGGCCAAAGCCGATGTGCCCGCCTGGGTCTCTGACGTGATGCAGCCCATTCTGACCCAGAAGGGCGACAAGCTGCCGGTATCCAAGTTCACCGCCGACGGGATCTTCCGGTTGGCTACCAGCCAGTATGAAAAACGGGGCGTGGCCATCAATGTGCCTGAATGGATCATGGAGAACTGCATTCAGTGCAACCAATGCGCTATGGTTTGTCCCCACGCCGCAATCCGTCCCTACCTGGTCACCGACGAAGAGCTGGGCAAAGCCACGGCCGGATTCGAGGCCAAGAAAGCCATCGGCAAGGAATTCAAAGACAAGGGCCTGAATTTCCGCATTCAGGTATACAGCGAAGACTGCATGGGCTGCGGCAACTGTGCCGACATCTGTCCGGCCAAGAAGAAGGCTCTGGAGATGAAGCCCCTGGCCACCCAGATCGAGGCCCAGGTGCCCAATCTTAAATATGCCCAATCCCTGCCGTTACGCGAGGATATGGTCAACCGCAATACCGTCAAGGGCAGCCAGTTCTATCAACCGCTGCTTGAGTTCTCGGGCGCCTGTGCCGGCTGTGGTGAAACGCCATATGCCAAGCTGATCACCCAATTGTTCGGTGAACGCATGGTTATCGGCAATGCCACCGGCTGCAGCTCCATCTGGGGCGGCAGCGCACCTGCCATCCCCTATTGTGTGAACAAAGACGGCCAGGGACCCACCTGGGGCAATTCATTGTTCGAGGACCCAGGCGAGTTCACTTACGGTATGCTCATCGGACAGATCCAGCAGCGCGCCAAGCTGGCCCAACTGGCGGAAGAAGCTATTGCTGCGGATATCGATGGCGAAGTGAAAGAGGCGCTATCCAACTGGTTGGCCAACATGAAAGATGCCGAAGGATCCAAAAAATACGGCGATCAGCTCAAAGCATTGCTGCCCAAACACAGCAGTAACGCCTTGCTGGCTGAAATCGGTTCCATGACCGGCCTCTTGACCAAGAGATCCTACTGGGTCTTCCTGGGGGACGGTGCGGCCTATGATATCGCTTACGGCGGCATCGATCATATTCTGGCCTCGGGCGAGGACATCAACGTCATGGTCTATGACACCGAAGTCTACTCCAACACCGGCGGGCAGAGCTCCAAAGCCACGCCTACCGGCTCTATTGCCAAGTTTGCCGCATCCGGCAAAAAGACCGCCAAAAAGGACATGGGCGCCATGGCCATGACCTACGGTTATGTCTATGTGGCCAACATCGGCATGGGCGCCAACAAGAACCACGCCCTCAAAGCCATTCTGGAGGCGGAAAACTATGACGGGCCTTCCCTGGTTATGGCCTATGCACCCTGCATCAACCATGGCATCAAAAAGGGCATGGGCAAAACCCAGGAAGAGACGAAACTGGCCGTGGAATGCGGCTACTGGCCCTTGTACCGCTTCAATCCGGAGCTCAAGCAAGAGGGCAAGAATCCTTTTGTGCTCGATTCCAAGGAACCCAAGAGCAGCCTGAAGGAGTTTCTGGGCGGCGAAGTGCGTTATGCCGCGCTTGAAAAGCTCTTCCCCGAAGAGGCGGCCAAACTGCACACCCAATTGGAGAAGCAATTTGCCGAGCGTTATGTGATGCTCAAACAAAAAGCCGAGCAGGAGTTGCCTACGGTACAAACCACAGCAGGAGCAGCCACCGGCGGCGGCGACAGTGACGTCTGCACCCTGTCCAGCACTGCTGAGCATGGCGGCGACGAAGCCTGCGATGACGGACGTGCCGGGAAGTAGTTTTCGTCTTAGAATCATCGTATAAACGTTAAGGAGAGGCCGCCCTGACATACCATGGGGCGGCCTTTCTTGTTCGCAGTCGATAGGGGGCAGCGGTATTGCTTCACTCGCGCCCTGACCCCGGTGCTATGCAATAGTATCCAGATGTTTTGATCAGGTTGCGTCGCATGGTGCTACCTGACATTTGATGACCAACACCAACTTCACTTCGATTGGTGATGCGGATAACGCAAATGAGCAACACCACCAAACAAGCCCCACCCTTCAATGCTTGCCGGCGCTGCGGCACCTGCTGCCGCAAGGGAGGACCGGCATTGCATCTTGAAGATCAGGAACTGGTGGAAAGCGGCCAGATTCCCCTCCAACACCTGCTGACCATCCGCCAGGGTGAACCGGCCTACGATAATGTCACCGCAACCATCGCGCCGGCCGTCACCGATATCATCATCATCAACAGCCGGCCTGAAAACGCCCCCCATTGTGTCTTCTTCAACCCGGATCAAAAAAGCTGCCGTATCTACGACGCGCGGCCATCGGAGTGCGAAGCCCTGAAATGTTGGGATACGGGTGACATTGAAAGCCTGTACAATTGCCGGCGGTTAACGCGACGGCACCTGCTTTCCAGAATCGAAGGCTTGTGGGAATTGGTGGAAGATCACCAGGCGCGTTGCAATTACGGCCATATTGCCGATTTGGCTGCCAGGATCCGGCAACAGCGACAAGCTGAAGCCGCCGGTCAGGAATTGCTGGGGTTGATTCGGTACGATCGGCATCTGCGGCAAATCGCCCTGGAGCGTACCCAATGGAAGTCCGAAATGCTCTTGTTTCTATTCGGCCGGCCGTTGTCATTTACCATTGACCTGTTTCAACTCAAAACCACCCGTCGGGATGGGTGCGAGATCATTGTGTCCACCGCCGCCAAGGGCGAACAGGTGTGCTACCGCCGTAAGGGACTTCCATCCTAGAAGTGGTTTCAAAACCTGCCCTCGAACCCAAACTCCGCGTTGCGCGTCAGATTTAAATCATCGAAATAGCGAACTATTCCTCCGGTTTAAATCTGCCGCTCGCCTTGATTTTGGGCCCGATTGAAGGTTTTAAACAACTTCTAATCACTTTCAGAATGCGCCAATTATCAGCGACTGCCGAGATGATTGCCTATCGGCTGAAATATTGATATGTGTTGATCGTAATCTGACTCACGGACCAAATCCATTCCCGAACAAGAAAGCTCAATCTTTCAACCTGTACCGATCAGGAGGCGATCATGAAATTGAGAATATTGGGTATTGTTGTCTGCTTGGCTGCATTGCTATGTGTGGCGGGCCCGGGCTGGGGCCAGGATGCCGAGAAGCCTGCCGAACAACCCGCCGCGATGCAAACCGAAGCACAAACCGCCGAGCAGCCCGCAGCGATGCAAAGCGAGGAACAAAAAGCTGAGCAACCTGCCGCGATGCAAAGCGAAGCGCAGCCGGCCGCGGCAACTGAGATGACATCCGCCGTAAAAATTGAGGATGCCGTGGTTTGCCAGGATGTGGTGGATCGAGCGCCGGTGGGGGCCAGTGATACGTTTGCCAAGGAAACCGCCAGGGTCTATTGTTTTAGCAGGGTAGTCGGGGCGGATCCGGATTCCCAGATCACCCATAATTGGTATTACAAGGGCGCGCTAAAAGCCTCGGTGAAACTGAATGTGCGGTCCTCCAACTTCCGCACTTGGAGTTCCAAGGCCCTGTTGCCCGAATGGTCAGGCGAATGGATGGTTGAAATCTTATCCGATGACGGCAAACCCCTGGAGAGCATCATTTTCGTTGTTCAATAGGCTTCTCTCAAAGCATTCCCCAAAAGGGCTTTCAGCGTCGCGAAAGCCCTTTTTAAGTCATGGTAGATAAGCTTGGTGCGAGAGGTCCTGCTGGAGATGAAGCCGCCGGCAGCCTGATGAGAATTTCATTGTTCAACCGGATGCATGCGAAGTAGCAGTGAGCCTAACGGTGATAGAGTTCCGGCCTGCGATGGGGAAAAAAATGGCGCATGGGATGGTTGCGCACCGCTTCTATGTCGGCGGCTTTCAACTCAACGACGAGCATGGATGCCCGCGGGGAGATGTCTTTGGCGATCAATTCGCCGGACGGCCCGATGGCCACGGCATTGCCGGGGAATGTCAACCCGTTGCAGTTCTCACCGATCTGATTGCAGGCCACGACAAATACGCTGTTGTCAAAAGCGCGTGCCGTGAGATGCCGCATCCATGAATGGTGTTTTTCCTCAGCATTGCCGCGCGGTGAGGCGTGGGGCATGAATAAAATTTCCGCGCCCTTGTCGGTCATCGCCGCTGATAACTCCGGGAAATGGGCATCGTAGCACAACTGAATGCCAAATGTTGCCGACCTGATTTTGAAGACCGGGATTGTGTCCCCCGGTGTATAGGTTTGTTTTTCAGGAGGGGCGGTGTGGACTTTGCGATAGATCTGCACCTGACCGTCCGGGGTGAAGATGCAGTGGCTGGCGAAGGGATTTCCGCGGGGATTTTTTTCGGCCAAACCAGCCAATACGACAATGTCCTGCGCTCTGGATATTTGAGACAGCTCCCGGCTGATGGGGCCCGGTATGGGTTGGGCGATATCGGCCATCTCCGCCCGATTGCAATAGCCGGTAATGTTGAGCTCCGGAAAACATACCAGCTCAGCGCCGGCCTGTCTGGCTTTATGGGCCCACTGAACAGTGGTGGCCAGGTTGTATTCAATTTCGCCCACAGGGGCGGCGCAGGTGATGGCTGCTATGGTTATATCTTTCATCAGCTTTCGTTTGACAATGCAGCGGTTAATTCATGCAGTGGCATATAATAGGCTGCGGTCGCAGCCAGTTTAAAGTTTTAAGTGTTAAGTTTTAAGTTAATGATTTTATCCGATTATATATAACGTAAAGCCTTCATGGAAGCCGGAATAAAATAAGGCAGAATACCTTCACTTAAAACTTAAAACTTAAAACTTTACACTTAAAACTTGTGCGCCGAACCAAGCGCACACCGAGCAAAACTAGCACGCTCTTCGACCATTCATAGCTGTCAGAATCTAAACATCAAACTTTGCCCGGATCTTGAACACCTTGGTCGCCGGCAGGTTCAGGATGGTATGCACGCCGGTTTCTGCTGAGATCCTGGCCAGGTTTCGTTCAATCTCCGCTCTGGACGGTGCGATAAAGGTAAACCAGATATTGAATTCGTTATCACGCTGGTAGTTGTGCGTCACACCGGTGTATTGATTGACCACAGCGGCAAAGGCGTCGATCCGGTCATCAGGGACTTTGGCGGCGCACAGGGTGCTGACAAATCCGACCTTGTGCGGTACAAAATTGCCGCCGATGCGTCTGATGATGCCTTTGGCTTTCAATGCCTTGATACGGTCAATGACCTGTTCCTCGCTCATGCTTAATTCATAGGCAATAACGCGGTAAGGCCTGGCGTCGATGGGAAAATCAGATTGTATCCGGTTGATAATCGCTTTGTCGGTGGCATCCAGTTTCAACTTTTCGCTCTCCTTTTATCTTAGGCCGGATCGACGATCAGCTTGATATGTAATTTACGCGTACGCGGGCCGTCAAACTCGCAAAAGAAGATGCCCTGCCAGGTTCCCAACACCATTTTTCCGTTTTCCACCGCCACCAACGCCGAAGCACCCATGAGGGAAGATTTGATGTGGGCAGGCGAATTGTCTTCCATGTGGCGATAGTCCGCTTTCCAGGGAACCACTTGATTCAATACCAGGAGAATATCTCTGCGCACACTGGGGTCGGCGCTTTCATTGATGGTGATACCCGCCGTGGTGTGCGGGACATAAAGCATGCACAGGCCGTTTTTAAATTTGGCTTCTCCGATAACTGCCTGAACTTCGGCGGTGATGTCGACCATTTCGGTTTGGGTGTTGGTTTTGATTTTTATAGTTTTCATCCTGAATGCCTCAGTGATCATTGAAACAAAAAAGGCCCTGCCTATATCGGGCAGGGCCTTTGAGAAACCAAAAAATCGGAATGGATTAGACGCAACCGGTGGGTTTCGGCAGACCGGCCATCTTACAAGCTCCTTTACCCGGTCCTGACGGGAACAGCTCGTAGATGTGTTTCAGTTTGAAACCAGTTACCTTGGACAGAACGCGAACCATGGGAGCGATACCGTTTTTCTCGTAATAGTCACGTAGCACTTCGATCACTTTTTTGTGCTCATCGTTCAGTTCATCGATACCTTCTTCTTTTTTTACATACTGAACCCATTGTTCATTCCAGTTTTTGTAATCATCGATGAACCCATCTTCGTCTACGGTAAAGCTTTCTCCACCAAATTCTACTGTCGGCATTTAAACTCCTCCTTTGCATATTTTTATTTAACTCGGCTAATCAGCCTATACGAATTCCGAAAAATTGTGAAGTTTAGACTAATAGCGGATCGGCTTTTGATTGTCAATATGAAAAACAGACGGTTGCAATGGCATCAAACCGACGTCCAGCGCGTGTTTTTGTGCCTTGAGGATCAATATTCCCGCGGGGTGCCATTGACCTGGTTCAAGGTAAAAACAGGGCCGTCCTTGCACACCAATTCCTTTCCAATGCCGCAGCGACCGCAGATGCCGATGCCGCATTTCATCCTGTTTTCCAGCGACAAGATGATGTGATCGTGATCATAGCCGAGTTTTTCCAGCACTGGTTGGGTGAATTTGATCATTACCGGCGGACCGCAGACGATGGCATAGCTGTTGGCATCCCCTTGGGGCGCTTTCTGTTCGGTAATCGGGGGTACGAAACCCACGTTGTATTTCCAGCCAGGATCGTCTGTGCCATCCACGGTGATATGCATGTTGATATCGTCGCGCTTTTCCCACGCGATGAGTTCGTCTTTGTACAGAAGCATGCCGGGTGTTCTAGCACCGTATACAACCGATATATTACCGAATTTTTTTCGGTTGGCCGGGTCCAGCATGTAGATGATGGAACTGCGCAGGGTGGTGAAGGCAAAACCGCCGCCGACGATGAGAATATTCTTACCCTCGAGCTGCTCCCATGGGTACGAGTTGCCCAGCGGTCCTCTGACACCCATGACATCTCCGACCTTCATGTTGTGCAAATGGCTGGTCACCACACCGGCCTTGTTGACCGTGAATTTGATAAACCCTTTTTCCACAGGCGAAGAGGCGATCCCGATGGGAATTTCACCCTTGCCTCCAATGGACAATTCGGCAAATTGGCCGGCTCGGTACGCAAAATTTTTCTCGTCCTCGGGGTTCAGAAAAACAAACTTGAAGGTTTTCAGACTGCGGTCCTCGCTCTCTACGATAATATCGTCGATGCGCACCGGGTACGGCAGATATGGATTTTCCACGGGTTCCTCCCTTATTTACCCTGCACGGCGCAGAAGTTTTCAGCATCCAGGCTGTTCATGGTTTGGCTTACCTTGCGAATATCGATGTTGACCGGGCATTGCTGCACACATCGGCCGCAGCCCACACACATGATGCCTTTATCGTATTTGTCCACGAAATATTTCAGCTTGTGCATGAAACGTTGGCGCAACCGCTGCAACTTGGTGCCTCGGGGGTTATGGCCGGTGGTGTGCACCGTGAAAATGGGGAACATGCAGCTGTCCCAGTTTCTCATGCGCACGCCTTTTTTACCGTAGACTTCGTCCTGGATGTCGAAACACCAGCAGGTAGGACATACAAAGGTGCAGGTGCCGCAGTTGATGCACGAGAAAGAAACATCCTCCCAAAAATCGGCCCCATGCAATGCCAGGGTGTCCAAGGCTTGAAGCCGGTCGGTTTCGATGGTGGCCGTAATTTTACCTTCGGCCGCTGTCTTGTCCTGATCAAGGGTCCTGCCGTCGGCATCGGCGGCCCAGCCGGCTTTGTCGGCCAGCGCCTGCCCTTTGTCGGTGAGGACCTTGGCCAGGTAGTGATCCCCCTGGTCGCTCAGGAGCAGGTCCAGTCCCTCTTCGTGGTAGGGTCCACACCCGGCTGTGGTGCAAAAACAGGTGCTGCAGGGCGCGTCACACCCAAGGCCGACAAAGGTGGTGGCATTATAGAGATTGAGCCAGTAAGGATCCTGGTAGTCGCCATTATCGAAATTCATATGCACCAGGACCGTGGCTTTGGCGTCACAGGGGCGCATGCCCAGCACTGCCCGGGGGGAATAGTCTTTGGCAACCTCCTTGCAGATGCCCTGATCTTCGTCGTCCTTATCCAGCGAGTACTCCATCATGGCCTCGGACTGGGGAAAGACCAGGCTCTTTGAGGAGATCCGGGTGTTTTGAATTTTCATCTCAGGCGCTTCGCCGGCCGCCAGTTCCTTGAAATTGTAAAAATCCTTTTCCTTGACCGGCCCGAAGAGGCGAAAGGATTCCCGCAGCGCGTCCAGTCCCTTGGTCCACTCACCTTTGTCGATTTTAATGACCTTCATAAGAGTATGCCTTTATGAATGCTTATTTGATAAATTCGTCAGGATCGTTGGGATTGTAAACATCCAGAGCCGGACGGCTGTCCAGAGACAGGCCCGCTTCCCAGCCGTATTGTTCCAGGCAATCCTTGTTCAGCTTTTTGGTCAGCGTCCGCATGTTGATACCCACCGGACAGGCTCTTTCACAAGCGCCGCAGTCGGTGCAACGGCCGGCACAGTGGTAAGCCCGCAGAAAATGAAAAGTGCGCACATCCATGGGATCCTGGCTTTTGCCCACCCATTGGGGTTTGGATTCGTCCACAAAACATGTAGGACAGTAACACAGCGGACATGCATTGCGGCAGGCATAGCAGCGGATGCACGGCGAGAGCAGCTCATCAAAAAAGCTCCACTTTTCTTCGGAACTCATGGCCTCGATGGCTTTGACATCGGCATAGGGGTCGATGCCGGTCTGCTCGTCAACAGGCTCAGCCACCATCTCATCGTGGATGACCGGATTGCGATGGAGGCAGACGCTGCAATTGGATTGCAGCAGAGCCGCTTTATCGTACGTGGTTTCACCGTCGTCGGTTTTGACGGTTACTTTGCCGTCCGTCTCGGCGACCAATAGAATCTCACCATTGGTTTCCATGGCGATTTTTCGCTTGTCGATCATTCCCCGGCAGGGAACGCCGATGATCACCAACTGCTCGCGCTGGATTTTGTTCTCCAGGATGTGGGTCACAATATTGCGGCTGTCGCAACCTTTGGCAACGATACCGATTTTTTCTTCTTTGCGGTTGGTCAAGTAGTTGGCCAGGTTGATGCCGCAATTGCTGTCCCATACCAGTTGCTGTGCATCTTCCGGCTTGCGGATGAAACACGGCTCGTTCATCATGGGCATGGAACCGGCGCGAAAGCCGATGACCAT
>Ga0210123_1000763_pt1 | contig 18538 bp, 21 predicted proteins | sample Muzzi_PWB_D2_FD_185535 | JGI IMG/M metagenome (GOLD analysis project Ga0210123, IMG submission 185535) | Wetland microbial communities from San Francisco Bay, California, USA, that impact long-term carbon sequestration - Muzzi_PWB_D2 (SPAdes) | ecosystem: Environmental > Aquatic > Marine >... | reverse complement strand
GAAGAGGTGCTCTCAGCACCGCGAAGCCCCTGGCAGAATGCATTTGTGGAACGCGTCATTGGCAGCATCCGGCGAGATTGTCTGGATTATGTCGTCGTGTTAAACGAACGTCATTTGAAACGAATCCTGACGAACTATTTCAACTATTATCATCACTGGCGGACGCATCTGTCGCTGGGAATGGATAGTCCCGAGTCGCGATCGGTGCAGTCACCAGACCTTGGAAAGGTAGTACAACTTCCAGAAGCCGGTGGCCTACATCACCATTATGAACGGTTGGCGGCATGATGTGTGTGAGTTTTCGGGAAGGACAGCCTCGTTTCCCCTGTTTACCCGATGAGTACAGCAGTCGGTATTTTCGTTCTCAATTTTTGCCTTTGCTGACCGCTGTGTTCGTTTACCCCATGCGCTGTTCAATATCCATTCGTCCGTGCAGTATTCTCAGAATTTCTATATCGCTATCACTCACACGGTAGAAAATAACGTGCTTCCCTTCAGCTATACTTCTGTAACCGGGTTTTATCTCTGGCCGCTCTCGACCAATGTGCGGACTTTGGGCTAACTCGCCACACCTTTTTTCCAGTGCATAGATGTATTTCTGTGCTTGCTGGCGCCCCCATTCATTTTGTGTATAAGCATGGATATCAAGAAGATCCTTTTTTGCTTCTGGTGAAAGGCTATAGGATGACATTAATCATATTTTCCTTGTCTCAACTCCTCGAAAAATTCTTTTCCGTCTATGCCTTCACCACGGTCAAGTTGAGTTTCTCCGACTGCTAGCATGGCCCGAAGATGATCCAGTTTCATTTTTTCATACGCTACTTCGGAAAGGACCACAGCAACGGGCCTTCCGTGTTTTTCAATGCTGACGGGTTCCCGCTGTACGGTATCCATTAATTCACCGAAACGGTTTTTAGCGTCTTTTGCTGTAATTGCCTTCATAATTGGAACCTCGTATCAAAAATAGCTTTTATGTCCATAACGGCTATTATAGCTATAATTTCAGTGGGGAACCGCTTGGTGAAATATAAATTATGCAGCTAAATGGATTTGAAATGTCGAAGAAGGAAGGTAAAGGAGACGAATTCCTATGTAAAAGGCGTGAAATGGCGTGCGGGACTTTTGCGGGATTAAGCTCTGCATCGTCCTGCATTGTTAGGCAAAATGGGCAACGGGCGTTCCAGTAATCATGATTAAAAACATAATGTTAGCGATTAATTTGCTAACTACGAACCAGGCGGTCGGGAGTTCGAATCTCTCCGGGCGCGCCATGTATATCAAAGGGTTATCGTTTATCGATAGCCCTTTTTTGTTGCTTGGGTAGCAGTATGGGTAGCAAAAGTGTAACCGCAAAATAAACCTCATCCTGTCAAGCTGACCTCATCCAGTACACGCTATGGGTTTTCAGCGATAGCGGAGTATTGTGATGGATGCAGCAATACGATTCATACCCGGCAGGTCTCCGGTCGTCGGGCTGGTTCTGGCTGCCTGGCCGGACAGGTGAAATAAAGTGGTCGTCCTGAAAACAACCGTTTGTCATGTGCGGTCGGCATGGCGTCAGTTTCTGCGCTGGCACGATTGTCGGAATGATCGCGGCGACATCCCCGTCTGCTGTCGAAACGCCCTCGCGAAGTTTGCGGCATTCGAATAGCCCAGCATGGTCGCAATTTCCATTACAGGTATATCCGATTGCGCCAGCCAGTTTGCGGCAAGACGCTCCCGACAATCCCTGATTATCTGTGAATACGTGAGGCCGGTCTCGGCCAGACGTCGCTGCAGCGTTCGGGAGCTCATGCCGGCGGCCCTGGCGGTTTTACGGATGTCAGGATAACCGCCATAAAACAGTGTCTCCACTACCTGTGTAACGGACTCCCGAAATCCCGTCGGCATTGACAGGTCATTTCCTGCGGGAGCGGAACTGCTGTACGTTTCTGCATACAGGGAATCCGGGAGCGGCTGCATTACCAGTCGGTGCGGAATCGTAAATGAGGAATGTGTCTGCCCTGTGACAATCCTTGCGTTACCAAAGACAGTGTAGTCATGTACCAGGGTCTCGGCACCCGCCAGCAACCCTATTTCCTCGGGGTACCAGCCTTGACCGAGAATGTGGCGAAGTGTCGAAATCGTCACTGCCAATGAATACAGGTCCGCCTGGTATCTGCCGGAACCCACTAGATCCGGAAGATACTGGTTGAAGCGTAACCGGGACGGTTCGGTAGAAAGCCGGAATCTCTGACCGCTGGTCACGGAGTCAATCAACATTATTCCGATATGCAGATACTCGTGAACCGTCGATGCCTGTCGCAGGGATCTGCCATAGGCACCAAGGTCAAAGGCCAACGTCTGTTGTGCCACGACGAGCCCGAGATCCTCGATGCCTTCACGGCGGGCGGCCGTGTCGGCGAACCGGTATGCGGAATACAGGGGTATGAGTGACTCGGTATTTTCCAGCATGTCCGGAAAGATGCCGGATTGTTCGAGCAGGCGTTCGACAGGTGTACCGATGCTGTCAAGAAACGCAACGAATGGCGCCATGGCACTCACCCGGGTGAAGGGTATTGGTGAACCGGAGCCGCCTGCAATACGGGGACGGCCAGCATGATTTTGTTTAACCCGTGACGTTTTGTTGTTATCCATGGCACATTTTGGCGCCTGATGAATCGTTTCAGGATGCTGACTTTACCTTGCAACACAAGGATATTAGCATATGACTTATCAATACCCGGTGCCAGATCACTACATCACCAGATAGTGATAGAAAATAGCAAGAATCCAGGTTGTGTTATGTACCGGATTTTTTTCGAAGTCACGTAACGCTGCCATCACTACACCTGCAAGACTGTCACGAATCTGACTGTTACAGGTAGTAGACTGCAGGAAGGTTATTCAACCCGTTGTCCTGGTTAATCGGCCATCCAAACTGGAGAAAGTGATGAACTGCCGAATACATCTCATGCTATTTGCCACGCTGGCATACTCATCGTCGGCACTCGCAGATGACAAATGGCAATTCAGTCTGACGCCATATATCTGGTTTGCCGGTCTAAAGGGAGACGTATCGACAATTCCCGGGGCGCCGGTTGCACCGATCGATGTTTCCCCGAAAGAGGCATTCGATGATACGGAGACGGCGATAATGGTCATGCTGGACGCCAAAAAGGGTATAAACGGCGTCTACACCGACTTTATCTATACCGACGTGCAGCAGGACGCCACTCTGCTACCTGCACCAGTCAATCTGACGCTGAAATCAACGACCAAGACAACGGCATTCACGCTCGCCTACCAGCGCGAAGTCTACCGCGACGATTCCGCTTTCGTGGACCTGTTCGCCGGCGCAAGGTACTGGAAGATCGATTCCGAACTGGCCTTTGGCAACGGACTCGGCCTGCTGGCGGGAAAGAAAGTGTCCAACGATGAGTCCTGGGTTGATCCGGTTATTGGCGTGAAGGGCCGGACGTCGGTGAATGACACAAGGTTCTATGTTACCGGCGGCGTCAGTCTGGGTGGGTTCAATGTCGGCTCCGATCGTTTCTACGACTGGCTTGCAGCTGTCGGTTATCAGTGGCGAGACAACATCGGTACAGCGATCGGATACCGGATGTTCGATCTCGATTACGAGGACGACGGGTTTGTCTATGATGTCAAACAGAAGGGCTGGATAGTCGGCCTGACCTGGAATTTTTAGGTGTACTACAGCTCGGGAAGTGATCTGAATCGCGTTCAGGCCTGTTTGGGGTTGGTGCTGTCTCCCCAATACATAAAATGGGTGTGGCTACGAGCTGCACGATTGGGAGGGGGTTATGATGATGACTTGCAGGCCGGCCGGGTTCTGTTCCCGGTATTTTCCGACACCACGATTGCTGACAGGCACTGTCCGGGCACAAACAATTCATACTCGCAGGCTGCACATGGGCGTCGGCCTGCCTCACTCATCGTCAACAGACTGGAGAACTGCAATGAACAAACGGATACGACGACTCACTGCTGTCATGACAATGGCCTTGCTTGTCCCGGCAGGCGTTCACGCCGGCGCAGGCTACGCCGGTTACGGGGAAGAACCGACGCAAAGTGACCATATCGGCCAGAAGGAATACTCGCCGTTTCTTGACATTGGCTATCCGCAGCGCGTGTACTGGGGGGACACCCACGTTCATACCTCGTATTCCACCGATGCCGGCATGATCGGCAACCGGCTTGGGCCGGAAGAGGCCTACCGCTTCGCCCGTGGCGAGATGGTAGTCTCCAGCACGGGCGTACGCACCCGGCTGCAGCGCCCGATGGACTTCCTGGTCATCTCCGATCACGCGGAAAACCTGGGTCTTGCGCCCATGATCTCCGAGCGCAATCCGGACCTGCTCAAGACCGACTTCGGGCGAGAGATCTCCCAGCTCGTTTACGACGGCAAGTACCTTGCGGCCTATACGCTCTGGGGCGAGGCCCTGGGGGCACTCAAGGATCCGCTGGCCGGAAACGATGAACTGACGCGCAGCATGTGGGAGCGCCTGACCACTGCGGCCGAGGAGTTCAACGAGCCGGGCAAATTCACGGCGCTCATCGGCTATGAATGGACGTCGAGCCCGAACGGAAACAACCTGCATCGCAACGTCGTATTCCGTGACGGCAAGGAAGAGGCCGACCAGGTTCTCCCGATGTCGAACTATGATTCGAGCGATGCCGAGGACCTGTGGAAATGGATGGCGGCCTACGAGGACAAGACCGGCGGCAGGGCGCTCGCGATTCCCCACAACGGCAACCTGTCGAACGGCCTGATGTTTGATGACGTGACCTTCAGCGGTAAAAAACTCAGCCGCGAATACGCCGAGCAGCGCATGCACTGGGAGCCGGTGTACGAGGTCACGCAAATGAAGGGCGACGGCGAGGCCCATCCAGCGCTGTCGCCGAATGACGAGTTCGCGGACTACGGTACCTGGGACAAGGGCAGCTTCGGCGCCGAGCCCAAGAAGCCGGACATGTTGCCGCGCGAATATGCCCGCGAGGCCTACAAGCGTGGCCTCAAGTACGAGGCGCGCCTGGGTGCCAACCCGTTCAAGTTCGGGATGATCGGCTCCACCGACACCCACACGTCGCTCGCGACCACGGAGGAAAACAACTACTTCGGCAAGGCGTCGATGGCCGAGCCTTCGGCCGATCCGAAGCGTTTCGACGAGAAGGTTACCGGCATGTTGCAGAAGGAAGACGGACCGGATATCACGATCCGACACTACCAGACCCTGGCCGCCGGCCTTGCGGGGGTCTGGGCGAGCGAGAATACGCGGGAAGGAATCTGGGACGCGCTGAAGCGCAAGGAGGTCTATGCCACGACGGGTACACGCATGACGGTGCGGGTCTTCGCCGGCTGGGACTTCGAGGAGTCCGACGTGCAGCGACCTGACTTTGCGGGGGAAGGCTACCTTCGAGGCGTGCCGATGGGCGGGGACCTGCATGACGCACCGGAGGGCAAGGCGCCTGCCTTCATGATTCGAGCGCTCCGTGATGTGGACGGCGCCAACCTGGACCGCGTCCAGATCGTCAAGGGCTGGCTGGACGACAAGGGCGCGACGCATGAGCAGGTCTATGACGTGATGTGTTCGGATCACCGTGCAATCAACGATAAACATCGTTGCGACAAGCCGGTGGGTAACACTGTAGACATTGAGAAGGCAACCTATACCAACAGCATCGGTGATCCCCTGATGATGGTCTACTGGAAGGATCCGGACTTCGATCCCAAGCAGCGTGCGTTCTACTATGTCCGCGTACTGGAGATCCCGACCCCGCGCTGGACCACCTACGATGCCGCATTCTTTGGCGTTGCCCTGCCCGAGGGCGTTGAGCCAACCCACCAGGAACGTGCCTACACCTCACCCATCTGGTACACGCCGGAGACTTGATTATATGAGCATCACACTGAAACGGGTTCTCAAGGAACCGTTGCTGCATTTTCTGGTGCTGGGCGCGGGATTGTTCGTCGCCTACGGGATGGTGCAGAAACCCGACAGCGGGCCGGACGAGATCGTCGTGACCTCCGGTGACATCGAGCACCTCGCGGCCGGTTTCACAAGGGTGTGGCAGCGCCCGCCAACACCTCAGGAAATGGCGGATCTGGTGAAGGACCGGGTGCGCGAGGAGGTGTATTGTCGCGAGGCCCTGGCGCTGGGCCTGGACAGGAACGACACGGTTATCCGCCGTCGCCTGCGCCAGAAGATGGAATTCATCGCCGATGATATTGCGGCGCAAGCTGAACCTGCGGACGCCGAACTGACTGCTTACCTGCAGGCACACCCCGAACCATTCCGCATCGAGCCGCGGTTCACGTTTCATCAGGTATTTCTCAACCCGGAAAACCACGGCGAGCATCTCGCGCGTGACGCCGGGCGTCTGCTTGAGACATTGATCCAGGCCGGCGACAACGCAGATGCTCACAAGCTCGGGGATCCGTCTTTTCTGCAGAACGACTTTGTTGCACTAGCGTCCAGCGAGGTCGCCAGGCTGTTGGGTACAGGATTCGCGGACAAACTTTCAGCGCTATCACCCGGTCAATGGCACGGACCGATCGAATCCGCTTACGGCATGCACCTGGTTCTGATAAGCGAACGGACGGCTCCACGCCTGCCCGAATTGGCAGAAGTTCGCGAGGCCGTACGCCGGGAGTGGGATAACGCACGTCGACTGCGTTCCAACGAGGAGTATTACCAAAACCTGCTGCAGCGCTACACAGTGACTGTCGAGGGCCTGGAATCCGTGGACCAGGAGTCGTTACTAGCGGCGAATCAGCAGCAATGAGGGGTGCACTCATACTGCTGTTCCTTCTCGCTGGATTCGCTTCGAACTCAGTGGCGCACGAGGTACGTCCTGCATACCTCGAGATACGCGAGACTGCGCCGCAAACCTATGACGTGCTGTGGAAAGTGCCTGGCAGGGGCGGGAACCTGCGCCTCGGACTGTATGTAGAATTCCCCGCGGGCACGAAAAACGTGACCGAACCACGCGCTTCAATGGCGGACAATATTTTCGCACAGCGGTGGTCGGTGAAACGATCCGGCGGTCTGACCGGTGGTACGATTCAAGTCGCCGGCCTGTCCGCAACCATGACCGATGTACTGGTGCGCCTGGAACGGTTTGACGGTACCACACAAGTGACGCGGCTCACGCCATCGGCGCCGTCATTCGAAGTGGCGGCCGTACCGCGAGCGACGCAGGTGGCTGTGACCTATCTGAAGCTGGGCGTCGGGCATATCCTGGGCGGCATTGACCATTTGCTGTTCGTGCTTGCGCTGTTGATCCTGGTAACAGGCACGCGCAGGCTGATTGCGACCGTCACCGCGTTTACCCTCGCGCATAGCCTCACGCTTGCGGGCGCGACGCTCGGCTTCGTGCATGTTCCGGGGCGGCCCGTCGAGGCTGCGATCGCGCTTTCCATCGTGTTCGTAGCGATGGAGATCATTCACAGCCGGCAGGGCAGGGCAAGTTTGACGGAGCGCTTCCCGTGGCTGATCGCATTCACCTTCGGCTTGCTGCACGGCTTCGGTTTCGCCAGCGCGTTAAGCGAAGTCGGTCTGCCACAATCGGCGATACCCGTTGCGCTGTTGTTCTTCAACGTTGGCGTCGAGGTTGGACAACTGCTGTTTATCGCGGACGTCTTTGCCGTTATTGCACTGGCGCGGCTTGCCAGCCGTCACTTCAGCATTCCGCAACCGCCGTGGGCGTGGCGTATTCCGCCATATGCCATTGGCACCATTGCGATGTTCTGGGTCATACAGCGCGTTACCGCCTTTTAAACACGAATCGATGAGGTACAGAAGCATGCAAATGAGGATGAAATACCGGTGTCCGATGATGCCCTGCCGGCCTCGAACCGTGCTTCATGAATCGTCGTGCCGCTGTGCGGGGTAAAGCCGGCTATAAACTGTCCGGAAATCCGAGGAGTAAAACCAGGATTGGATAGCGTTGCGAAAACAATGGTTGTCATTTCGGGCCTTCTTCTGGTGGGCGCGTTCGGAGAATTCATTTTTTCGCGAACACGTATTCCGGACGTGGTCTGGCTGGTCGCCGCAGGTGTGCCTGCAACCAGACCTATGCACCGCGGCATTCCCGGAATGGAGAACCTGGCACCCGGGATCTATGCCCTGATCGTCATCAGTGTTATCTTTTTTGCAGCCGGAATCGGGATCGTGGGTCGACTGCATGAGTAGCCACGGACGGTGATTACGATGACATACCGGCAGTTGTTCTGGTCCAGGGTATGACTGCGGCATCCCCTGGCCACTGTTGTTGACAGGAATCACCACTGTACCGAAATTTCAAAAACATCAATTTTTCAGGATATGGAGGAAATGCAATGAACAAGTCGCCAGTAGTAACTGCTCTGCTGTTCGCAGTGTTTTATACGGCAGGAAATGCGCAGGCCAGTAAAATGGTGTCTGTTAACTATGGAACCATCACCGGTGTCAATCAACAGGAGAAGGATACAACAGGAGGCAAGGCCGGCGGTGCCCTGCTTGGCGGCCTGGTAGGTCTGGCCACCGGCAAGGGGAAATCAGGCAGCAACAAGGCATTGCGTAGCCTTGGTGGTGCGGCTGTCGGCTCCGCAGTCGGTGGTGCGGTGGCCCGGGGGACGGAGATTGTGTACACCGTAAGCCTGGTGAAGGGCGGCACTGTACGCATCATTATGGACAGTGGCAACTTCCACAGCGGCGACTGCGTCGCTGTTGAACAGGGCGGCGCCTCCGCCAATCTGCGGCGTGTTTCGGAGGAATTTTGCAGCCATAACGCCAGTGTGCCGCAGCAGTATAAGGTTGAACACGAAAAAGAGGCGGATGAATGCGCGCAGGCCAAGCAGCAGTTACTGGATGCACAAACCGAAGATGCGATAAAGGCGGTGCAGATGAAGATGAATATCCTTTGCCAGGATTAATCAATTGACTGATTCGATGGAAAGGAAGGGCCGGATTCAGATCCAGGGATGCCATCAACGCAACCTGGACAGCGGTCGGTATGTTGGTTGATGACACTGGCGAGCAGCGTGCCGGAACGTCACGTCTGTTTCCGGGGGGCATATCAGGGCAAGGGATTAGACGAACCGCGGGTGATAGTGTTGCGCGGTCAATAACGGCCGGAGTTAATGTTAATGGATCAATCAGGGAGGCTTGCCGGACTTTTGCCGGGTTCAGTCCTGCTCCAGGGCATTTCTGAAGTGCCGCCCCTGACTACCGTAGATTGCAAACATGTCCGCTCCCCTCAGCCGGTTGCAACTGCAGTTTGTTTATTGATCTTTGTATAGAGGTGGGTGCGCAGCAGACAGCCGACGCCGCCCAGAGACATCAGTGCATCGGAGTGTTCCACGACTTCCACCGGACGTTCCAGCTGGTCGGCCAGGCGCAGCAGCATCTCCCTGACATCCATCGATCGCGCGGAGAGATTGCCACATTGCGGACATACGGACGTTTCGGGTGGTTCGGTGCCGGTAGCTCGACAGGCGATGCAGGTCCAACCGGGATCGGGCTGATAGTCGCTGGCCATGACTAGCGTATCCACTTCACCCCAACGCAGCGCATCCAGTGTCGCCGAAGAACCCGCGACCGCCAGGTTCTGACTGCGCAGTCCCTCGATCAGACGTTCGACGACCGAGCGGGATTCATGCTCTTCGTGCTCAATGAAGCTGGCGAGTGTCAACATAACCACCTCGGTTGGTCGGTCGCGTTTACTGGCCGGGACCACATCCACCAGCTTTTCCGCCAGATCGCCGGGTAAAGCATGGCGCACCCGCGCGGTTATCCCGGGATCGCCAGCCAGGATCAGGTGGGTATGGCCCCCGGCACGCATCAGCTGTTCCAAAACCGCGATCTTCTCATGCACAAACCGGTCCCCGCGGCGCGCCTGGTTAATCTGGTAGTGGGAGCGGGCCCATTCCGAGCCCACACGTGTACGCAGCCCTGATTGGTTTAACCAGGCCTGGATCGTTGCCGCGCCGAGGTTCACCTCCAGGATGCTGACCCGATTTGGCAGGGCCAATAAAACGACATAGCGGTGGTAGTTGTCCTTGAGTTCTACCAGGTGATAGATGTTGGGTGTGGGATAGACCGCGATCCTGTCGGGCAGGGGGCCGGCAAACTGCATGGGCAACATGAAGCTTCCGCCGAAAGTGCCGCGGGCAAAAATGGCCACTCCTTTTGCATCGGGGAGGAGGTCGGTGGCCATCCAGGCCTCGATCCTCCCTAAAGTTTCCTCGAAGTCGGCGAGGTCATTGCCCTTGAGAATGCGCCGCAGGATGCGTGCGCGTTCGTCGAGCACATCACGCCAGCCGGTCTGCCCGTTTTCAAGGTTAAGGTAGCAGCTGACAAAGGGTGCACCTGATTCTTCCACGCTGGCCAGCACGGTGATTTGCTGTTTGAGTTCGTCGAGAGTAGTCATGTGTGTCATATCAAATGCCTCATGTTCATGTAGAGGTCGGTATGCGTGATTTCATGTATGCGGTCGATAGGCGCGTCGCAGAGGCTCTCCACTCGTTGTTGCTGAAACAGAAATCCGCGTACCGACGGATCCCCCTTGATCTGCAACCATCTGTTTGGCATCACATATTCCCCTAAGGCGATTCGGTTAGTGTTGTTTAGCTCACTTCTATTCATCGCCATTCATGAATCCCAGCAGGTGCAACAGACTGGTGAACAGGTTGAAGATGGCGACGAACAGTGTGACGGTGGCCATGATGTAGTTGGTTTCACCGCCGTGGATGATGTTGCTGGTCTCGTACAGGATCAGCCCGGCCATCAGCAGTACGAACATCGAAGATACCGCCAGGGATAAGCCGGGCATCTCGAAGAACACCGCACCGAGTCCGGCCAGGAAGGCGACCAGAATGCCGACCATCAGAAAACCACCCATGAAACTGAAGTCCTTGCGGGTGGTTAGCGCGTAACCCGACAGGCCGAGGAAGATGACACCGGTTGCGCCCATGGCCGTCATTACCACCTGGCCGCCGCTGGGCAGGGCCAGATAGGCGTTGAGAATCGGCCCCAGTGTGTAGCCCATAAAGCCGGTCAGGGCGAACACGAAGGCCAGCCCCAGGCTGCTGTTACGAAACCTGGCGGTGGCGAACAGCAGGCCAAAGTAACCACCCAGTGTTAGCAACAAGCCGGGATGGGGCAGGTTCAAGGTCATCGAAACGCCCGCTGTCAAGGCACTGAACAGCAGTGTCATGGACAGCAGGGTGTAAGTGTTACGGATCACCTTATTGGTGGCTAAGGCGGCCGTTTGTGCATGGGTTGCCGCATTTGTTATTGATGTATTCATGGTGGGTTGTCTCCTGTCAGGTTAATCCAGTGGTTGCGTGTCATTCAGTACTCGCTACCATGCTGTGCAGACCCGATGCGCGAGCCGTATCGCGCTGACGCGCCAGCCGCCGCACAACGGTACGCCCGGCACGATCGGTCGCTCGGTCGATGGCGAAATACAGGTCGTCCTCGGTATCTTCAACCACCACATCGGGCAGGCCGGCAAGCACCACGCGCAGTTGGCAGCGCTTGTCCAGTCCTCCACGTGGTCCGTTGATGTCGGATAGCCGCATGACCACCCGCTGGATGTGATCGTCACAGCAGGTCAGTGCGAAACGCAGCCGCCGTTCGGCATGGCTGCGCAGGGCATCGGTCAGTGAAAATTGGCGTACCTGGATATCAATCTGCATTGGGTTCTCCGTTGTCATGTTGTTGCTGATTCATGGTTAGGCATGCTAGGCGGGTTCTGTTAACAAAAAAAGTCGAATATAATTGATATACTGATCGTTAAATACGAAGTAACAGGGGACCTATGATCAACTACAAGCATCTGCATTACTTCTGGGCAGTGGCCAGGGAGGGTGGCGTCGCCCGGGCCAGTGAGCGCCTGCACCTGACACCGCAGACCATCAGTGGGCAACTGAGCCTGCTGGAGGAACATCTTGGGGTGGACCTGTTCGCCCGGGCCGGTCGCAACCTGGAACTCACCGAGACGGGGCGGTTGGTGTTGAGTTATGCCGATGAGATCTTCTCTTTGGGCTGTGAGCTGGAAGAGGTGATGCATCAGCTGCCGGAGGGTCGTCCCCAGTTGTTCAGGGTTGGTGTAGTAGATGTGGTGCCCAAGTCCATCGCCCATCGTATTCTTAAGCCTGCGCTGCAAATGCCGGAGCCGGTGCGCATGATCTGCCGCGAGGCAAGTCTTGATACGCTGTTGGCGGAGCTGGCCGTGCACCGCCTTGATCTGGTGCTGGCCGACCGTCCTATCCCTCCCACGGTCAGTACGCGGGGCTTCAGTCACAAGCTCGGAGAGTGCGCGATTAGCTTCTTTGCCACAAAGAAACTGGAAAAGATGCTAAAAGGTGATTTCCCGCAATGTCTGGATGGCTCACCGCTGCTGCTGCCCAGCAGCGGTACTCAGCTGCGTTCCGGCATTGACCAGTGGCTGGACAAACATCGCATCCATCCGCACATGATTGCCGAGTTTGATGACAGCGCACTGATGAAGGCATTTGGGCAAGAGGGGGCGGGGATATTTATCGCGCCATCTGCAATCGAGGCGGAGGTAGAGTGGCAGTATCAGGTGACAGCGATTGGCCGGGTCGATGAGGTGAAAGAGCATTTCTACGCGATCTCCGTCGAGCGCCGGGTCGTGCACCCTGTTGCCTCTACCGTCGTGGATGCAGCCCGTCAAACGCTGTTTGCCGATGAATAGTCATGGGACGAATGATATGAATGAGGAAGTGAATCCTGCACCCAAGGTGGAAGCTGGCGTATATCACGCCTGTGTGTGTGAAGTGGCGAATTCTTAATCACGAATCGATCTGCAGCATGAATGATCTGTGAGGGACACAAAAAAGGACGAACTACTGACATATAATCGTGTGATTGGTGAGTTATGGTTTCCAGCGGCTTCTCAATTCGGGCGGTTGCGACTGCAAGACGGGCATACCACATGACCAAGTCAATAAGCGGGTGGTCTTTATAATCAAGACTTTTCTATTGACTCCTGCAGCCAGGTTAATACATGCGCGTAATCGCATTCACCTCGTTCCAGCGAATCAATAATAAACATGTGTACGGCTTCGGTCTCCACTTCAAGTTTCCAACCGTTCAAGCGTAGAAATACATCGGCAGCAAAAAACGCCACGCGCTTGTTACCGTCCACAAAGGGATGACTCATGATCAGGGATTCAGACAGCGCGGCAGCCATCTCCGCAATATCCTGATAGTGGCCGGTGTGCGGCCGGAAAAGGGCGCTCTCCAGTAGACCTAAATCCCGAACCCCCCGTGGTCCACCGAAGTGCTCGATCAGCTGTCAAATAGATGGCGTGCGTATTCCAGCCCAGGCTGGCCTGGATTGCACGGCGCAGGTAGTCGCTAACCGTGGAGCGGCTGATCCCGCCGGCTTTGGCAATTTGCCGGTTACTCGGGTCCTTGTCCCATTTGAGACGCAGCACCTCTTTGATTTTTCGCATGGATAACCTCTTCGCTGGCAGCTGGCCTTCCACTCAATAGAAAAGGACCAGAGTACCTTTCAGTTATCCCGCGTCGGGCGACTCCGAAATGTGCTCTCAGACAATCTGCCAGGGTGGTGAACTGGCCTGTGGGAATCTGAAAAAGCGGGATGATGTGATCAGGCTGCTCAACGATTTGCCCCAGGCGCCAGTAGCCTCGCATGAAGAGGTATTGCACTTTATCGTAAGTAACAAGCTGATGGGACAGGGGGACGGTTATATCGAAACCCAACTTCTGGCATCTGCCACATTAGCGGATACGGCCTTGATCTGGACACGCGGCCAGCGCCTGCAGAAGATCGCCAGGAAGCTGAAGCTGGCTTTTGACGGATGACGCAGGGTTCCCGGTTGATGTGCAAACTGAAAACGATGTGAACCAAAAAACGGAGGACGTATTCAGGCCTGTCTATCGTGCCTATCCGGAATCGCCATCCCCGTTCTATTCGTCTACGGTAAACTGACAGACTGAGCCAGCATCCTGGATTCATTCCTTGGCAAGGTTTGGGTGACCTGGCATTCATGCGGTTTACAGGGGGATATTTCTCCCATAACCGCAAATACTGACAAGTAAATCGTGCGGGACTGTTGCGGGATTAAGTTATGCATCGTCCTGCATTGCTGGCCCGCAGGGCGAGCCCCGAAGGGGCGAGTAATCTCTCCGGGCGCGCCATTTTTGAATAGTTATATCCCTCCCGGGAAAGCCCCTGTTCCATTGATGGGGGCTGTCCAGGTTCGACTCGTTTTGTAAACTGTAAACCTCCCCGGATTAGTGCCACGTACTTTCAGAGTTTTCCTGTGCTGTGTTAGCCATGATGGCCCATCGTCATCGGGCGTTGGGTGGTTGTGCGCAAGAACAATGCTGTCTAAAGAAGTATTTTCAGGTAAAATTTAAGGGACCTCTGATCATGACGTGTCTCGTGCGCTGAAATCGCAGCTTCTATTAAAATTTATGCAAGTATCAGGTCAATTAATCAGAGGCTCCTTAGTGGTTTAGGGTGATTATTTTACATCCGCCACTTATAGAAAATTGCCAGAGTGTGGTACCCTAGCCGGCCAAAGTCGGTTCTTTGGGACTGCCTCATGCGGATGTCTGGCCAGAGCCTGGACTTGAGGTGGTCATACCGTGGCTAGATTGGTTCGCAACAATCGGCTAACAGTTTTGAGATTACAATTTTGAGGATAATTTAATGTTTACGAGCAATCCCTTTTCCGAGCTTTCGGCGTCTATACCCGCCATGGTGATGCAGGCGTACATCATTTTGATGATCCTGATGGTCATAGGCGGAACTGTACTTGATATGATCCATAAGAAAAGTGCGCAGTACTTTTTCGAGAATGCGAAAAAAGCGGAAAAGAACGCGAAACGGTCTGTGGGTGCTGGTGAAAAGGCATCAATTGCCGTTCAGGTGCTGGTTAATGAAGTGTTAACTTCCGGTGAATTCTGCAACGTAAAACGCAGGCTTTCCCATCTTTTGACCATGTATGGCTTCGTTATTTTCGTCCTTACGACCGCCATCATGATTTTTGCCTATCCGACGCCGGCGACGCCCACGCCAGCCATCCTGCCGCAACTGTGGCATATCGGCGCACTGATGCTGGCTATCGGTGGATACTGGTTCTGGTTTTTTATCCGCGTTGATGTGTCTGCGGAAGGCCTTTCGTGGTACCGCTTCGAACGTACGGATTTGTTTATTGTCTCGCTGCTCGCCACCGCAACTTTCGGTTTGATCTGGTCCTATACGCAGTCGCAGGGCATTGCCGGATGGTCAACACTGGCCTTCGTTTTGTTCATCGCTTCAAGTACGACGCTTTTTGGCGGCGTATTCTGGTCCAAGTTCGCGCATATGTTCTTCAAACCGGCTGCCGCCTTTCAAAAGCGTGTTACCAGGGCTGATGGTTCAAGAGAGAATTTACCTGATGAATACGATCTGACGGATCCTGCAGTACAAGCAAAATTCCCGGATATCCCGCAATATATGGGCAAGAACCCGCCTTACATGGGGCCTGGTATCCGGCGTGAATCAGCAAACCACTACTGAAATTAATTTCATTACGATTATTTGAAAACAGAGAGAATATATTATGCCAACTTTTGTATATATGACTCGTTGTGATGGTTGTGGCCAGTGTGTTGATATCTGTCCATCTGACATCATGCACATCGATAAATCGCTTCGTCGTGCCTACAACATCGAACCTAACATGTGCTGGGAATGTTATTCCTGCGTAAAGGCCTGCCCTCACCAGGCAATTGACGTACGTGGCTATGCAGATTTCGCTCCACTGGGTCACTCGGTACGAGTACTCCGTGATGAAGAAAAAGGCACAATTGCGTGGCGCATCAAGTTCCGCAACGGCAAAAAAGACATGGAGCTTCTAGCGCCTATCACAACCAAGCCCTGGGGCACCGCAATTCCCCAGCTATCCGAAGAAGCAGCACCAGGTAACGAAATGCGTGACGGTGAGCTATTGTTTAACGAGCCTAAGTATATCCGCATGGATGAAGGTGGCTTGCACACGCTTGAGTCAAACGGCCTGAAATTGAAAGAAGGGGTGTACTACTAATGGGCTACAAAACTATTATTGAAGACGATATCGACATTCTGGTTGCAGGTGCAGGCCTCGGTGGTACCGGTGCTGCATTTGAAGCAAGATATTGGGGCAAGGACAAAAAAATTGTCATTGCAGAAAAAGCAAACATCGATCGTTCTGGTGCAGTGGCCCAGGGTCTTTATGCTATCAACTGTTACATGGGTACACGCTTCGGCGAAAACAATCCAGAGGATCACGTCCGTTATGCGCGTATGGATCTGATGGGTATGGTTCGTGAAGATCTGGCCTTTGATATGGCGCGTCACGTTGACTCCACTGTTCACCAGTTTGAAGAGTGGGGCCTGCCGTTGATGAAAGACCCCAAGACGGGTACCTACATGCGTGAAGGGCGCTGGCAGATCATGATTCACGGTGAATCATACAAGCCGATTGTTGCAGAAGCCGCGAAAAAATCAGCGGATAAAGTGTTCAACCGTATCTGCGTAACCCATCTGCTTATGGATGATTCCAAAGAGAACCGCGTCGCGGGCGCTGTTGGATTCAACGTACGTACGGGTAACTACCACGTATTCAAGTCCAAGACCGTTATATGTGGTGCCGGTGGTGCTTCTAACATCTTCAAGCCACGGTCAGTCGGCGAAGGTGCGGGTCGTGTCTGGTATGCCCCATGGTCATCCGGGTCTGCCTATGGCCTGATGATCGAGGCAGGCGCGAAAATGACACAGATGGAAAACCGTATCGTACTGGCTCGATTCAAAGATGGTTACGGTCCTGTCGGCGCATACTTCCTGCACCTCAAGACCTATACACAAAATGGTCTGGGTGAAGAGTATGAATCCAAGTGGTTCCCGGCTCTGACAGAAATGGTCGGTAAAGAATATCTGGATACGGAAGGCCAGCATTTGTCCCACAAACCAATACCGACCTGTTTGCGCAACCATGCGTTTATCTCTGAAGTGAATGCCGGTCGTGGTCCTATCCACATGGTCACGATGGAAGCATTCCAGGATCCTCATCTTGAGGAGATCGGCTGGCACAACTTCCTGGGTATGACCGTTGGTCAGGCGGTACTCTGGGCGGCAACAGACGTTGATCCTAAATACGAAAACCCTGAATTAACAACTTCTGAGCCATACGTAATGGGTTCGCATGCCACGGGTTGTGGTGCATGGTGCTCAGGTCCGGAAGATGTTTCTCCTCCGGAGTACTACTGGGGCTATAACCGTATGACCACAGTTGAAGGTCTGTTTGGAGCGGGTGATGCGGTAGGCGGTACACCACACGCATTTTCATCGGGTTCTTTTACTGAAGGTCGTCTGGCTGCCAAAGCTGCCTGTAAATATATTGATGATGGCAAGGCCGAAGGCATTCGGGTTACTGATAAGCAGATTTCTGATCTTAAAGAGAAGATCTACAAACCATTGGAAACTTTTAAGGTTTATAGCAATGAGATCGTAGGCGGTTCAGTTAATCCAAACTTCATCAATCCAAGACAGGGTCTGGATCGTTTGCAGAAACTGATGGATGAGTATTGTGGTGGTTTTGGTGTCAACTACATGACTAACGAAAAACTTCTCCAGATCGGACTCAAGAAGATCAAGCTGCTTGAGGAAGACATGGAGATGATCGCGGCATCAGACATACACGAGCTGTTGCGTGCATGGGAATTGAATCACCGTGTTCGCACTTCTGAAAGTGTGTTCCAGCATACTTTGTTCCGTAAGGAAACGCGCTGGCCTGGTTACTACTACCGTGGTGATGCGATGAAGCTGGATGATGAAAACTGGCACGTACTGACAGTTTCTCATCGTGATCGGAACACAGGTGAGTACACTATGGAGAAGGCACCTCTTTATCACCTGGTGGGTGATGAATAGGGTATTGGCCGGGTAAAAATCAAGAGTAATTTTTACTTGGCTTTAAAAAAGACCAGCATATTGTTTGCTGGTCTTTTTTTTCCTGGTTTATAGTGTGCGGCCTTTATACGATCGGTAGTCCTGCGAAACATATGTTTGTGTTAAATGAACAGTAGAATGATGAATATTATTGAAAAAACAGATGAAGAGATACTGGAGATCGCTGACCCAATGTGGGCTGATCTTGTTAAATACTCGAATGAACAAAACTACGGTGCTTTCACCCGGAATTTCGCAGCAGCTATGCTGATGGGTGCAAATGAAATCGAGATGGGCAAACAGTTTGCAAGAAGTGAATTAACAAAGAACCTGTCTGAAAATTACGAATATCTTGGCATGATACGCCGTGGTGAACATGTGACGGTTTTATATAAACAGAGACATAACAAGAAAGAGGGTGAATGGCTTGGCAGGCTGGTGCTGGGTTATGAAAAGGACAAGGTGAAAATTTTTGGTGCTACGCTGTTCTAGGGCGGCTCTATCTATAACAGGCTATGCTGGTCATGTCAGATACAATACAAAACGAAAAATTCGTTGAGCTGGGTTACAAGGTCATCGATCA
>Ga0210123_1000762_pt1 | contig 18573 bp, 17 predicted proteins | sample Muzzi_PWB_D2_FD_185535 | JGI IMG/M metagenome (GOLD analysis project Ga0210123, IMG submission 185535) | Wetland microbial communities from San Francisco Bay, California, USA, that impact long-term carbon sequestration - Muzzi_PWB_D2 (SPAdes) | ecosystem: Environmental > Aquatic > Marine >... | reverse complement strand
CCGAGGGCGTGGGCCCGAGCGGCAAAAAAAAGTAAAAAAGCGCGCTCGGCCCGCGTTGCATCCAGGGCGCCCACAGATACCTGATCAAAACATTGGCGGGCTTTCTTAACCAAAGCCGCCATGCGGCGCAGTACCCAGGTCCGGCTTTTGCCCAGGGCTGCCAAATGGATCAGCGACACCGGAAAGCTCAAGTGCACCCCGCTCACATTGCACTTTGCCGCGGCATCCAAATCATCCGGGTGCGCTCGGCACCAGACCGATAAATTGCACCGCAGATGCAGGGCGCTGATGCGCTGGATATCTTCTCGCGCTTGGGCACCCATCACGGGAATGCCAACCTCCAACTCATCTACGCCGGCCTGATCCAGGCTGCGGGCGATGGCCAATTTATCCACTGGGTTAAAGCAAACCCCGGGTGCCTGTTCGCCATCACGCAAGGTGGTATCGATGATCCACACCTTGCGGCGTATGGGGGTTATCGCTTTTTCTGTGTCCATAGTCGTCGCAGACATATCAATCGGGTGGGTCGCCAGCCCATCCGGTCATAAAAATCCAGGGCGCAAAAATTGGTGCGATCAGCCAACAATTGAAGCCGCACAAGACCATGCTTGTTGGCCCACGTCTCCATGGCGGCTATAAGCTGTCGGCCGATGCCCAGTCGACGGTAATGCCCGTCGACCACCATATCCTCCACCAAAGCGACCGCACCTCCTTCGGCGGTTGAAATCAGCATCTGGGCCGTGCACATGCCCACGACTTGCCCATCGACCTCGGCCACTTGAATGCAACGATGTTTACCGCAGCCGTCCAACATCAGCGACAAGCCGCGCCGCTGGCGGTTTTCATCCGCTGCAAAATCCGCCTCTATGGAGAACAGTTGGCGCAACAGCGGCACCATGGCATCCAAATCGGAAAAGCATGCATTGCGAATCTTGACTTCCATGGATAGAGAAACCTTAAATACAATTTGAGCGCATCAACCCGTTATCTTTCAATGTCGGCGATGAGCCCCTGGTAAATTTGGGGTTCGATCCCCAACGATTTGAGCTTGGCCGCGGGCGTATCGCCAATTTGTGCCACATAGACTTTGCTGCAATCCTTTAGTTGGGCGGCAATGTCCTCGAATTTCTTCGCGTCAAATGGGTGGGCCGGATTGCCGATGGACAACGGATCCACAGATCGATCTTCTACCCACTCGACTTGGTCATCCAGATTATAAATTAAAAAGCGGGTGGCTTTGCCGAAATGCTCATTCACATGAATACCATCTGTTGATGCGGCCGCGATACGGGTTTTTTGCATGGATACCTCCTATCCACCATCAGCATGCCTGGAGAATTGTCGGACTTAAAAGACTAGCCTTCCAAGCTGTATGTCCGCACGGACGAAATGCTTTCCAGCGCAAAATAGCTGTTGAGATTGCCTTCCTTGGGATCACTTTCAGTCAGGCGCACAAATTTATCGCCGATAAAAATCACGGCCTTTTCATATATCTTGCCTTCGTTGATCTGCAGGCGCACACCTTTGCGCAGTTTACGGGACATGGTGCCGTGCAGGGGACTTGATGCATACTCTAAAATTTTCACCCAGGTCGATCGCATTTGATTTTCATCCTTTGTTTATATATAAAGGTTATTGCCTTTATCGGCGGCTTAACCCTATCGTTGCAAAAGTCGGAGGGGAAAAAAGATAGCCTATAATAGGTCCAATCCTCAAGTTCACCATTGGTTTATTCCTCGTATGCCGTCCTAATACGGCGTTGCTTCAAGACTCCCAACGATTTTCAGTCCTTTTGCTATCTTTTTTATGCAACTATGGGGTTAACATGCAATTCCGTATAGCCAAGCACTTGCTGGCCGACCGCCAACATGGCTTTTATCTCGACGTCGTCGGGTATGCTTCGCTTTACGGGAATCAGTGGACACATGTCGTCAAAGCGACCTATACCCTTGATGCTTTCAGCCAAATTCCGGCTCAAGGGGCAGATAGCGTCCAAACCATCCACCAGTCCATCCAAAGTATGGTCCTCCGGCATCTTTCGATGATACTGATAGACGCCCACCAACATTTTCTCGATGGCCATAGCGGTCAATTGATAGACCAATGCATTGTTAAAAACCGACCGTCGGGCCTGACCGTTAACGGCGGTATTTAAATACCTGCGGCCGGTGTCGATTTGTTCCTGCCAATCCAGGGCTGATGCTTTTTTCATGGTCTTGCCGATCCGCTTTAAATAGTTCCGCACCTATCCGGAGATGCGTAGATCTTCAGCGATTTCTCCATCTTCCAGGGCATCCAGGATTTCATCCACAGCATCTTCACTATCCACATTGCCGTACCAAACCCCCTGGGAATGGATTACCATCACCGGGCCATGGTCGCAGGCCTTCATGCAGCCCGTGCTGGTAATCTGGGCATCGAGACCGCGATCCAAAATTTCATTTTCAATATAGGGCAGTAAATTGACCGACCCTTTTTTGTGGCATACCCCTTTAGGGTCGCCGCCGGCACGAAAACTGGCGCACACGAAGATGTGATGTTCAGGTTTGTCCATCAGTAATAATCCTTTCAAAAGTTAAAATCATCTGGTCATTCATCATAACTCACTATTGAATTGGGCCCATTGTGCTTCTGTGCCCGGAGGGCTCCAGAGCCAAGGCGTCCAAGGGTGAAGCCGTATACGCATACTGCGATCCCTTGGCAACACAGGATCTGGAGTCCTTCTAAATTCACCTTAAGTTGAGCCCGGGTCGGTTTTCTCCTTTGCCGACTGCAGGGCCGGAGGGCTCCAGAGCCAAGGCGTCCAAGGGTGAAGCCGTATACGCATACTGCGATCCCTTGGCAACACAGGATCTGGAGTCCTCCGGCCCTGCAGTCAGCCGCAGCCCATCTGATTTCCGCTGCACCCCGCTCCGCAAGAAAAGGGGCGACGCACAGCCATATGGCTAAGGCTCTCACCAGCAAATACCGCCCGGACCGCTTCGTCGATGACGCCCTCGCACTCAATGACTTCCATACCGCTGTCGCTAAGGACTTTTTTGGGGTTGCCGCCCACACCGCTCACCAGGATGGCCCGGCAATCCGATAGAATGGCAGCAAATTCTTTCCAGCGAGCCATCCCGCTGCCCGGGTCCGGCGCCGGCCGCGCCTCGATCAGTCCGATGCGCCCATCCTTTTCCCCGTAGATAAGCACTTGGTAGGCTTCACCAAGGTGTTGATTGACCAGTACCCCCTCAAGGCTGGTGACGGCCACATACGGTCGATGGGAGACCTTTTTCCCTTTGGGCTCCAATACTTCCAGATGCTGGCAGTTCTTCAAAGCCGTCATCAAACCCTGGGAAGGCGCCTCACCCAGCAATCCCACCGCATCCGACCGGCAGCGGGTGCAGTGACGCATCTGGCGTACATGCCGTCCGGCCGCTTTACGGATGGCGTGGACCGTTTCTGCCGAGGGCTCCTCCAAATGTTCGAATTCACTGCCCGAATTGGGGTAGTAAGGCATGCTGTTGAAGATATCCACGTCCAGGGTTTTCATATGTCGGGCCACTTTTTCAATATGGTCCTCGTTGATGCCGGGTATAATAATGCTGTTCACCTTAACCAGAATGCCGCGCGCCTTTAGTCCCTTGATCGTTTCCAATTGACGGCGCAACAATATCTCCGCGCCTTCTTCGGCGCGCTTCACGCGCTTGTCGATACGCATCCAGGAATAGATCTCAGCCCCAATCTTCGGATCCACCGCATTGACTGTAACCGTCACATGGCTGACCTTCAATTCAGCCAACTCGTCCAGATACGGGGCCACATTCAAACCATTGGTGGCCACACAGAGCATCATTTCCGGATAGTGCATACGCACGCGACGCAATGTCTCCAGGGTTTGGGCGGCATTGGCAAAGGGATCTCCCGGACCGGCGATGCCCACGACGCTGATGTTGGGTTTTTGCCGCAGAACCTCTTCCAGATAGACCATGGCCTGCGCCGGCGACAGGATCGCGCTGGTAACCCCGGGGCGGCTCTCGTTGACGCAGTCGAACTGCCGGTTGCAGAACTTGCACTGAATATTGCAGCGCGGGGCCACCGGCAGATGAACGCGGCCGAATTGGTGATGGGCTTTCTTATTAAAACAGGGGTGGTTATTTAAGTCCATATTTCCTGATTCCTGTCTTGGGGTTTATGATGCAATCGGTGTTGGCTCTGTTTTCATCTTTCCATTGTGCGGGCTAAAGATAGGTATAACCGACATCCGAGGCGGCTTGCCGCTTCTCCAACAGCGTATTGGCAATGCGGTCAAACAGCGCTTGTGCACCTTGATAACCCAGGTGCTGCACGCGGCTGCCGCCCACACGGTCGTGGATAGGAAAACCGATCCGCACCAGCGGGATATCCAGCTTGCGCGCCAGACTGTAGCCTTTGCTGTGACCGATGATCAGGTCCGGCTTGGCCTGACGCACCGCCTCTTCGATATCCACAAAATCGACCCCTGCCAGCACACTGACCCGGGCGTGATGCTTTGGATCCAGAGTCTCTTTTAGGATAGCGGCCAATTGGCCACCCCGGTCTCCAGTGGCGCAAACCACCGGCATGATGCCGATCTCCGACAGAAAATCCACGACGCCGGCCACCAGATCGGCCTCTCCATAGACCACGGCGCGCCGGCCATTGACGTATTTGTGGCCATCCACCAGGGCATCCAGCAAGCGCCCGCGTTCCTGCGCATACTTGACGGGCATTTCAACCCCGCTGATGGTCTCCAGCACCTGCATCAGGCGGTCGGTTTGCCGGATGCCCATGGGCAGGCCCAGACGGTGGGCGGTCACATTAAAGTGTTCTTCCAAATAGGTGGCGGCTGTCTCCGCTCCCGCGGCCAGCACGCGCCCCAATTCCACGCTCGCCCTGGAACTGCCTGCAGCGGCGATAGCTTCCACCGGAGTGCCGCCCGAAGGGATGCGTTGATAGGCCGACCACAACTCGCCATCCAATGTTTGAGAATAATCCGGCAGCATCATGGTCTTGAGCCCGAAGTCTTCAACGATAGTCTTCAGATGGCGCAGGTCTTCCGGCGACACCATGCCTGGAAAAAGATTGATGCAGGACATCGGTTCGCTATCCGGGGAAACGCTTTGCGCCAATCCGGTCACCGTGGCCAGCACGGCGTTATGAAACCCCTGCATATGGGTGCCTTGATAACTCGGTGTGGAGACATTCACGATGGGCGGCAGCTCGTCCGACGGGTGCCCTTTGCGGTACTCGCGAATGAACATGGGCACATCGTCACCAATGGTTTCGGCCAGGCAGGTGGTCGCCACACCGACCATCTCGGGTGTATATTGGGTGAGGATATTGTCCAGGGCCAGTTTCATATTGGCTCCGCCGCCGAAAATAGCCGTCTGCTCGCCGAAATTGGTGCAGGCGATATCCATGGGTTCTTTAAAATGGCTGATCAGATACCTTCGAATATAAGTGGAACACCCCTGGGAGCCGTGCAGCAGCGGTACAGCGCCGGCGATTCCCTTGAACACCAGCGCCGCACCCAACGGTGAACACAGCTTGCAGGCGTTCTGGGTGGCGGCTGCTGCGGGTTTGGTTTTTAGGTCATTGAGTCGATAAGCTTGTGCCATCAGCGGACCTCCTTCTGTCGGAAGGGCACGAACTGCCACACCGGGCTGGTTACCGACGTATGAATTTCGCGGGCAAAGTGCAGCATGCCCTTAAACCCGGCCAGGGGAATCTTACGCTCGTGATTATGGTCGCAGAACCCGATACCCAGTTTGTAGGCAATGGGACGCTCTTTTACACCGCCGATAAACAGGTCGGCTTTTTTTTCGATAATATATTTGGAGAGCTCCAATGGGTTGGCATCGTCCAAAATCACCGTGCCCTGGTCGCACATATCCCGCAAGGTTTCGTAATCTTCGCTGTTGCCGGTTTGGGATCCGGCCAGCACCACCTGCATGCCGAAAAAGCGCAGGGCCCTGATTAGAGAAAATGCCTTGAAAGCACCACCCACATATATTGCCGCTTTTTTCCCGGCCAGATCTTCGCGTATCTCCTGAAGCCGGGGGTAGATGGCGTTGACTTCTTCACGGACGAGCGCTTGGGCGCGCGCTTTGATTTGCGGGTTTTCACTGAAGTGATCGGCCACATCGTAAAGCGCCTTGGCCATATCTTCAATACCAAAATAGGACACGCGGATATAGGGGATACCGTATTTTGCTTTCATCATTTCGGCCAGAAAAGTCATGGCGCCGGAGCATTGCACGACATTCAATGCCGCTCTATGCGATCTGCGGATTTCATCCACCCGGCCGTCTCCGGTCATCACCGACACGACTTGAACCCCCATCTGTTCATAATACTTCTTGATCATCCAGGCTTCGCCCCCGATGTTGAACTCTCCCAGTATGTTAATGCTGGCAGGGGCAATATCCTCAGTGGCGCCGGTGCCCACCAGTTGGAACATGGCGTCACAGGCCGCTTTGTAGCCGTCCTTTTTGGTACCTTTGAAACCTTCGGAGTGCACTGCCAGCACCGGGATATCTTTTTCCCGACCGACTTTTTTGCACACGGCTTCCACATCATCGCCGATAATGCCCACGATACATGTGCTGTAAACAAAAGCGGCTTTGGGCTGATAGGTATCGATCAGCTCAGTGAGGGCCTGGTACAGCTTGGGTTCTCCGCCGAAGATGACCTCTTTTTCCTGCAGATCGGTGGAAAAACTGAGCCGGTGCAACTGGGGACCGGAAGAGAGGGCGCCGCGGATATCCCAGGTATAAGCGGCGCAGCCGATGGGACCGTGAATCAAATGCAGGGCATCGGCAATGGGATACAGCACCACCCGCGATCCGCAGAAAACACAGGCGCGCTGACTGACCGATCCGGCCAGACTATGCTTGTCGCAGCTCATCTCGAAAGGCGCTTCACCCTTGCGATAAATCTGCTTGCGACGTTCCTTGAGGATGGGGATGGTGCTCATGGCCTAAAGTTCCTGGTTCCTGGTTCGTGGTTTATAATCTATAGTTCCCTGTCTCCAGTTTCCAAACTCTGGTCCTGCTACAACCAGGAACCACAAACCAGAAACCAGAACAGCCGAAGGCTGTTACAATACGAGTTCGAAGTCGATATCGGTGCTGTCGCGGTCTTTGCGGTCCAGAAGCGCTTCGAGCATTTTCTCCAGCAGGCGCAGGGCCCCACGGTAACCGAAGGTTGAAAAGTAACTGTGCCCCATGCGGTCCATGATGGGGAAGCCGTGGCGGACCAAGGGAATGTCTTCATCACGCGCGATATATTTTGCGTACGTATTGCCGATGATCAGATCCACCGGTTCTTGTTTAATCCATTGGTGAAAGAGGAACATATCGCCAGGGACTTTGATTTTTGCGTCAGGGGCCGCTTCGGAGACTGTCTCTTTGAGTGCGGCGGCGTATTTCTTCCCGGCCGGCGATCCGGTAACGATGTAAACCGGCTTCATATCCAAAGCCACCAGGAAGCGGGCTAGCGCCAGCAATTGATCCGGATCACCCACCAGGGCGACGCGTTTGCCGTACAGGTATTGATGATAATCGGAGATGGCATCCACCAGCTGACCGCGCTCCAAGGTGATGGCATCCGGAACGTTGACGCCGGCCATGCGGCGCAATGTGTCGATGAAGATGTCCGTATCGTGCAACCCAATGGGCAGGTTGAGCACTTTGCAGGGGACCTTGCATTTGGCATCCAAAGCCCTGGCGGCAGCACCCGCGCCCAACTCTCCCAGGGCAATGGTACCGGCGCCGGCACCGGTCAATTTCAGCTGATCAACGGTGACACCGCCTTCGGGGTACATTTTAAACTTTCCGGTCAGGGGTCCATTCAGCACATTGGAGGTGTCCGGAAACATGATGCTCTCCACGCCCATCACAGTGGCCATGCGTTTGATTTCCGCCATGTCGGCGGGCTCTACAAACCCGGGTATCAAATTGATGGCTTTTGATTTGTGGCCGTTTTTTTCCGCAAAATAGTCCACCATGGCCTTGGCCATATTCGAGAAACCGGTCACATGGGATCCAACATAACTGGGCGTGTTGCAGTGGATGACATATTTGCCCGTCGGGATTTTACCATCGGCATTGGCCTTGTTGACAATCTGGGGAATGTCGTCTCCAATGGTCTCGGACAGACATGTGGTGTGCACCGCAATCACTTCCGGCTCATAAACCTTGAAAATATTGTCGATGGCCTGGACCAGGTTGGCCTGTCCTCCGAAAACGGAAGCGCCTTCGGTAAAAGCGCTGGTAGCCGCCATCACCGGCTCTTTGTAATGCCGGGTCAACGTACTGCGGTGATAGGCATAGCAGCCTTGGGAGCCATGACTGTGAGGCAAACAGCCGTGAACACCCAGTGCTGCGTACATGGCACCGATCGGCTGGCATGTTTTGGCCGGGTTGACCGTTAGCGCTTTGCGTTCTTTGATTTCTGTGGTGGTATGTCTCAGCAGCATGTTTTTTCGAGCTCCTATGTATTTTTGGTGCATTAATTTTGTGGCCAGCGATGAAGCTGTTCCCGATTATTTTTCATTTTCCGGTGGCCTTGTGTCGATCCGGGGGAAGGCCATATTGCCGGATCGACACAGGGCGCCGGCCACCGGGTGATACTTATCTGATCTTGAGCGCCGAACCGCGGAGCGATAAATGAAGGTTGGGAGTCATTTCCTTATCGGCCATGCGAAACCGCGCTGCGGGCTTCGATAACGGCGGCTTATCGTTCTATCCATCCGATCCGTATCGGGCAGCCAGTTCCGGGCTTTGTTGCCACGGTGCTTTTAGATAACTCCAGACCTTGCTGCTGACCATGCGATCTATTTCCTGGTAGAAATTGACCGCGCCTTTGAAGCCGGCATAGGGTCCACCGTAGTCGTAACTGTGCAATTGCTTCAGGGGCACACCATGCTTCTGCACGGCGTATTTCTCTTTGATGCCGGCGCAAAAAATATCCGGTTTGAAGGTGGCGATCATCCTCTCGGTTTCATGTTGGCTGATATCATCGATGACCAACGCTCCGCTTTCCATTTCGGGCATCATGCCTTCGTAGCCGGCAAATTCGACGCCTTTAGCCTTAAGGGTCTTCATGCCGGCTTCACTTTTGCGCGGATTGTACTTTTCCGGATCCGCTTCGATCTCCAGTTCTTCGATATTGCGACTGTCTGCATCGACCTTAATGTCGGGCAGTACGCGGCGGCCCTCATAATCATCGCGATGGGCGAACTCATATCCGGCCGAGAGTGTTTTCATGCCCAACTCGGCGAACAATTCCTGGTAGTGATGCGCCCGTGATCCGCCGACAAACAGCATGGCCCGCTTGCCCTCTGTGCGTGTCCTGATTTCTGCGGCCACTTCTTCCACCTCAGGCAATTCAGCGGCGATGATCTTCTCCACCCGATCCATCAATTTCCGGTCTTCAAAATAGGCGGCGATTTTGCGCAGCGACTTTGCCGTGGCTTCCGCACCGATAAAATTTACTTTGATCCATGGCAGGCCGTATTTTTTCTCCATCATCTCGGCCACGTAGTTGATGGAACGGTGGCACATGATGAGGTTCAGGTCGGCGGTATGGGAATTGGCAAAGAACTCAATACTGGAGTTCCCGCTGAAAGTTGAGATCAGGGTAAATCCGCATAGCTCGAACAGGCGCTCGATTTCAAATGCATCGCCGCCGATATTGTACTCGCCCAGCATGTTGATTTTGAAATCACCCTCTTTAACCGTATCGTCGGTTCCCACCACATGGGTGAAAATACCGTTGTTGGCGATATGATGACCGGCCGACTGGCTGACGCCCTTGTAACCTTCGCAGGAGAATCCGAATATATTGATGCCCAGTTTGGCCTTCATCTCCCGGCACACCGCATGCACATCATCACCGATCAGGCCGACCGGACAGGTGGAAAAGACGGCGATGGCTTTGGGATGGAAGTTATCATATGCTTCCTGGATGGCCAATTTGAGCTTTTTCTCGCCGCCGAAAATGATCTCTTCCTCCTGCATATCGGTGGTAAAACAATATGGCAAAAAATTATGGCCGTCAGGAGAGGCGTCCGGATCGGTCTGATTGCGGCGCGTCAGCCAGCTGTAAAATCCGCAGCCCACCGGTCCGTGGGTGATATTGACAATATCCCGGGTAGGCCCGAGAACCACACCTTTGCATCCGGCGTAGCAGCAGCCGCGCTGGCTGATCAGGCCCGGTACGGTTCGCACATTGGAACCGATCACAGGGACGTTGCCGTCAGCGTCAACCTTGTTGATCACAATTTGCTTGGCCCGCTTGCGCGCCACTTTTGGCGGGTATTTGAGCAAGAGTTTGCTCTTGATCTCTTCAGGGTCTTTCCCGTCCAAGCTAAAATTCTTTATACTGTTATCGTCGGCAGCCTTAGCCATGATAAAAATCTCCTTTACGGGATAGTTCTGCTCGTTAAATGGGGGTGCGTTTAGACGTCATCCAATACCGCGGTACCGCTTTCCCCGGTTCGCACCCGAATGGCGTCCAGGCAGGGCATCACAAAAATCTTCCCATCACCTGACTTGCCGGTCTGGTTCACCTGGATAAGCGTCTGGACCGTTTTGTCCACCAGCTCATCAGGCACCACAATCAGGACGGCCCGTTTGGGAATCATCCGCTGGGTCTGGCCCAGTTGGGAGATGGCTTCCTCATACCCTTTTTCGGCGCCTTCCAGCAGCTGGATATCCACCAGGCCTTTTCCGCGACCCAACGCATCGCGGCCGGTGATACTCGAAATGCCGACTTCGGAAAGCGCACGCTTGGTCTGATTCATTTTGTTCATGCGCACGATGGCGAAGATCTCTTTCATACAGCCACCTCTTCGGTTTCGCCTTCAGCGGTTTCTTTGATGCCGGAACTGATGGTATAGACCTCCTCAACCGGGACAACGAAGATTTTGCCGTCTCCGAAAGCACCTTTTTCTCCGGTCCGTGCGGCCTTGATGATGGTGCGGATGGCGAAATCCTTATCCTGATCTTTTACGACGGTCAGCAAAAGCTCCTTGGGAATCTCGTCATAGGTAATTTCACCGATCTTGATACCCCGCTGTTTTCCACGGCCGACGACGGACATCTTGGTCACGCCCGGAAACCCGGCCTCCATCAAGGCGGCCAAAACATCATCTACTTTTTCAGGTCTGACTATGGATCGAATTAAAATCATGGTTACGGTTCTCCTATCAGTTTAGGTATTCTCTATGCGGCAATGCCATAATCGATGAGTAGTTTTTCCAATTCTTCGATTTCCAATGGGGTGGGGATGACCTTCATTTCATTGCCGTCGATCTTTTTCGCCAGGGTCCGATATTCGTCCGCCTGTGTATGACCTGAATCATAATCAATGACGGTTTTACGATTGATCTCCGCCCGCTGCACCATGTTGTCGCGGGGAACGAAATGGATCATTTGAGTGCCGAGCTTGTCGGCCAAGGCTTGAATCATCTCCAGTTCGTTATCGACTTTACGGCTGTTGCAAATGAGCCCACCCAAACGAACCCCGCCGGCTTCGGCAAATTTAACAATGCCTTTGCAGATATTGTTGGCCGCGTACATGGCCATCATCTCACCGGATACCACGATGTAAATTTCCTGGGCTTTGCCCTCGCGAATGGGCATGGCAAATCCGCCGCAAACCACGTCTCCAAGAACATCATAAAAAACATAGTCCAGCGCTTCGCTCTCGGCGTAGGCACCCAATTGTTCCAGCAAGTTGATGGAGGTGATAATACCCCGGCCGGCACATCCGACCCCTGGTTCGGGGCCGCCCGATTCCGTGCACATGACGCCACCAAAGCCGAGTTTGCGCACATCTTCGAGTTCGACATCCTCGCCTTCTTCGCGCAATGTATCGAGAACAGTTCTTTGGGCCAGACCGCCCAAAAGCAGCCGGGTTGAATCCGCCTTGGGATCGCAGCCGACCACCATGATTTTCTTCCCCAACTCAGCCAATCCGGCGACTGTGTTTTGTGTGGTGGTGGACTTTCCGATACCGCCTTTTCCGTAAATGGCTATTTTTCGCATTGGTTTCTCTCCTTTAAAAATAAGCTAAAATGCTTTTCGTTTTAGAATGCAGTAATCCAATTCCCATGCCAACATTGACACCTTGGATCAAGAAATTGCATAACCATCTAATACCAATCGAAGAAAAAATATATTTTTTTGAAAATAGTCTTTGACCGAAGCTTTTTCTACCGTCCTGACACCGACACTAATGTAGAGGTCTACAATTATGTTGGTGGGTTGTTTAACTTTATTGTAGATAGCGCATCAGGGAACTCGCTGTGCTCGCAATCTGACTTGCGACCACGCAGCGCTTAGGTCAGGCTGCGCCGCAAGGCGTTGCCTGACAATTGAAGCGATAGTTTAATATATTGGCATTCGATTGCAAAACCACAGGCCGGTTTTTAAAGCCTTACTCTTTAGGCCATAGCTCGGCTTGACCGTGAAAAAGATGACTTCTTTGGATAGGCAGGGCGTCGAAATCAAGGGAAGTAGGCTTAGAGTTGATCATTGAATCCGGAATTCCAACACCATGATTGGGTTGGAGGGGAGGTTTTGAAACCACTTCTAAAGGTTCTTCAGATTAATATTGTACTTCTTAATACGGTATCCCAATTGCCGCGGCGTTATGCCCAGAACCCTCGATGCTTTTTGCTGGATGCCCTTGTTTTGTTTAAGGGCCTGGATGATATGTGTGCGTTCCAGACGTTCAACTTCACTACCCAAATCTTCCTGCGCACAACTGAATGCCTCTCTGGGCGGCAGGTTAAGGGAAGAGGGCGCTGCACCGATGGGCAAGTCTGATTCCGCAACGACATCTCCTTCTGCCATGATGACCAGACGCTCGACCATGTTGGCCAACTCGCGCACATTCCCCGGCCAGGCATACGCCTGCAGTCGCGATACAGCGGCCTCGGTCAATCCCACGTTGCGGCTGTATAAGCAGTTGAACTTGTCGACATAGAATCTCAGCAGCAGGGGTACATCATCGCCGCGATCTCTCAACGGTGGAAGAACAATCGGAACGACATGCAGGCGCCAATACAAATCTTCTCGGAAACAACCCTTTGCAACCTCTTCCAACAAGTTTCGGTTGGTGGCGGCAACCACACGGGCATCGACGGCAATACTAGTGGAAGACCCGATGCGTTCAAAAGTTCGCTCTTGCAGTACACGCAACAGCTTGACCTGAAGGTTCAGGGGCAGTTCACCGATTTCATCAAGAAAGATGGTCCCATTGTTGGCCATCTCAAAGCGGCCGACACGACGTGCCGTGGCCCCGGTAAAGGCGCCTTTTTCTACGCCGAACAGCTCTGCTTCGATAAGATTCTCCGGAAGGGCCGCCAGGTTTACCGCCACAAAGGGGCTTGCAGAGCGTCTGCTCTGGTAGTGCAGTGTTTGGGCGATTAATTCTTTCCCGGTGCCGCTCTCGCCGAGCAGCAGAACCGTGGTATCGGTGGAGGCGACCTTTTGGACGGCCTTGAGTACTTGTTGAAAAGAGGATGATTGCCCAATAATGTTGGAGAGATTAAATTTCTCTTTCAATTGGGAACGCAGGTCGCCGCACTCCTTTTCCGTCTGACGAAAATTTTCCCACAACTTGACAAATTGGCCGATGAAGGATGATACAATGGATAATACGCGCAGATCATCATCTACATTGCCCCGCTCTTCGGTATATATTCGATCCACACTGATGACCCCCAGGGTAGTACCATCCAGTTCGATGGGGATGCATAGAAAGGATACGCCGCTCTTTTGGGGGCGGGAATCCGTGCGATTTAAGAACTTGGGCTCCTCGCCGATATTGGGTATGAACATCGGCTGGCCGGTTTCAATCACACGGCCCACTATGCCTTCACCGATGCGGTATTTTCCCCGCTGAATCTCTTCAAGGCTTAATCCGTAGGCAGCTACAATTTGGAGTTCTTTGGAGATCTGGTCCAGAAGGAATACGCATCCCCGCTGCATTTCCAGTCGGCCGGCCAGTGATGCCATCACCGCCTTCAAATTCTGTTCCAGATCAAACGAGCTGGTTAACAATTGGCTGATATGAAGTATGGCACTGAGTTCCTGGTTCTTACGAACAAGCATGTTCATGGTGAATTTCGCAATCCCTTGTCAAGTCGTCCATTTTGGCGATGACGGCAAGCCGCCGCCCTTGTAAATAACATCCGAGCAAGGTGTATGCCACAATCGGGTTCCCTATTTGACTCTACATGTATCTGAATTAATAAGGATATATGAATCCAGGCGAATATAACCCGGCGCCGGTAAAATACAAAATAGTAATAATATTAGCATTGAACAACATAATTGTAATATCAATATTTCATATAGATTATTTTACAATAAATCATCCAGGAGGAGGGGTGCCGTGATTTTCTTGATGTCCATGGGTAAGTGATCGGGTGGGATGAGCGCCGCGGATTAAGCTGCCGCGGCGGCGATCAATGCTATCCGACATGCCAACCTGGGGCAAACAAATGAGATGCCCACTGCACCGATTATCCGCATAGACACGGTTTCCGCGCTGCCCGGGTCTCGTCCAAACGTTTCAATTTGGCAAAATGGGGCGCCAGCCGCAGAAGCTCCGGTGTGGCCGCGGCTTCTTTGGCGATTTGCCGCATGGCGGCAATGAAGCCGTCAATGGTATCTTTGGATTCGCTTTCCGTGGGCTCGATCATGATGGCACCACTGACAACCAGGGGAAAGTAAATGGTCGGCGGATGAAAGCCATAGTCCATCAACCGCTTGGCGATGTCCAGGGTGGTGATTTTGTATGGTTGCTGCAGTTTGTCTGTAAAAATGCATTCATGCATGCAGGGCCGGTCATAGGGCAGATGGAAAATATCTTTGAGGCCTTCTTTGATATAGTTCGCGTTCAGGACGGCATATTGACTCACCTGTTGAAGATGGTTTCCCAAGCTCAAGATATAGCTGTAAGCCCGCACCAGGATCCCGAAATTGCCATAAAAAGCATGAAGTTTACCCACGGACTGGGGAAAATTTTCGCTCCATTCATAGCGCGTATTTTCCTTGACCGCCCGCGGCACGGGCAGGAACGGCGCCAGGTCCCTGGTGACACATACCGGGCCGGCGCCCGGACCGCCGCCGCCGTGGGGGGTGGAGAAAGTTTTATGAAGATTGAGATGCAATATATCCACGCCGCAGCGGGCCACATCCACAACGCCCATAACGGCGTTGAAGTTGGCGCCGTCGCAGTAGACCAGGCCGCCTTTGGCATGCACCGCTTCTGCGACGGCCTTGATATTGTCTTCAAACAGCCCCAGGGTGTTGGGATTGGTCACCATGATACCGGCGGTCTCGTCATCCATTAATTGAGAGACGATTTTGGCATCCAAGACGCCCTGGTCGTTGGACGGTACCGGTACGGATCTAAAACCGCAAAGGGCGGCGCTGGCGGGGTTGGTGCCATGGGCCGTATCGGGGATCAGCACTTTTGTGCGGCGCTTTCCCTGACTGACATGATAGGCGTAAAAGATCAGCATGCCGGTCAACTCCCCTTGGGAGCCGGCGGCAGGCTGGAGGGTCACGGCGTCCAGGCCGGTGACTTCGGCCAGCATCTGTTCCAGCTTATAGATCAGCCCCAACACCCCCTGGCAATGGTCGGAGGGCAGGAAGGGATGCGCCGTGGCGATGCCCGGCAAAGCCGCCTGGCGCTCATTGGTCTTGGGGTTGTATTTCATGGTGCATGACCCCAGGGGATACATACTGCTGTCCACCCCGATATTCCATTGGCTCAAGCGCGTATAATGTCGAACGATATCGGGCTCGCACAAATCCGCAAAATCAGGCCCGTCACCGGCCAATTGATTGTCCACCGGTGCCTTGGGCACGTCCCTGGGCGGCATGGAAAATCCCATGCGCCCTTTGGCACCCATTTCCCACAGGAGCGGCTCGTTAAAGATGAGTCCGGTGGTGCCTGTTGAAGATGTCATGCGGTCACCTCCTTCACCAGGATGTCCATATCCGCCTTTGGGCTGGTTTCCGTGACACAAATCAGATAATGATCTTCCAGCTCGGAGTAGAATTTATCCAGCGGCAGCCCGGCAATAATCTTTTTGGCCATCAACTGCCGATACGTTCTCTTGGACCCCTCATCCAATCGAATAACGAATTCATTGAAGGTTGGTGCAGCAAAAGGCAATTGCACCCCGCCTTTTTGAAGTTCATTTTTAAGATAGCCGGCCTTGTCATAATTCAGCCGGGCAAGTTCCCTGAAACCGGTGCCGCCCAACGTCGCCATATACATGGCCGCGGCAGTGGCACAGAGCCCCTGATTGGTGCAGATGTTGGATGTGGCCTTCTCCCGGCGGATGTGCTGCTCCCGGGTGGACAGGGTCAGCACAAACCCCCGCTGACCGTCCCCATCCACGGTCTGCCCCACCAAGCGCCCCGGCATGCTGCGCACATGTTGGTTGCGGCAGGCAAACAAACCCAGTCCGGGTCCTCCGAAAGAACGCGGCAACCCCAGGCTCTGCCCCTCGCCGCAGGCGATATCGGCACCCAGGGCCCCGGGTGATTTGAAGAGGCCATAGGCCAGAGGTTCGGTAAAGGCTACAACCATCAACGCCTTGGCATCGGTGTGGACGGCCTGGTCCATGGCCTTTAAATCCTCAATGCATCCAAAGAAATTCGGTGATTGAAGCGCGACCGCAGCCAGTTCGTCCGCGCCTTGCAACGACTTAAGATCCGTGCGGCCATCAGGCCCAAAGGGCAGCTCCACAATTTCGAACCCGGTGGGCGCCAGATAAGTTTGAACTACGCGCCGATAGAGCGGATGAATGGCCCGGGAAACGGCTACGCGCTTTTTTCGGGTAACGCGCACCGCCATGAGCAACGCTTCGGCCAGGGCTGAAGCACCGTCGTACATGGATGCATTGGCCACCCCCAAGCCCAACAGGCGGGTGACCAGGGTCTGGTACTCATAAATGATCTGCAGGGTACCCTGGCTCACTTCGGGCTGGTATGGCGTATAAGCCGTAAATATTTCTCCACGCCGCAGCAGCTGTTTGATGGCCTCGGGTATATGGTGATCATAGCTTCCGGCGCCCATGAATATCATGTATTCGGGCTGGATGGCCGTTGTCCCTGACAGACCGTCCATGTGACGGTCCAACTCCCATTCGCTGAGTGGCTCAGCCAAGGCCAGAGGTTTGGTGCGTCGGCACGCATTCGGAATATGGGCAAAAAGATCTTCAATGGCACCGGCGCCCACAGTCGAGAGCATGGCTTCAACCTCTTCCGGAGTGTGGGGCAAATACCGCATCGATAATTATCCTTTCAGAACTGCCAAATAGGCCTGACTATCCATCAACCGGTCAAACTGCCCCGAATCACTGGCTTTCACTTTCATCATCCAGCCGGCGCCATAAGGATCATCGTTCACCAGTTCGGGGCTGTCCTCCAATGCGGGATTAAGCTCCATCACCTCCCCGGAAACCGGCATAAAAAGCTCAGATACTGCTTTGACCGACTCGACCGTGCCAAACTCCTCTCCCTGGTCCAGGACGCTGCCCGCCCCGGGCAGTTCCACGTATACGATATCGCCCAGTTGATCCTGTGCGTAGTCGCTGATACCGATTTTGAGGAACTCTCCATCCGCCACAGCCCATTCATGATCTTCGGTATAGCGCACGTTTTCAGGGAACTTAAGCTCGTCGATCTCCTTCATGTATTCCTCCTTCGACTTGATGGTCAAATATGGATGCCAGATACTGCCACAACTGCCACTGCATTCAATCAAACCCGGCGCGGCAAGGCAGACGAAGCGACCCACTGACTTTGCATCGGAAACATGGCATCAAAACAACCCCGCGCGTTGATATCAATGTGAGCCGGGCACCCCACCGGATGGCGATGGGGTGCTATCGGCAACGATATCGGACGGATCTCAAATTTTCCCACTTTTTCCGCGGTGTTGGGGACAACAGGGTGGTTTGACAGCCCCATGTTGATCATTCTGGACCCAAACCGAGGAAAATGCAACTCCCGAATGCCGTGAATCCGCCATAAATTTCGCGCTAAAGAAATCCTTACAATTCGCACATAAACTCCTGCCGCCACCTGCCACGCGAAGGTCAAAAGGGCTTTCAATGCCATGGTTGCAATGTCATGGCCTTCGCCGGCGGATTACCGCTCCCGCCTTTAATCCCAATGCCCTATCAAAGGACCGCGATGCACAAAAGACTTGAAAGCAAAAAGCCTTTATGGTACTCGGGTTTCTTGGTTTTTTGTCTCCAAGTGAAATGTGTTCAACCACCTCAAGAACAGTAAGGAAATTGTGCAGATGACTTCGAAGAAGCACCGCATGATCGTTTACGGCGTGGCGGTCCACCTCCTTTTGATTGCAATTGTCTGTTATGCCGCCTTTCCGGTCACACCTCCGGATGAACCTATCCGCCTGATGTACAATACCAATGCCGGTAAAGTTCTCTTTGACCACCAGATCCACTCTAGCGCAGATGGATACGGTTTGGACTGTTTCGACTGCCATCACCATCCACCGGATGAC
>Ga0210123_1000760_pt1 | contig 18673 bp, 13 predicted proteins | sample Muzzi_PWB_D2_FD_185535 | JGI IMG/M metagenome (GOLD analysis project Ga0210123, IMG submission 185535) | Wetland microbial communities from San Francisco Bay, California, USA, that impact long-term carbon sequestration - Muzzi_PWB_D2 (SPAdes) | ecosystem: Environmental > Aquatic > Marine >... | reverse complement strand
ACAGCACTGTGAGCAATGGAATTGCCAGGGCAAAGCGCATGATACAAAGCGACGCCTGCTATCGCAATCAATTGAAAGAGATTAAAAAGAAACTTTCGTTCTTTTAAAGAAAGACCTGACCCCTCAATGACCCCTCAACAAAGAAAGACCTGACCCCTCAACAGACCCCTCAACCCCCTCAACCCAAGCGACCCCCTCAAGCGACCCTCAACCCCCTCAACCCTGACCCCTCAACCCTCAATTGGACAGACTTTGTGACGATTATACATTGCCTGAGAACCATATAGGTGTTTTTGAAATCGCTGAAAATCGTTAAGGAAACACCTGACAAAACGGAGGCATAATCGGAGCCGACAGTGTGCTGGTGAACGGTTACAGAAAAAGGTGTCAAAGAAAGGGTTAGAACATGAGCAAGATAATCGGGAACCGCATTTAATGTTTATAAAACGAGGCTCCCGGGTTTGCAGGATGATTTCCTTGTCGTAATTATTTTTGCGCCTCGAAAATCAAGTTGAACGGAGTTTGGTCGGCTCGGCGAAACCTGCTGAATCCGGCCTGAAAAGCAATTTCTGCAACCTTGGACTCACCCGCCTGCGCCCCGAGGGCTGCACCTCCTTCCTGCGAGAGTGAATTCGGGGTGCAGAATGCCGTTGACGCGGCGTAAAAGATCCGGCCGACGGGATTAAAATTCTGCTCGACCCGGTCTCCGGCATTCGGTTCAACCAAGAGGACGCTGCCTTGATCTGCAATGGCCTGTCGGGCATGTCTGGCTGCTCCAAGAGGATCTCCCAGATCATGAAGACAGTCCATGAAACAGATAAGATCATAATCCCTCCCTGGAAAGTCCTTTGCCGTAGCGACCTCGAAATGAACTCTATCCGCGACACCTGCCTCCTGTGCCCGCAGCCGAGCCACCTGAACCGAAGGCTCATGGTAATCAAAACCGATAAAGGTGGAATTGGGATAAGCCTTGGCCAGGATAATGGTCGAGGCGCCATGACCACAGCCGATGTCTGCCACTTTACCTCCTACCTCGAGTTTTTCATCCACTCCGGTCAGGGATGGAATCCATTCTGTTGTCAGATGGGCCTGATACCCGGTACGAAACAGGTATTCGGTACCGTAAAACAGACTCTCATCATGTTCGTGCCAACCGATGCCTTCTCCAGATTTAAAGGCTTTAACCAACCGATCCTCTATCCCATAGATTGCCCTGAGGCCGCCCAACCCGCCGGCCAGGAAGATCGGACTGTTCTCGTCAACCAAAACGGGCGCATGCTCGACCGGCAAATGATATTTTTCTTCAGCCGGATTATAGCTGACATACCCTCCCGCTGCCTGATTGTTCAGCCATTCACGGACATACCGTTCACTCACTTCAGCCTTTAAAGCGAGTTCTGCGGCACTCAAAGGCCCGTTTTGGGCGAGTACCTTGTATAGTCCCAGCCGGTGTCCCACCGTGGTCAAAGCGCATGAATATGCGGCGGCTACATCATTTACCACCTGGCCAAGAAAATTCTCGACTTTCTGCTGATCACTGACTCTATCGATTAAAGGGTTCATGGTTTTTCTCCTCTTGCTTTGTTTTGTTGCTTTGTAAAAAACTTCCTCAGGCGATCCTTGCCGATTCTTTCGAAAGGGCCGGGTCGATTACCTCATCCCTGCTTTTTTGAAACCGGCAATCTGCCGATGAAGACACTCCTTACAAGCAGGATTTACTTAGACAACGCAAACTGCGTGCCCAATCTCATCATTATTCACAGTGTAAAATTATCTTTATTCAATACAGGAGCTTACAAGACTCAAAAAGCCAATCGACTGTTCTTTCGCTGAGGTATGCCTAAAAATAATCGCAAAAAATTGCTGACATATCAGCAATTGCCGAGAATTCAGCATAACGATTAACAAGTATGATTATCTGCTTTTAATGGGGTTCTTGTGGTCCCGGGAAAAGGGCGGCACGGAGAGCCGGCAAAACGGTCCAGGTAAGTCGGGGAGATGGGCACAAGCTCCTAACAGCTCATTACCCAATTTTTCTGGAGAGCTCGATCCCTAACTTTTGCATGCGGGACCAGAGGGTGGATCGATTCACTCCGAGTAATGTAGCGGCGCCTTTCGGTCCAGAAAGTCGTCCGTCACATTTTTCAAGGGCACGTAGGATCAGGCGATACTCGTTTTCAGCCAACGTCGTCACCTCATCATCGGCCTGAACGACCCCGGCATCCACACCGATATGCCGCGGTTGCAGTGTCCTCCCAGGGCAGAGGATCACCGCCCGTTCGAGAATGTTTGCAAGCTCGCGGACATTGCCCGGCCAGGGATAAGAAATCAGTTTTTCGATAACCTTCTGATTGATGTTAGGGATTTTTTTGCCGATATGCTGAGCGAATTTGTCGACAAAATGGTTGGTAAGTAGCGGGATGTCCTCAATTCTTTCGCGGAGAGGCGGCATCCGAATCGGAAAAATATTAAGTCGGTAATACAGGTCAGAGCGGAAGTTTCCCTTGCTCACCTCCAACTCCAGAGGACGGTTGGTGGCGGCGATGATACGGACATCGATCCTGATGGTTTCTATTCCTCCAACACGCTCCACCTCTTGTTCCTGGAGCACTCGCAGTAATTTGCTTTGAGCCTCGAGGGAGAGTTCGCCGACTTCATCAAGAAAGATTGTGCTGTGGTCGGCAAGTTCAAAGCGGCCCTTTTTGGTGGCCAGCGCCCCGGTAAACGCGCCTTTCTCGTGTCCGAACAATTCACTTTCCACCAGGTTTGGCTGCAGTGCAGCGCAATTAACCTTGATCATCACGGACTTGCTGCGATTGCTTCGTTCGTGAATAGCCCGGGCAACCAGTTCCTTGCCGGTGCCTGTCTCACCGAGCAGCAAGACAGTGGAATCGGTGCCGGCTACCATATCAATTGCCTGGTACACCTCCTTCATCGGTGGTGAGTGGCCGATTATTTCAGCGAAATTGGCGGCGACGGTCAATTCCTCGCGCAGATAGACGTTCTGAGATTCCAGACGTTCGGCACGCTTGCGGTCAGAAATCGGCAGAATCATCGAAAGCGTTCTGATAATGTGCCCATCGCTGTCCCGCTCGGATACCGCAGTCAAGGCAACGTCGAGAACCTGACCGTTTTTCTTTACCATCTGGTATTCGAAATCATGAATACTCCCTGATTCAAGAAGAACCGGGATGACACGGTGAATGACATTGTCACGCGAAGCCTCGGTCATGAACTCTCGGGTTTCTCTGCCTTGCACCTCCTCCCACTCATAGCCGAGCATTTCAAGCCAATACTTATTCACCTTGTAGAGCCTTGTCTCATGATCGCAGGCCTGCAGCATGACCGGGGTGTTGTTATACAGCGTGCGAAACCGTGCCTCGCTTGACCGAAGCTCGGCAAGCAGTGATTCGGTCTCTGGATGCGGGTTAACAGATTCACGCACGAAACCGCACATCAGTTGATCCCTATCAATAGTCAACAGGCAAGCCTTGATCTCGATAATGATAATTTCCTGTTGCTTCGTGGTCAGACCTCCTCCGCGGCAAAGGCCTCCTTGCTTTCCGGCTTGCCGCCAGAAAACGTCCCACTGGGATTTTTCCAGATCAGTTAAAATGTCGCAGACATGCATCGCCTGCAACTCCTCCTGGGAATAGCCCAGCAACCTGCAAAACCACTCGTTCGCCTGGTAAAAGAATCCCGTGGCATGCGCCCAGAATACTCCCTCCGGCGCTTTCCAAATTGTGTCTGCCGCAAGCTTGTTGCGAGGGGGATTCGATTTCGATGAAATGGTCACATTAGACCTCGATTTTCTTCAGTGACAACCTGGACGCCACACTCAAGAAGAACTCGACTCACTTGGCATTCCCGGGTTCTCCTGTTTGGAAGGGGGCAAGAGGGGCCTTGCTGAACCACTTTCTTGCAACATTGCTCACAAAACCGTAATTTTCAAGAGTGCGGAATTTCGCCTGTAGTTTCAGAAGCGGAAGACCCTTCCCGGACCGGCATTGACATACAATGATCGGCTCGCTATAAAAAAGTAGGCTTTTAGTACCTCGGTGGCTAAACAGCTCATAAGAAGGGGCCTTTTAATGGGTGAGTCCTTTTAGACCATAGCTGCAAGTATCCGCTATGTATTTCATGGCAAATGTAATCAATGTAAGGCAACTGATTAATAACTGACTGATTAAGCCGAACTGGCAAACCCATATCGTGACATATCTAAGCGAAAATAGTGGAAATGCACAACCAGGCGCTTGAGTGTGCGCGGAGAAATTCTGTGGCTTGACGGGACAAGAGTTCATGAAACGCCATGATAAGGCCCTGTCTGGTGGCGCCTAACCAAGCCGTCAAATGCGGCGCGAAAAAGCGACGCGCTTTATGGCGGCGTTAAAAGTCAAGATCTCCCCTATAAATGTTGCCAAGTAGCTCATTCATATTGGATACCAACGCAACAAAATCAATCCAAAATCCACATATCTTGATCAAGAGACTGACGATCAAGGCAACTCCACCAAATAACCGACCTATGAAACGATTATCATTTTCCTGCTATGCGTTTATCCTGATTTTATTTTTTGGGTGTACCTCAAAGAACGTAAACAAGATAAATCCTGAACTGGATGCCGGAGGATTTTTAGCAGTTCCGGTACACATAAACACAACAGAGAGAACAGATCGGCATTTCTCTTTAGGAGGGATATATTCATCAAACGGAGGAACACAGCTTGGCAAATTTAGCCTTTTGTTATACCCCCCGAATTATTCGGGTCACTTTACGTTCTCTCCGCGTTTGCCACCAGGGAAATATCAAATTCAGCACTATAATTTTTATGGTGATGAGCAGATTACCACAACTCTGCAAGACAGTGAAAAGGATCTCTTATCTGGTGGAAGTTTCAGCTTCATTATTAAAGATGGTGAAGTAAGTATGCTTTCGAAAATTCTGCAAATAGGAGTAGTTAATCTCAATGAAAAGGAGCTGATAAGTTGGAGATGGACCGATAGTCTCGCTTACGGATATGATATTGAATGCTATAGAAAGATGCTCGATATTGAAACAGGGACTGATTACTGGACCTACCAATTAGGCAAGGGCAGCAATGTGGCAATGAAAGAAACTCCACACGAAATTTCAAATCATTCCGGGCTAGTTGCTTACTCAAATAATACTGCAGTAGACACTTCAAATAATTTAATGTGGGCAACCTACGACAATGGTTTTGACATCGATTGGTATACGGCTAATAAATACTGTGAAAACTACAAATTAGGTGGTTTCAACGATTGGCGGATGCCTTCTGATAAAGAGTTGTCTTCTTTATTCGCAAGAGGAATAAAGTATGAGGGAGATCACTATGATTTCATTAAGATTACAGATAGGTTTACCTGGACATCAAAAAGACTTGGTGACGTAGGTGCTCAGCTATTCAACCAAGAGACAGGGAAGACCATCATTTTCCACCCTGGCAACAGGAAAAGAAATAGAGTTTTGCCAGTGCGAGACATTACACCATAAGACAAACTCTCACCAAACCGACCGGACCACGACAGGAAACAAAAAAGGCGGTTACAGCCTGAAACTGTAACCGCCTTGTATTGTTATATCATAATTGGTGCCGGGACCAGGAATCGAACCAGGGACACACGGATTTTCAGGCATTACCTTTGTAGTTTCGCAACCTCATCAATTGCGATAACTTACCAATATTTCGACAAAATACATTTCTCTATTTTTCATATTTTTCACATTTTTGCCGATTTCGGAACATTTTTCACACACAAATCCACACACGGAAAGGAATGATCTTGACATCTCATTTGGCTTGAGTTGAGTCAGTTTTCGAAATCCGATTTTGGTCATTTTCTGATCTTGTATAAATCATTCAAGGTGGAGCCTCATCTTGGGATCTTATGTTCAACAGAAAGCATGAGCACTGAAACACGCTATGATAATAAAGATAATCTTTGATAAGCTCTACTTTGCATTTACTTCATTTCTCAACAATTCCGGAAAATTAGGTGTTTCTACCCTCCCAGGGAAAATGTAATATTTTGAATTTCTTTGTCGATTTACAGTTCCACTGGAAATCTCTATTCCATGGAAAGAAAACAAAATCAGAAAGAGATAAATTCTAATTGCATTTTACCTCAGGCATGATATTCTATATTCTAGAATCTAGAATGGAGAATATTTCATGTTGAAGCCACAGGATATTTTCGTACTGCTCAAATTGGTTGTGATGGGATCACGGCCATGGTCATATGCTATTTTGGCTGTAGAACTAGGGATGAGCCCTTCCCAGACGCATTCGGCACTCAAGCGCACCTTAGCTGCAAACCTGACCGTACGCCAAGGAGAGAAGATTGTACCTCATTTCAGAAACCTCAAGGAATTTCTCATACATGGTCTTAAATATGTTTTTTGGGCTGAACAGGGGGAGATGACCAGGGGGATGCCGACCGCCTACGCGGCCCCTCCGCTCGCAGAGTTATTGGTCAGCACTGCGACGGAGCCCCCTCCGGTCTGGCCTGATCTGGACGGCGAGGTACGTGGGATCGCCTTTCAGCCATTATATAAGCAGGCACCCCAGGCAGCGCGCACCGATAAAAATCTTTACGAGCTGTTGATTTTGGTGGACGCGATTCGCAGCGGTCGAGCCAGAGAGAGGGAAATCGCCACGAAAAAATTGCAAATTCGGCTGGAGCAATATGCATCGGATATCTAACCCCAACCTTGAGATCTTGGAAGCGGTAGTCGAACTCCTTGACGAGTTGGTCGACCGGCTGGTTTTCCTGGGTGGTTGCGCCACAGGTCTGCTTCTCACAGATATGGCAGCCCCGCCGATTCGTGCCACTCAAGATGTGGATGTCATCACCGAAGTAGCGACTATGGCGGAATATTATCAGTTGGCCGAACAGTTGCGAGCAGGTGGTTTTCAAGAAGATATTGAGGGTGGCCCGATTTGCCGCTGGAAAGCGGGCAGCCTTCTCCTTGACGTCATGCCCACTAATCCACAGTTGCTCGGTTTTGGGAATGAATGGTACCAAGAGGCCTTCGAGGCGGCAACGTTCCAGACTCTACCATCGGGGAAACGCATCCACATGATCACGGGACCTTATTTTCTGGCGTGCAAGTTGGCAGCCTTCAGAAGCCGTGGTGAAGGTGATTACCTTATGAGCCACGACATGGAGGATATAGTGGCGATACTAGACGGGAGGCCTGAATTGTTGGGAGAGATTGAGCATGCTCAAATCACTCTGCGGCAGCACCTGGCCGATAGTTTCCGGGAGCTTTTAGGAAGCCATCAATTTCGTGAGGCCCTCTCAGGCCATCTTCCGCCGGATAGGGCGACTCAAGCCAGGGTCCCGACAATTCTTTCACGAATAAAGCAAATAACAGAATTATAAAGAGCTGATATTCAGGATTACATATACTCAGAAAGAATCTCTGCTATGCCCCCTTCATGACTGAGGTAAATGTTCTTTGGTAAGCTCTTTTTTGTGGTTGCTTCATTTCTGAAAAACACTGGAAAATCAAGCATTATTGAGCCTCCCAGGAAGTCTTAGACCAGGCGACATTTATGCAATTTGTAATTGCCAATATTAAGCTCCATCACTAGCTGTACACTGGATGAACTGAGGTTCGTAGCTGTTACTGATCGATCTGCGACTTATGTATGTTATAACCCTGATTGTGAACTTGCTCAGGGTTTGTGCAAAATCAACTGTGATGCGGTTCTTGTCTTCTGTTAGCTGATAATAACGTTATCCCTGAAAAATAAAAAACTTACGAACGACGTAGTTGATCATTACGGCTGTGAATAAATTGGCACTGAAAGCATAGGTGGTGAGAAGGCCAAAGCGCCTGATAAGAATGCCCATAAGCATGGTACCGAGGAGCACACTGATGGCAGAGAATGAAAAAAAGAGAACTATTTCTGTGAGGAAGTCATATTTCCCGCCATGAAAGACCCAGAGAATGTTTGTAGTGTAAGCCACCATATTGGCTATGACAAATGCACTGTAGTTACCGATCATCGAGTTGCGTGCTCGGGTGGCGTCATTTATGGCCCTGGTTGACAGTTTTAAAAAACGTACAGCATAGTCATCTGCTTGAAGCGACGGTAAAATCTTCCAACCGATAAGATGAAAGATGATGACATGAATGAGAGAGGCAAACGCTCCGGCTAGAACATATCTGATCAACTGTATGAGTGCTGCGTTATCCATGTTTATTTAATTTTTCCATCATCGACGATCGGTGACGAGCAGGAAGCAGTGGAAAGTCCGATCGAGTCAAAATGTATTGAATGTATTCAAAAAGTGCGTCTTGACTCATTGCATTCAGGTAGTCCATCGTTGAAATTTCCCGTGATATAAGACTCGAGGCTCATATCCGGTATGTTGCCGCCAGATATTCTGCATGGAAACTGCCCGGCGTTCACGTACGGTGTAATCACGATTGTAGGCGCCGGAAGGCGAGGTCTAGGGCGTGGACTAATTCATGGACAAACACGCCGCTACTCCAAGGAGCGGTCCCATTTATGACAGCCCTTTCCGGCAAGAAGACTGCCGCGTTCGTTGACCTGGTAGACCATTCCTGATTAATAGAGATGTCAGTTAGCTCGGTGTGACCTCGGAATCGAACACCGTCCTTGGACCAGGTCGCAGGATCATCACTAATTGGACGAAATCTTATGGTACCGGGAACTGCGTTGATGGCCTCGTACAATTGTCCGATCGGTGGGGCGCCTGAGCGTGCAAGACCGGCGAGTGCGGTATTGACGCGCTTGAGAAAACGGAGGCATCTCGAGCCGGCTGGAGCATCAAGAGCAATAGCGCCGGCAGCTGAATTTGCTGTCAGTGCCAGACTACAAAGCAGGAAGAAGGTGGCGGTGAGTCGTCTCGAAGTTTGTATACGACTTCTTGATCCCATGGAAAATATTGACTTTTCTCTTCAACTTTTCTTACAGGTCCTTGTAATTGCCAGATACAGATACCAACAGAGTCACTTCGACTGGAACACTGTTGATCTACGGTTATCAAGGCTGTTGAGTACGGTAATCAGCGATTGCAACGCAGTGCTGCACTTCGAGGTATCCTGCCGTACGGCTCGCAGGTTCCTCAACACTGCATCAATGCAATCGTCTACGGCAGACCACTTTGCCGGATCCATCGGACGCAATCGCGCTTCTGAGTTATCCCAGGCAATCTCAAGGTCATCAACTCGTGACTTGGCCCGATTCAAGTTGCCGGCACGCACAAAATCAAGGATATCCTTGGCAATCTGATGAAACTCTGACAAGTCTCCCAAGGGAGCGGTTGACGAGGAATTGGTCATCGCCTGATTCTGCAGTTCTGCACTGCGCCAGTAGTAACCCGATCCGCCCGCAAGCGCCAGTAACACCACAACGATAACTACCTGCCAGACAGCGCCAGAAGGTCTTTGATCGATCCTAGCTTTGGTTGATGAGACCGTGATGAAATCTCGACGGGTCAAAGTAAGGAAGACAACTACCGCCAGAATTGCGACAAGAAATACTAGGCTGGTAATCGATGCACCGAGTCCCAGTCCGCCATTGGCGGGGGGTTGAGAAAGGTAGTCGCCAAGCGAAGCCCCTAGCGGACGCGTCAGGATATAGGCCATCCAAAATGATAATACGGCGTCCAGTTTAAGACGCCAGCCGATAGTTATGGCGATTATGCAACTGCAGACAATGATGCCGGTTACTAGATAGCCGAGGCCCAGGCGTTCTGCCATAAGGTCTCCAGCTGCTGTGCCCAAGGCAAAGGTAAAAAGGATGGCAAGCCAATAGAACGACTCCCTTCTCCTGGTGAAAATGGAATGAATCGACAGCGTTTGCTCCTTGGCGAACCACATGGCAAAGGTGAGTCCCAGGGCAATGCTGAAAAGAGCCGTACTGGCTTCAAGAGGGAAATTCAGGCTGTCGGTCAGGATATCGGTGATCAGGGTACCAAAAATACTGATCAATACCACTGCCAACCAATAAATACCCGGTACGTATTTATTTTCCCTGAACTGGAAGAAAAGCACAACCAGCAGGAGGGCTCCCATGGCAACGGAGGTGCCCGTCAGACCAAATCCCAGATTCACATTCAGAAAATCGGAAACCGTCTCGCCGACTGTGGTGCAGAGTATTTTTATAGTCCAGAAATAGATGGTTACCTCGGGAACTTTGCTTAACATTCGATCTTTAGGTAGATCAGCCGGCAATAGGGATCTTTGATCTTTTCTGGTCATATTATTTTCCTGACTATTGAACACTGCATATTGTTAATTATGAACGCTTTTCCCGACTGCCCGATCCGCCACCTGATCGGGCTCTGCAGGCGGGAGACGCTTAAGGTAATGGGCTTTACTTCAGGTCGTTCCTGTTGTGTTGATATATGACCTGAGGACACGATAAAAAAAGTGACCGGCCGATTTCCCTCTTTTGCTGACATTGAGCTCTTTCATTTGACCGAGGAGATGGTAGTGATTGGCAAAAAGAGCGGGATCCAAAAGCTTTTTGTCTTTCGATATGACCAAGATATCCCTCGATTTAGCAAGGGCTGGGGGATACCAATAATTATACATAAGCGAGTCGTAGCCAAAGAGCTGCCAACCGGTTGCCTTAGTTACCTCGGAATTCACCCGTCCTGCAGGACTATTCTTATTCAGATAAAAGGCTAATCCGCTGGCTGTCCGGTATTTATCCATACCCACAACAAGAAGTGGCTGTCGATTTGCGGCACGGTGGCTGAGTATTTCAACCTGCTGAGCGAGATCGTTCCAGCCAAAGAGAAAGACATTGTTGGCAAAGGGGGTGGCAGGGAGGCCAAAGGCGCAATAAAAAAGGACTGCCGCATAGGTAAATAGGCTTACTAACAGTGTGCCCGGCCAAAGCATGGCAACCCAATGTTGCAGCCTACTTTCGCCTCGGACCATGCCATAGGCAATAAACGGCAAAATTGACAGCCATAACGGCCCAGTCCAATTCAGTTTTATCTCCTTGGTGAAACTGAATAGGATAAAAATGGACAAGGGTACAAGAACCATTGTCAGACAAAACAGATATGCGCTCCGAATTTCGCTACCGTCTATTTTGTTCGGGGTTCGACTTGCCGCAACCTTCGGCAGCATGCTGGTAATCGCACTACAAAAACCGGTGGGAGTGAGCAAGATCAGAATACTTATCAGCAGCATGGGCGTTGAAAAATGGGAAGCAGCCACCAGTCTTTTCTGGCTCTGAAACAAAAATGATGCCCAGTTGTGTTCATAGTTCCACCAGAGTACAGGGGAGAAGACGGCAAATGTTAGAAATGCAGCCAGATAGGGTTGCGGCCTGAAAAACCACTTTCTGGCTGAGGGCTCGGTAAACATGTAGAGAATAATTGCCGGCCCAAGAAAAACGATCGTATATTTGGACGCAAGGCCGATCCCCAGGCTTATACCTGCCCAATACCAGGCTTGAGATTCTTGTAAGATTAATGCCCGATGGAAGAAATAGATCGTCCCTGCCCAGCAGGCAACAAGCGGTGCATCGGGCGTACTGAACAGGCCAACGCCGAAAAAAATGGGCAGTGTTGCTACGAGAATGAGCGCTCTGAAGGCGACAGCGCTATTGAAGATCGTTTTGCTCAGCCTATAGGTGAAAAAACCGGTGATCGACCAACAGATAAAAGCCCCGATGCGTACACCGAATTCGTTATTGCCAAATAGCTCTGTGCCAAAGCGGATAAGCAACGCGATAACAGGAGGATGATCGAGATAACCGGCCGCCAGATGCCGGGAGTAGTTCCAGTAATAAGCTTCTTCCTGAATCAGCTCGATGTTGCCCAGGTAGAACAGACGGAGCAGAACGGTATAACCGATAAGGAAGATGCCGAAGCTTCGCCAATTCATTGTATGCCGAGCAAGCACATCGATACGGTCGAAGGTAATTGCCGTCATCCAGATCAAAAAGTCGGTGACAGCAAAAGTAATCGGCAGAAGGATGTGGGGTGCTCCGTGTGACGGGAACGGCATGGCAAGCAAGCCTCCTCGCAGAAAAAACCCCAACAGAACAATTATCAGAAAACGGAGATAGTTGCCGGCGATGGCACCAGGTTGTTTCTGCCAACCGAACAACAACGAAAGCAAATAGCAGGAATGCACCGCGGCGAGAAAGCTCAACAGATGGCTCGATTCCACGCCCCAACCATGTTTTACCAGAGAGGTGAAAAGCGCATAGTCGGCCATGCCTGCCGAAAGTCCGAGGAAAAGAAGCATGGGGACCGTTCTCACAAAATGATGTATGCATGAGAGTCGACCCAGCTGACATAGATACTCTCTGAAAACCCGGAGATTCATTTTTGATTGCCCGTGAGACCGGTCCTTAAAGACTAGAGGTACTTCGAGAACCCTTAATGACCTGCCGGATCCAGCAAGAATCTCCAGACCGATCTTGAAACCCGCCAACTTGTCATCGAGGTTTCTGAGCCTATCCCTGCTGATTGAAAAAAAACCGGAAAGAGGATCGTGAGCGGAAGTGAACATCCGGGCGGGTATCGAGGCAATTTGTGAACCGATACGCCGAACCACTGGCCAATTGGGGGTACTGCCCCCAGCAACATAGCGGCTGCCGATCACCATGTCATGGGTGCCGGCGAGAAGAGGTTCGATCAACTGCGGAATCAGTTCCGGTGGATGGCTCAGATCAGCGTCCATAACCACTATATATTCCTGGGATGCTTGTCGTGCTCCGGCGACGACGGCACTCGCCAACCCTCTGACTGAGTCGCGGCAGATGAGACGAACGCTGAAGCGTCCGCGGTAGCTCGCGACCGATTCCCTGGTTCCGTCGGTCGAACCGTCATCAACAATGAGAATCTCAGGCTCAATATCCAGCGGCTGGAATATGTGGGAAATTCGATTCAACAACAACAGGATGTTGTCTGCTTCGTTCAGTGTCGGAATGATGATGGAAAATTTCTGCACGGCCGGCTCACATTCAAAGTGGTAGTTAATTGTTCTTGTCCTGTTGATCGGCTTGAGACAAACGACTCCGCCATTTGAGCCAGTACAAAATGCTCAGAATACTGCACCCTGTAACCATGGCCAGGGTGATCCAGTTAAGGTTTTTCATAATAAGTTGCTCGTTGCGGCCGAACCAGTAGCCCATAGCGGCTAGAACTAACACCCAGATACCGGCACCGAGCAGAGTCGCCGCACAAAAGGTGACCAGATTCATTCGTGCCAGGCCGGCTGGAAGTGAAATATACTGGCGAACACCTGGCAAAAGCCTACCGATAAAGGTGCTGATATGTCCGTGGTGTTCAAAAAAACGGTCCGCTTTTTCCAGCGACCTGGAGCTAACCAGGAGATACCGACCGTACTTTTCAAAAAACGGTCTGCCAAATTTCAGGGCAAGCCAATAATTGAAAATTGCTCCGACAAGGCTCCCCGTAGTGCCGCAAAGAATAACCATCGTAAAGTTCATTTTACCGCTGGCGGCAAGGTAGGCCGCAGGTGGGATCACCACCTCGCTTGGAAACGGAAAGAATGATGACTCCAGCACCATAAGTATGACAATGCCAGGATAACCCAACTGGCCAACAGTACCGGCCAGCCACATGACAAATTGATGAAACATGTCAAAACCTTCCCGTTATCCGGTTACAGTCAAAAGGTTCCCCTGTGAAATAGAATCCGCACTGGCCATTGGAGAGTATTATTTCATCGATATCACGCTGATCTATTGGAAAGGCTTTGCATGCTTGCGGCCTGCATTTTCCATAAGTGATACAGCCGCCATGCCGGGTCAGCATGGGACAGGTAAACAGCAGGTTGCAGCAGGTACCGCATTGACGGCATGTCCCCTGGCGGGCAAGAAACTGTTGAAGGACAAATTCTTTTTGGAAATGAACCAGAGCTAAACGCCGAAGTTTTCCAAAAGCGTGCAATAAAAATCGGGAGTTCTGAAACACATGTATGAAAGCGTCAATGAGACGCCGGGAAAAAGATGGTAGGCCGGTGATTCGGTCAATACATCCGTGCACTTTAAGGAAAGGTACCTGCATTTGCACTCCGATTGAAAAATTGTCCCATATTCTCCAAGGCATAAAATCATTTTGCCTTTCTTTTCATGTGCCATTGTTTCAGAAATCAGCGACTAACACCTTGGGGAATAAAATGATTCTCAGCTTCTTTTTAAACGAGAAGAATCAGGCTTTACGGCCTTGAAGATAGCGAAATATCAAGCCGGAACCATCTGGTCTTTTCAGCAAATTTACCGATCCGCCTTGATAGGTAGCTGCCTCCTTTGCAATCGCGAGGCCGAGTCCGCTGCCGCCGCCGGGCGAACCGGGGGGCCGGTAAAACCGATCGAATACACGATTTCGTTCAGACTCGGCAATACCCGGACCACTATCGATTATCTCGAAACCGGCTTCATTGCCGGCCGAACATAACAGCCTGATGGTGACCTGGCCACCTGATGGGGTATATTGCAACGCGTTTTCCAGTGCGTTTTTGAGTATCATGTGGAAATATTCCGGCACACCATCAAGGGCCAGTGGTGCCTCTTCAAGGAGCCCAAGGTCAATAGCCTTGGTCTCTGCAAGGGGCAGATATTCTGCGATCAGTGCCCTTGACAACTCCGAGATATCAACGGTCACTGCCTCTGTTGCTCTGGCCTGTATTTTTGCAAGGTTCAGGAGTTGTTCCGTAAGCTTTCGCGCCCGCTCAATGCCTTCTTGCAAAGGCACAATTCGAGCCCGCATACTCTCCAGAGACCCGGCCATTTGCAGGTTCTGAATTTGCAGAGACAATGCGGTAAGAGGGCTCCTGAGTTCATGGGCCGCATCGGCGACAAAGCGTTGTTGCTGTCCCATGAGATTGACGACCCGTTCGAGCAACCGGTTAATAGCGTGCACAAAAGGAATTATCTCGTCCGGGATGTCCTTGTCTGAAAGCTGACCAGGCTGGTCCGTCGGTTGCTCGTCCAAGTGACTCGCCAGCTTTCGTACCGGAGTCAGCTCTTTGCGAACAATACGCATTACCAGCCAAGCCATTATCGGAAGGAAAAGCAATGAGGGTGCGAATGCACGTAGTGCACTATTGATCGCTATTTCGTCGCGGCTATCGGTCGATTGTATGACTACTGTCATTTTCCCCGCGGGATCTCCCAGCAGAAAAACTCGCAAACGATCTTTTTCTCTTTCGACTGTGTGCAGGCCTGGTGTCAAATCATTTGTGAGCCAGTCTGGGCGGGCATCATCGGGTATTTGTATGATGCTGATGAGAGATTCTTTGTCGTTCAGGATAGGTTCGACCCGATTTTGGGAATCCTCTTTATCTGCAGCAGAACCACCTGGGCTCCGAGATGTTAGATAGGCAACCTGCCGCAATGTGTCATCTTGAAATTCTTTCGCTTCGTTATAGGCAAGCATGAACGAAATTAACGCTGAAACCAGTCCTGAGACCATAATGGCGGCACCTAACATCCATGTCAGCCGCCGCTGCAGTGACCGTTTCATAAGGTCTTCTCCACCATCCAGCCAGCGCCACGGACGTTTTTGATGGCATCGGCACCGATCTTCTTGCGCACACCATGGATCAGAAAATCAACGGCGTTGCTTTCCACCTCCTCGTCCCAGCCATAGATATGTTCTTCCAATTTAGCCCGGGTAAGAATCCTTCCCGGATGCAGCAACAATGCATGAAGCAGGGCGAACTCCCGTACACTTAAGTCTGCCGTAGCATCACCACAAGTCGCTATATGGGTCGATGGATCGAGGGTGATTCTGCCGTTGGTCAGCACCGGGGCAGCTTGACCGCCCTGGCGTCGAATTACCGCCCGCAGCCGGGCGAGCAACTCGTTTACATCAAAAGGTTTGGTGAGATAATCATCTGCCCCGGCATCCAACCCATTGATGCGGGCCTCCACCTCGTCACGGGCGGTAATGATTATGACCGGAATGGTGCTCCCGGTCTCCCGCAATCTTCGAAGCACCTCCAAACCGTTCTGTTTAGGTAAGCCAAGATCAAGCAGCACTGCTTGATGCTCCCCGTATTTGAGAGTATCGCCGGCAGTGTCACCATCCTTTACCCAATCCACCGCGTAAGCAGCATCCTTTAAGGCAACGGACACGGCCTCACCGATCATGTTGTCATCCTCAACCAGCAAAATCCGCATTTCCATCCTCCACTGCTGACCAATCGACGAGTTCGCATGTCATGCGAGTATTTGGCTTGCTCGCTGATCTGTTATTTTCAACTATAACAATCAAAAATTAGACGAGAATTAGCAAACCAGATAAATGTTAATTTTAAACCCAGTGGCTATGACTAATAATTGGCAGGAATTCTTTGAATATTCTTGTGAAGGTAAGAGATTGGAAGATTCATCGAATTACGCTAATGTCATATGTTTCGCAGTTGTTCTACGACTGGACATCGAGAAATGATTTTCATCGCCGAAAAAACAAAGACCGTGGAGGCAATAGATGATGCCGCTATTGCTGCCATATATCCCACGATATATAGTGATGCTCGGGCGGCGGGTCAAAGGCTCCTGTTAAGACCGTCACCAGCATTTGCGCAACACCAAAGCCAAGTATGTAACGATTCCCCCACCCCCGATAAGCAGAGGACCTACGATCAACTGTACTGAAACATTTCGAGAAAGTCTGCGGGGAGCAGAGGGCATTTGTCGCCGGAAGTGTGGCAGGCAAATCACTGAATAACGTTTGAAATCTCGCCGTCGAGGACAGCTTTGCACAGACAAATGGAATCGACAAATGCTATCAATGGGGCTGGACGTTGGTTTTCCAGCTTGTCATGACATTTAACTTTATCAACGTCTGTTTAGCTGCCGAGCGCTTGACGATAACCAAAGGCAATTAGCTGATGATCACTAAACATGACAATTATTTCCAGGCCATGCCATTAGGAGAGGAAATTATATCGTCACCTTGGCTCCTGACTACAAGTAACCGCAACAACTGCTCTTGATTGTTGGGTGTAAGAAAAACAACTCAATAGTTCCATAGAAATTTGCATAAATCCGTCGCCAGCAAGATTTTCAGCGATTTTTTGAAATCCCGATTTTAGCCCAGGGCCAGACCGAGGTAGGTTGAAAAAATATGGATTTCAAATCTTACTTCCACTTTTTATCTAAGAGATACTTTTGATGGAACTGAATCGATTCAAGTTTAGCAGTAAATATTGCCCACTCAAAGGTACCGTTTCATAGTCAATTCTCAAAATTAAGCATAACTACTGATCCAGGAACTTGCGTCACTCCTAAGACTTAACAACAAAAAAGCAATTTCAGATTTTAACCTTATCCATGAGAGGGTGAATAAACATCCTGTGTGCAAATTGACTCTCTCCCTCGAGTCCTTCCAACTCATACAATCAGAGATGTGAGGGGGTAAGGTTAACCAGGTGCAGACATACGCTGGTGTGAGATGTTTCCTGAGAGGGTAGGAACACCTATTTTTCTGGAATTGTTCAGAAATGGAGCACCCACAAAGAAGACATTACCAAAGAAAATCTTTATCAGCGCCCAGGACGGTCTGGGGTTGTGGACGACAGCTTTCTCAAGTTTTAAAAGTCAAGATCTCTACATTCGATCTTGATAGCGTGCTGAGGAGAGATACCTCCTAAAAGATGCCGACCCAACAATCTGCGGAACCACCAACCGACAAGAGACAAAAAAAAGGCGGTTACAGCCAAAAGCCATAACCGCCTTACAAATCAAATGGTGCCGGGACCAGGAATCGAACCAGGGACACACGGATTTTCAGTCCGTTATTATTCAGGTTTTATAATCCTGTAATATTTATATATTTTATTATTTATTTCACCATTTGTTCCATTTTTGCTCCACTAAAGAAAAATAAGCGGATTATTTTCGATCCTCTCCCAATGCATCCCGGATAACTTCAAGTAGGCCTCTTTTCATTTTTTCTCATTGCCCACAACTTAGCTTCATAGTGCCCATGAGCTAATAAATGTGCTTTTACAAATCACAATACCAAGTATAATGATCTATAAAAGGAGGTTTTATAGATCATGACACGAAGAAAATGGAACTGGCAAAAAGATAATTGGGGGAATTTCACCTATGATAACAGTGAAATCGAGAAATTAGAACGAGAATATTCAAGGCAATCCGGTTTTTCGCTCGGCATAACCAGGCATCTTTCACGTGAAGACCAAAACGACTTAATCGTTGAACTTGTATGTAATGAAGCCATCAAAACCTCTGAAATTGAGGGAGAATTTTTAGACAGGGAAAGCCTGCAGTCCTCTATCAGGAGAGAATTCGGTTTGGGAATAGCCGATCATCACAGGGTAAAACCGGCGGAGGCCGGGATCGCTGAAATGATGAAAGATATATTCACCAATTATGATTCACCATTGACAGAAAAGACTCTCTGCAATTGGCATGAAATGTTGATGTCCGGCAGAAGAAACATAGAGATAGGAAAATATCGAACCCACAAGGAAGCAATGCAGGTTGTGTCCGGGCGATACGATAAACCAACAGTCCATTTTGAAGCTCCCCCATCTGCCGATGTTCCAAAGGAAATGGAGAAATTCATAGATTGGTTCAACAAATCGGCCCCTGGCGGGAAAGAACCTTTGACCCCATTGGTTCGGGCAGGGATTGCTCATATC
>Ga0210123_1000757_pt1 | contig 18724 bp, 18 predicted proteins | sample Muzzi_PWB_D2_FD_185535 | JGI IMG/M metagenome (GOLD analysis project Ga0210123, IMG submission 185535) | Wetland microbial communities from San Francisco Bay, California, USA, that impact long-term carbon sequestration - Muzzi_PWB_D2 (SPAdes) | ecosystem: Environmental > Aquatic > Marine >... | reverse complement strand
ATCTTATTAAAAAATCAGCCGCCGACGTGTTTCTGTGGATGGCGGCAGGGGGCAGCAAAACCGTCTGATATTCAATCTGTTCTGTCATTCAACACCATCAGCCGAACGGGGGGAGATTCTGATGAATACTGTAATCGATAATCACCATACATTCCTGACGCATCCATGGTGGTCCATGGGTCAGGCGCTGCCCGGTGAATGCGGGCCGTGCATCAATGAAACGGCAACCAGGGCCAGAGCGGGCCTGCTGAACGTACTATCCGGGACTACCATCTTTCTGATGCTTGCTGCGCCGGAACTTGATCCCATTCGCTTTGTGGCGCCCTTTGTAATTTTCGATATGGTAACCGCCGCCACTTTCGGGCTTACACCGGTAAGTCCAGCCGGTATTCTGGGTACCGCGTTGACCATGAAGATCCGTCCGGTATGGAAACCCATAAAACCCAAGCGATTTGCCTGGACTCTGGGAGCAACGCTTGGTGTTTGTTGTTTGACTTTCTGGATACTTGGGATGACCGAGTGGATTATTGCGGTACTCGGGGTCTGTTTTATCCTGACCTGGCTCGAGGCCGTGATGGGGTTCTGCGTAGGATGCTGGATGTATTCACTGCTGGTTAAATGTGAAGTGTGCCAGATGCATTAATTCAGTAACGAGGGAACTGCTATGGACAATATACATCAAGTTGAAGTTGTTATTCATGTCGATGAAGTGCTTAGTGACGATCACCAGGCCAGCCTGGTTAGTAAATTACAGGGTCGCGATGGCGTGGAGGGGGCAAGGTTCACTCCAGGCCGGGAACATCTTATGGTGATTGATTACGATTCGAACAAACTGCACACAAGCGATGTGCTTGGTTATGTCAAACAGGAACATGTCAACGCCGAACTGATCGGCATATAGCAACCGGCCGGTTCCAGGGTGACTTGTATTGACGGGTCCTGAAGAGGGCAATGGTGCACCGGCCGAACCGGTTTGGATACCGGGTGACCGGAGCTTTCCGTTTGCCCGGAGGCGTTTGCAGGCCGGGCGCCCTGCTGGAATGGCCAGTTCCCTGTTACGACGCTGAATCTGGAGGAAGTCAATGAGTAACGTAGACGCAGGTGTGACTTTGCATATCGATGAGAACACCACGCATGATGAACGCGAGGGTTTCCGCGATGCGTTATTGGAACTGGATGGTGTGATGGCGGCCGCCTATCATGATGAAAGACCGCATTTGATGGTTGTCGTCTATGATCCTGCCATCGTCAAATCCATCGAATTCGTTAATGTGGCCAGAAACCGGGGCTTACACACCGAATTGATTGCCTGAACATGTGGCTGGTTGCAAGGGTCATATCTGCAGCAACGGGCGCTGGCCGGCAGCAAGTGCACACCAATGGTTTCGGTGAATGGCAAGATCCCGTCCGCCCGGGAGATTCATGAGCCAAGGCCATCAAAGGGACCCGGAACCTGTTGCCTGTATCCGCTTGCACCCGTTGCACTTGCCTCCGTTCTATACACCCTGAGGAAGCGGGGTAATCGGCCAGCGGCCAATCGAATCAGACTGTTAGCTGTGCAGCCGAAGCCACCCCGGCTTTAGCCGGGGAGTATTCACGGATCATCGATCATAAGGCGGCCCAGGCGTCCGCCAGTTAACACTGAGGCGACCCGGGAATACGCTGATCATGCTTTATTGGCACAATTTTGACTGAAACGGGTGTGTTTGTGTGCAAGAGTATCGTGGGTGGGGTTGTTACTGGTTAATCACACAGGTAAACTAACGCCCGCGTGGACGGGGTGCAAATCCTGGCCTGCGACCAATTCTTAAGGTATTCCGGCCCTTTTTAAGGGTTTTTGCCCAGGACAGGAAGTCCATGTTGAATGAGGGGCTGGGTATGGTGCTGTTGGCCATACATCAGGATGAGAACAATATTGGAGTTCTGGGAATGGGCCTTTGGCCCATTTTTTGTTTCCGGAGTACAGAGTGAGGCAGGACCCGTTACATATTGGAGCGTTGCTGGAACCGGGAATTCGCTCGCTTGGCTATGAGCTTGTGGGCGTGGAATACCAGGCGGGTGGCAGGGGCGGTGGTCTGTTGCGTGTTTATATAGACAAGGAAGAGGGTATCACGGCAGATGACTGCCAGAAGGTGAGTTACCAGGTCAGTGGTGTGCTGGATGTTGAAGACCCGATCGCGGGGCACTATACCCTGGAGATCTCGTCCCCGGGGCTGGATCGCCTGTTGTTCAAACCTGAAGACTTTGAACGATTTGCCGGGCAGTTGGTAAAACTGCGCGTGATATACCCGATTGAAGGGCAGCGCCGGTTCAAGGGCCGTCTCCTCGGGCTGCGGGACATGAATGTAGTCATCGAGCAGGATGACCAGGTAATCAGTCTGCCGTTTGACCAGGTTGAACAGGCGCGTTTGGTGCCGGAATATTGAACGCAGGACTCGGAGGTTGCGTTGATGGACAGTAAAGAGATATTGATGGTCGTTGATGCGGTGTCGAATGAAAAAGGCATCGATAAAGAAGCCATCTTTGAGGCCATTGAAATCGCACTGGCAACGGCTACCCGTAAAAGCCAGGGTGGAGAGATTGATGCGCGTGTCGCAATCGACCGTAAGACGGGTGAGTATGAAACCTTTCGTCGCTGGCAGGTGATTGACGATACGCTGGAACCGGAAGTTGACCCGGAAGCAGGCGAAGACGAGGCCCTGGTATTCGAACACCCGGAACGCCAGATTACACTGGCCGCCGCCCGGCTCGACGACCCCGGCATGCAACATGGTGATTACATAGAAGAACCGATGGAATCGGTTGAGTTCGGCCGTATCGGCGCGCAGACCGCAAAACAGGTAATTGTCCAGAAGGTGCGTGAAGCTGAACGCGCCATGGTTGTCAAGGCCTACCAGGACCGGGTGGGTGAACTTGTCACCGGTATCGTCAAACGTGTCGAGCGCGGCAACGTATACCTCGATCTCGGCAATAACGCCGAGGCAATAATCCTGCGTGAGGAAATGATCCCGCGGGAAGCGGTACGACCGGGTGATCGCCTGCGTGGTTTATTGCGGGATGTCAGTGCCGAGCAGCGTGGTCCACAGTTATTCGTCACTCGTGTTGCACCGGAGTTTTTGCTGGAGCTGTTCAAGCTGGAAGTGCCGGAAGTCGGACAGGACCTGATTGATATCATTGCTGCGGCACGTGATCCGGGCCTGCGTGCCAAGATTGCCGTGAAGAGCAATGATCCGCGGATTGACCCGGTAGGTGCCTGTGTCGGCATGCGTGGCTCCCGGGTACAGACCGTGTCCACGGAATTGTCGGGCGAACGTGTGGATATTATCCTCTGGGATGACAATCCTGCACAGTTTGTTATCAATGCGATGTCACCGGCCGAGGTTTCTTCCATCGTAATGGATGAAGACGCGCATACCATGGATGTTGCGGTGGCCGAGGAGCAGTTGTCGCAGGCCATTGGCCGTGCCGGACAGAACGTGCGCCTTGCCAGCCAGTTGACCGGCTGGGTACTGAACGTAATGGATGAAGTGCAGGCAGAGGAAAAGGGCGAGACCGAGGCCGCAGAGCTGCAGAAGATGTTTATCGAGAAGCTGGATGTGGATCAGGAGATTGCCGCCATCCTGGTGCAGGAAGGTTATTCCAGTATTGAAGAGATCATCTATGTGCCGAATAGCGAGCTGCTTGCTATCGAGGAATTTGATGAAGAAATGGTCGAGGAACTGCGTGGCCGGGCGCGTGATGTGTTGTTGACGCAGGCGATCATGAACGAAGAAAGAATCGGCGACAACGAGCCTGCCAGGGATCTCCTGGAAATGGAAGGTATGGATGAAGCCCTGGCCTACGAGCTTGCCGGGCGCGGTGTGATTACCATGGAAGATCTGGCAGAGCAGGCGGTTGATGAGCTGATGGAGATCGAGGGGATGAACGAGGAGCGCGCCGGCTCATTGATCATGACGGCCAGGGCACCCTGGTTTGCAGAACAGGCGGCTGACTGAGGAATACAAGTAATGGCAGATGTCACGGTAAAACAATTCGCTGAGGTTGTCGGTGTTCCACCCGCTCGTTTGCTTGTGCAACTGGGTGAAGCCGGCCTTAGTGTCGGTGGTGAGAATGACACAATTTCAGACAGCGAGAAAACCCAGCTGCTGGATTTTCTTCGCCAAAGTCATGGCAAGCAGGAATCCCTGTCAACAGGCGGTACCAGCAAGATTACGCTGAAGCGAAAAACCCAGACCGAGTTACGCGCCACGGTTCCTGCCGGGCGCGGACCCGCCGGGCGCGGTGCTGTACGCGTCAGGCCGGAGGCCAAGACCGTCAGGGTCGAGGTCCGCAAGAAGCGCACCTATGTAAAACGCGCGGATTTGATGGCTGAGGAACAGGAGCGTATTGACAAGGAGAATGAAGAAAAGGCACGCATACTCGCCGAGGAAGAAGCGCGTGAAGCGGCAGTGCGCAAGGTGCGTGACGATGCCAGGAAGCAAAAGGATGATGAACAGGCTGCAGAGGAATTGCGTTTAAAGGCAGAACGTGAGGCCAGGCAGCAGGCAAAGGAAGAAGCACGTCTGCAGTCGATTGCAGAAACAGAAGCCAAGCAGCAGACGGAAACAGAAGAAGGGCGGCAAAAGAAAACCGCGGAAGGTGATCGCAAGTCGCGTAAGGCGGCTGCTGATAAGGATACCAAGTATGGCCGCAAGGAACTGCATGTTGCGGCAGGCAGGGGCGGGCGCCGCAAGAAAAAGACGAAGCCGACGCGACGCGTCAGCATCGAGGGCACGGGCGAACACGGTTTTGCGCGGCCGACGGAGACTGTCGTGCACGAGGTGGAGATACCGGAGAACATAGCGGTGTCCGAACTGGCGCGGAAAATGTCCATCAAGGCGGCTGAAATCATCAAGGTCCTGATGCAGATGGGTGTTATGGCCACGATTAACCAGGTGCTGGACCAGGATACCGCGACACTGGTTGTCGAAGAACTGGGCCACGTTGCCAGGCCGGTTGACGAGAATGTGCTCGAGACAGAGCTGAGGCAGCAGGTCGCAGAGGTTGAGGGTGAAAGACTGCCGCGTCCCCCGGTGGTTACCATTATGGGCCACGTCGATCACGGCAAGACTTCACTGCTGGATTACATCCGGCGCACCAAGGTGGCCGACGCAGAGGCAGGCGGTATTACCCAGCATATCGGTGCCTATCACGTGGAGACATCCAGGGGAATGATCAGCTTCCTCGATACGCCGGGACACGCAGCTTTTACCGCCATGCGCTCGCGCGGCGCCGGCGTGACCGACATCGTCATCCTGGTGGTTGCCGCTGATGATGGCGCGAAACCACAGACCAAGGAAGCCATTCAGCATGCCAAGGCGGCCGGTGTTCCCCTGGTGGTTGCTGTCAACAAGATGGACAAGCCGGAGGCTGATGCCGAGAAGGTAAAATCCGAACTGGCGGCGCTCGAAGTGATCCCGGAAGACTGGGGTGGTGACACGATGTTTGTGCCGGTCTCTGCAAAAACCGGTGATGGCGTGGATGAACTGCTCAATGCTGTGCTGTTGCAGGCGGAAGTCCTCGAACTGACTGCGGTTCATGATTGTCCCGCAACCGGTATTGTGATCGAGTCCAGTCTCGACAAGGGCCGTGGTGCAGTAGCGACGGTGCTGGTGCAGAACGGGGTACTCAGGAAAGGTGACCTGATCCTGACCGGTGAAGAGTATGGCAGGGTGCGCGCCCTGTTTGACGAAAACGGCAAGCAGATCAGCGAGGCGGGTCCATCGATGCCCGCACTGGTGCTTGGTTTGTCCGCAGTGCCAAATGCCGGCGATGATGTGATTGTTATTGCCAATGAGCGCAAGGCTCGTGAACTGGCCGAGCTGCGCAAGGAAAAATCGCGTACCAGGCGCCTCGAAACCCAGCAGCAGACACGCCTTGAGGATGTTTTCTCGGCAGCGGCCGAGGGCCGGGTGCCAACGGTCAATATTGTGCTGAAGGCGGATGTGCAGGGGAGTGCGGAAGCATTGAGTAATGCCCTGATCAACCTGACTGCCGAACAGAAAGACGTAAAGGTCAAGGTGATTTCAAGTGGTGTCGGCGGCATCAACGAGTCTGATGTGAGCCTTGCGATCGCTTCAAATGCGATCATTATCGGCTTTAACGTGCGTGCAGACGCTTCCTCGAAGCAACTGATCGAGGAAAGCAACGTTGATCTCAGGTATTACAGCGTCATCTACAACGCGATTGATGACGTCAAGGCCGCTGCCAGTGGCTTGATGGCACCGGAAACCCGGGAAGACATTATCGGCCTGGCCGAGGTCAAGGAAGTCTTTCTCTCACGCAAGCTTGGTGATATTGCCGGCTGTATCGTTGTCGACGGGGTTGTGCGCCGCAGTTCACCGATTCGCGTGCTGCGCGACAATGTTGTCATCTATGAAGGCGAACTCGAATCCTTGCGGCGTTTCAAGGATGACGTCAAAGAGGTCAGGGCAGGCACCGAGTGTGGTATTGGCGTGAAGAATTACAGCGTCAGCCCCGGTGACCAGATCGAGGTGTTTGAACGTGTCGAGGTCGAGCGGTCCCTGTAGCGCTTCCGGGGGCAGTCACCTTTATCGCGATTTCTGTAGCCATCCACGCATGCAATTTTCCTGCAATAAACATGTCTGTCCCCGGATTGCTTTCTGATGCCCAGGGAGTTTCCAAGAACGCGTCGTATTGGCGAACAAATCCAGCGTGAACTGGCGGAGTTGATCCGGGGTGAGATCAAGGATCCGCGGCTCGGGATGGCCAGCATCTCGTCCGTGCAGGTCTCACGTGACCTGGGACACGCAAAAATACATGTCTCGGTACTGGGTAACGAGGAACAGATCAAGGAATCCCTGGCAGTGCTGAATCATGCCGCCGGCTTCCTGCGGCACAAGCTTGGCAAGATCCTGCATATAAGAGTCATACCGATATTACGCTTTTACCACGATCGGTCACTGGAAGAGGGTGCGCGACTCGGAGCGCTGATTAACGAGGCAATCGCCAGTGACAAGAGGAATGCCGGTGATGATGAATAAGGTGTGTTGCACGGCCATGATTGCCTTGGGGTATTTTTCGGGGAGCAAAAAAGCATTTCGCGCAAAGGCGCAAAGGCGCAAAGGCGCAAAGAACGAAAATTAATATGTTTTCCAGGTACCCGGTCCCCTGCTCCGTCAACTCGGTAGCAAGGGTTTGTTTTCCTTCGCGCCTTTGCGCCTTTGCGCGAGATGGTCTTTATGGACGGTATTAACAATGGGTAGACGTCAGCGCAACAGCCACCTGCGGCCTGTAAATGGCATCCTGTTGCTGGATAAGCCTGCGGGGCTGACATCCAATGCCGCGTTGCAGGCGGTCAAGAAGCTGTACCGTGCGCGCAAGGCGGGGCACACCGGCAGCCTTGATCCGCTGGCCACCGGTTTGTTGCCGATCTGTTTCGGTGAAGCAACCAAAATATCGGGTTTCCTGCTGGATGCCGACAAGGACTACCAGGTCACCTGCAAACTGGGTGAACGGACCACCACGGGCGATGCTGAAGGCGAACTGCTCGAGCAGCGGCCGGTAGAGGGCGTCACCGAGAAGAGCGTGCGCAGGGTCATGGAAGGATTTATCGGCGATATCGAGCAGATCCCGCCTATGTACTCGGCCCTGAAACACAAGGGGGAGCGCCTTTACAAGCTGGCACGCCAGGGCATTGAAGTGGAGCGTGAAGCCCGGCAGGTCACGATTATCGAGATGGAGTTGCTGGATTTCAGCCTGCCACAGATGACCTTCAGGGTGCATTGCTCGAAGGGCACCTATGTACGCACCCTGATGGAGGATATGGGCGAGATGCTGGGCTGTGGAGCGCATGTGGTCGGTCTGCGGCGCCTGGGTGTGGGCCCCTTTGATGAGACCGGGATGATGGATATGGAAGGCCTGGAGGCCCTGGCCGCAGGTGGAATGGCCGGGCTGGACAAGCTATTGCTGCCTCTGGAAAGCGGCCTTGCCCAGTGGCCGGATGTCCGCCTCAGCGGGGACGCGGCTTTTTACCTGCGGCAGGGCCAGCCGGTGCTGGTGCCGCGAGCACCCACCTCCGGCTGGGTACGTCTCTACGAGGGGGAAACACAATTTCTGGGGATGGGTGAGATCCTCGATGATGGCCGGGTGGCCCCGCGGCGGCTGATGGACGCCCGTTAGTGACGACTATTCCCTGTTGAATAGCTTGTGGCGGGCCTTGTGCGCGGTTAAAATACCGCGCTCTACAGATTTTGGAAGCAGATTCAGGAGTTTTTCATGGCTTTAAGTGCCGAACAAAAAGGCGAGATTGTGAAGAGTCACCAGCGTGGTGATGCAGATACCGGTTCACCGGAAGTGCAGGTTGCCCTGCTGACTGCCAACATTTTGCAATTGACTGATCATTTCGCTGAACACAAGGCTGATCACCATTCCCGCAGAGGTCTTCTGCGCATGGTCAACACGCGTCGTAAGCTGCTGGATTACCTGAAGGGCAAAGACATCAAGCGCTACCAGGACCTGATCGGTAACCTTGGCCTGCGTCGTTAATTAAGGCGCTTTTCCCTGCGGTTAAACCACCACCTTTTACAGACGAGGAAATTCACCCGTGAGTGCAATAAAGAAATCCTTTCAGTACGGTGACCAGACGGTCACGCTAGAGACCGGGGAAATTGCCCGCCAGTGTAGTGCAGTCATCGTCAGCATGGGTGATACCAAGGTGCTTGCAACCGTTGTTGGTGACAAGCATCCCATGCCAGGGCGTGACTTTTTCCCGTTGACCGTTGATTACCAGGAAAAGGGTTACGCAGCCGGTCAGATCCCCGGCAACTTTTTCCGCCGTGAAGGTCGTCCCAGTGAAGCGGAAACCCTGTTGTGCCGCCTGGTTGACCGGCCCCTGCGCCCACTGTTTCCCAAGGGTTTCACTAACGAGGTGCAGGTCATCCTTACGGTGATTTCCTACGATCCGCAGATCCAGCCTGATATCCCGGCGCTGATCGGTGCGTCGGCCGCAATGTCTATTTCAGGACTGCCGTTTGCAGGACCGGTGGGCGCTGCCCGCGTTGGTTATATTGACGGCAACTACGTGCTCAACCCGACGACTGATCAGATGGAAGCGTCGCAACTCGACCTGGTTGTTGCCGGTACCGACAGCGCCGTCCTGATGGTTGAATCAGAGGCGAAGGAATTATCCGAAGAAGTCATGCTGGGTTCCGTGGTCTATGGACATGAGCAGCAGCAGGTCGCGATCAGCGCCATCAAGGAACTGGCAGCAGAAGTGAATACGCCCGCGCTGGAATGGACGGCACCGGAAGAGAACGCCGCGCTGGCCGCAGCCGTCGAGAAGGAAGGCGCCGAGGCCATCGCGGCCGCCTACAAGGTGGCTGACAAGCAGGACCGCTATACACTGCTGAGCAAGGTGCGTGCAGAGATCATTGACGAGGTTGCCAGTGATGCCGAGGGTGGTTTCTCCGCTGATGAAGTCAAGGGCGCGATTGGCAAGCTTGAGAAGAAAATCGTGCGCAGCCGCATCCTGGCCGGTGAGGCACGCATTGATGGTCGCGATACCAGCACCGTGCGGCCTATCACGATTCGCATGGGCGTGCTGCCGCGTGCACACGGTTCCGCGCTGTTTACCCGTGGCGAAACCCAGGCGCTGGTGGTCACCACGCTGGGTACCGAGCGCGATGCGGCACTGATCGATGCGCTCTCCGGCACGACCAAAGAGCAATTCATGCTGCACTACAATTTCCCGCCGTACTGCGTGGGTGAAACCGGTCGCATGGGTGGCACCAAGCGCCGTGAGGTCGGCCATGGCAAGCTGGCCAAGCGTGGTGTCATGGCCGTCATGCCTGCGAAGGAAGACTTTCCATACACCATTCGTATTGTTTCGGAAATCACCGAGTCCAACGGTTCCAGTTCCATGGCAAGCGTCTGCGGCAGCAGTCTGTCGATGATGGATGCCGGGGTGCCGATCAGTGGTGCAGTTGCCGGTGTGGCCATGGGCCTCATCAAGGAAAGCGATAAATATGCCGTGCTGACTGATATCCTCGGTGACGAGGATCACCTCGGCGACATGGACTTCAAGGTGGCCGGTACCGGGAACGGCGTGACTGCGCTGCAGATGGATATCAAGATCCAGGGTATTACCCGGGAGATCATGGAAAAGGCGCTCGCACAGGCGAATGAGGGCCGCATGCATATCCTCAGTGAAATGGCCCGGGCCATTAATACGCCGCGTGATGATGTTTCCGAATATGCGCCGCGTTACATAACCATGAAGATCAACCCCGACAAGATCCGCGACGTGATCGGCAAGGGCGGGGCAACGATTCGTTCAATCCAGGAAGAGACCGGTGCAAATATCGATATCGATGATACTGGCACAATCAAGATTTCATCCGTTGATCTGGAAGCCGGTAGCGAAGCCCGCCGCCGTATTGAACAGATTACGGCCGATGTAGAGGTCGGCACCGTCTACGATGGCAAGGTCGCCAAGCTGATGGATTTCGGAGCCTTTGTCACGATCCTGCCGGGTAAGGACGGTCTCGTGCACATCTCGCAGATCTGTGAAGAGCGTGTTCAGAATGTCAGCGACAAGCTTTCCGAGGGTGACCTGGTCAAGGTCAAGGTGCTTGAAGTCGACAAGCAGGGCCGGATTCGCCTGAGCATGAAGGCCGTCGGCCATGACTAGCAGGAGCTGCACAAGTAGCAGATGAAAGGGGCCGGAAGGCCCCTTTTTGCTTTCAGGGCAGGGGGTTGAGCGGGAGCCCGGGGCCCGCCTGAATGGTAGTGTGCTACAATGATGGTCAGGGTAGTGGGTTTATTTTCAAAGGAGTTTGGTATGGACAAATCAACGTTAAACGGGCTCGTGATTGGTCTCGTGGTGGCCACGGCGGGCGGTGCCATTGCCAGCTATACCATGTTGAAGGACAAGACCCCGGATTATGCCCAGGTGGTCAATGTCGAAGAGGTCAGGGAAACGGTCAATACGCCGCGGGAAGTCTGCGAGGACGTTGCCGTAACCAGAAAGGCACCTGTGAAGGACGAGCACAAGATTGCAGGGACCGCAATCGGTGCCGTTGTAGGCGGCCTGCTGGGCAACCAGATTGGTGCTGGCAACGGCAAGAAAATCGCTACCGTTGCCGGTGCTGTGGGTGGCGGCTATGCGGGGAACAAGGTGCAGGGAGACATGCAGGACAAGGACACCTACACCACTACCGAACGCCGTTGCCAGACGGTTACCGATTCCCATCAAAACGTGATCGGGTATGACGTTACCTACAGGATTGGTGATCAGGAAGATACGGTGCGCATGGATGAAAAGCCGGGGAGTCGTATTCCGCTCGGGAATGGTGGCCGGCTGCTGCTGAACTAGCTGTTTTCTTTGGGGGAAGGTTATCCCTGTGCAGCCGGGCGGACCCTGAATATCCCGGCATCCACGGAAGACACGGCCACACGCCGGCCTGCTTCCAGGCTGTCAATACCGGTCCCGGCGTCGATTTCAACCTTCCAGTCAACACCGGAATAACGGTATGTCCCCGGTTGCCGGCTGGTTACCGCCTGTTGCAGGACAAACTCGTACCCGATCAGGTCACTACTCGGTTGTTGCGGTGACATGCGGCTGTCGTCCTGCATGGATTTAAGCGGCCTCCACAGCAGGGTACTGACGATACCCGTTGTAATGCCGAAACAGGCCGTACCGGCAATCCACGTTTCCGGCAGCGGGCCGAACATCATCAGCAGGCCGGTTATCAGCGCACCCAGTCCCCCAAACAGCAGGATGATCGTGGTAAAACCGAACAACAGCACCTCGGCAGACAGCATGACAAAGCCAGCCGTAATCCAGAATCCGGGTTGATGGGTCTGTATATACTCAATCATTCTGACAGCGTCCCGGCTGACTTGCCCCTGTTCAGTGCATTGATGATGGTCATCGCTTCGGCGACGATATTCGATGCGCCGGTTTTGTCATCGCCAAGCAGTACCACGGAAGACTCTTTTGCAATGGCATGTTTTGCGGCGATCGCCTGCCCGGCCAGTTCCAGCTGGATCGCCTTCTGACCCTTTTCCTGGATCGCTGCCGCCCCGATGACTTCAAGCGCCTGCGCCTTCGCATCGGCAACCGCAATGATCGCCTGCGCCTCGCCTTCCGCCCTCAGGATCTGCTCTGCCTTGTCAGCCTCTGCTCCCAGCACCTTGGCCCGCTTGTTACCTTCGGCCACGTTGATCGCTGACTGGCGGTCACCTTCCGATTCCAGAATCACCGCGCGCTTTTCACGCTCGGCTTTCATCTGGCGCTCCATGGCATCGAGTACCGTGCGCGGCGGTTCAATGTCCTTGATTTCATAGCGCAGCACCTGTACGCCCCAGGGGCCTGCCGCTTCATTGATCGAGGCGACGATGTTGGTATTCAGCACCGCGCGTTCTTCAAATGTCTTGTCGAGTTCGATTTTTCCGATCTCGCTGCGCATGGTGGTCTGCGCGAGCTGGGTCACCGCATAGACATAGTCATCAACACCATAGGATGCCTTGTACGGATCGATCACCTTCAGGTAGAGCACGCCATCGACGACCAGTGAAATATTGTCGCTCGTTATGGCAGACTGGCTGGGCACATCAACGGCCTGTTCTTTCAGCGTCCGGTCATAGCCGACCTTGTCGATAAAGGGGAGCAGAAAATTGAGGCCGGCAACCATGGTCTTGTTGTATTTGCCGAAACGTTCTACAACCAGTGCACGGTTCTGAGGTACGAACTTGATAGAGACCTTGACCAGAACAAACGCGAGGATTGCGAGGCCAACCCAGAAGTTGAATGCGAGATCGAGAAGATCATTCATGAAACATCTCCGTTGTGATTACCGGCTGGGAATGAAAAATAGCAAAATGGAGGAGGAAAACAGGAAGCAGAGCACGTTCTGGTACACAGTCAGGGCTGTATTCATCCGGGCATGGGGCCGTGGGCCAGGGCTAGAATGGAACGTCTACGACTACACCGCCTCTGGTTGAGCCGCCCGAGCTTGTCTGGCCCCATAGCCTTGGACACCCTGTGAGCAGCATGCACAGCACAGGGATAAGGATCAGGGCGGAGAAGACTGTGCGACGGCTTTTCATGGCGCATAAAATACCAGTCGCCCGCGGATGTAGCAAGGATTGTGATTGACCGCTGACTGGAATGGCGCTTGCCCGTGTTCCATACCGGTCGATGCCTGCTCCCGGGGCCTTGCTGGGGTAGAATACGGCGTTCCATGACCAGTCACAGGCATATATCCCCATGATCAAGGTAGGCGCCTGGCCCTGCCATCTGAATGGCAATCGACTCTATTTCGAGGACGGCTGGGAAGACAGGCTGAAGGAGATTGGTCTGCTGCAGGCCGGTCAATGGCACACCCTTGTGCCTGGGATCCTGGTTACCGGCAGCGTGGTTGTTAATACCTACCGTGTGCCGCTGAGTAGCGGTGCTGCTGTCTACTTCAAACGCTATGTGTACAACAATAAATACCGTTATTTCATGCAGCAGAGCAGGGCGGCGAACGAGGTCTGGTCCTACCGGCAACTGGCAGATATCGGCATCCCGACGATCAGGCCGCTCGTGCTCGGAGAGATCCGGGAGTTTGGCTGTTTGATCGCGACATGTATTGTTACAGAGGAAGTACCGGATGCGCTCAGCCTGGATGATTTTGCACTGCAACACTGGCGCAAATTACCGCGTCCGGAAAGATCCCGCGTTTACCGGGAAATCAGCATGGAAATTATCAGCCAGCTGCAGCGTGCCCATGGCAGGAAGTTTTTTCATTTTGATTTGAAATGGCGCAATATCCTGGTCCACCGTGATGCGGATGGCTGTTATCGCTGTACCTGGATTGATTGTCCGCGCGGGCGCTATATGTATTTGCGCCCGGGTCGTGGCCAACTGGTGGATTTGTCGAGCCTGGCACGCTGGGCACTCTCGTATCTCAGCAGGACCCAGCGGCTCCGTTTCATTTATCATTACCTGGGGGAGCGGGCCAGCCGCAAACGGGTGCGACGCCTGTTTATGAAGATTGACCGGCATCTCTCCAGGCGCATGCCAGTGACATTCAACCCCTTCGGGGAGGATTGATGCACCCTGCAGGAGCGGATCTGATCCGCGATGATGTCTTGCCGGGCCTTTAATCTGGCGCTGCCAGGAACCTGAGGATGCGCTGCTCAAGCCAGTAGTGCGGATTCAGTGGATTGGCGCCCGAGACAAAACCGACATGGCCACCCCGACTGGACAGTTCCAGTGTGACTGAAGGGCTGAGCTCGCTTTCAACAGGCAGTGCTTCAGCCGGAAGAAACGGGTCGTCTTTTGCCTGGATAATCAGGGTGGGACTGCGAATGGTTTTCAGGAACTGTTTGCTGCTGGAGCGCGTGTAGTAATCATCAACATCAAGAAACCCGTGTAACGGTGCCGTGATCCTGTCATCAAACTGCCTGAATGTGCGCAGTTCCTGCAGGCGCTCCAGTGGAACCGGCGGCGGGTGACGTGCTGCCTTTTTCCGGACCGAATTCCTGAGCTTTTTCAACAGGTGACGCTGGTAGATCCTTGACAGGCCCTTTTCCAGGTTCAGTGCCGCGCTGTTCAGGTCGAACGGCACGGAGATTGCGATGGCGCCGTGGAGCGGCGATGCGTCTGCCTGTTCTCCCAGCCATTTGAGCAAAATGTTGCCGCCGAGTGAAAAGCCGATGACAACAAGCGGTCTGCCGGGAAGCCTTTCCAGGATGTGCCGGACAACGAAATCGAGGTCGCCCGTTTCACCGGAGTGATAACTGCGCGCAAGACGGTTTGGCTCTTCGCTGCAGTTGCGGAAATACATCAGACCCGCGTGGTAGTTTTCCCGTGCGAGGGCCGTTAACAGGCCGCCGGTATAATGTGATTCGAGCGATCCTTCCAGGCCGTGCAGAACCAGCACGACTTTATTGCCGGTCCTTGCTGTCCAGTCCAGATCAATGAAATCACCGTCGGGCAGCTCGATGCGTTCGCGTGTCAGTGGCGGGGCTATCCTGCGCCGGCAGAGCGAGGGGAATAGTGTTTGCCGGTGTGCGCCCCGCAGCCACCAGGCCGGTGTAAAGGCACTGGATGTGATCACCCGCGTTGTGCCGGTCGAAATGCAGCCGTCAGGTAGCGACCCGGTTCTGAATCAGGTCATCCACCACGGCTGGATCGGCCAGCGTAGAGGTGTCTCCCAGCGAATCCATCTCGTTGGCGGCTATCTTGCGCAAGATCCGGCGCATGATCTTGCCGGAGCGTGTCTTTGGCAGGCCTGGCGCCCACTGGAGGATGTCCGGTGTTGCGATCGGACCGATTTCCTTGCGCACATGGGTGACCAGTTCCTTGCGCAGTTCATCGCTTGGCTCAATGCCGTGTTTGAGTGTGACATAGGCATAGATTCCCTGGCCCTTGATATCATGCGGGTAGCCGACAATGGCGGCCTCCGCAACAGCCGGGTGCAATACCAGCGCACTTTCCAGTTCGGCCGTGCCGAGGTTGTGCCCCGAGACAATCAGCACGTCATCGACGCGCCCGGTAATCCAGTAAAAGCCGTCTTCATCACGACGGGCGCCATCGCCGGTAAAGTACATGCCGGGAAACGCCCTGAAATAGGTATCGATAAAACGCTGCTGGTCGCCGTACACGCCGCGCATTTGCCCCGGCCACGGGTGTGTCATGACCAGGGTGCCCTCGGCAGCACCCTCCAGCACGTTCCCCTCGGCATCGACGATGGCGGGTTGCACGCCAAAGAAGGGGTGGGCGGCCGAGCCGGGTTTCATGCGCGTGGCGCCGGGTACCGGAGCAATCATGTGGCCGCCGGTTTCGGTTTGCCACCAGGTATCGACAATCGGGCAGCGTGCCTCGCCAACCGTATGGAAATACCACTCCCAGGCTTCCGGGTTGATGGGTTCGCCAACGGTACCGAGCAGACGCAGGCTGTCGCGTGCTGTATCGGTAACCGGTTTGTCCCCCATGCGCATGAGCGAGCGCAGCGCAGTGGGTGCGGTGTAGAAGGTATTTACCTTGTGCTTGTCGCACACCTGCCAGAAACGTGAAGCATCCGGGTAGGTTGGTACGCCCTCGAATACCAGCGAAATGGCGCCGTTGGCAAGCGGGCCATAGACAATATAGGAATGCCCGGTAATCCAGCCAACGTCCGCCGTGCACCAGAAAACATCATTATCATGGTAGTCGAATACGTATTTGTGGGTGATGGCTGCATACAGCAGGTAACCGCCGGTGGTATGCAATACCCCCTTGGGTTTTCCTGTTGAACCGGATGTGTAAAGAATGAACAGCGGGTCCTCCGCATCCATTATCTCGACCGGGCAGTCATTTGACACGGCTGCCGTGGCTTCGTGATACCAGATATCACGCTCGTCATGCCATGCGATATCACCACCGGTATGGCGCAGGATCAGCACCGTGTGTACATTGGGACAGGACTGCAGTGCCGTATCAATATTTTTCTTCAGTGGAACGTGCCTGCCGCCGCGTACGCCTTCATCTGCTGTAATGACCGTCTGACAATCCGAGTCAAGGATACGATCCTTGATCGAATCCGGTGAAAAGCCGCCGAAAACGACCGAGTGTACGGCGCCGATGCGCGCGCAGGCGAGCATGGCATACACGGCCTCCGGCACCATCGGCATGTAGATGCAAACCCGGTCACCTTTTTTAACATTGCGTGATTTCAGTACATTCGCCAGCCGGCAAATCTGCTCATGCATTTCACGGTAGGTGATGGCCTTGTCATCGGCCGGATTGTCACCTTCCCAGATCAGGGCGGTCTGCTCGCCGCGTGTCTCCAGGTGCCGGTCGACGCAGTTATAACAGGCATTCAGCCTGCCACCTTCAAACCAGCGAATATGTCCCTTGCTGTAATCCCAGTCGAGCACATTGTCCCAGGGCTTGTCCCAGCTGAGGAACTGACTGGCCTGCTCGGCCCAGAACCCGGCAGGGTCAGTGACCGACTGCTCGTACATTTCCTGGAACTGCTCGGCATTAAGGAGTGCGCGTTGTGCAAATACGGCCGGGATATCGTAGCTTGTACTTTCAGACATGGGGGTACTCCGTTGCTTGTCTCGTGTGTTGAATATTTTCTGTGGCCCCTGATTATAGTCCTGCCGGGCCGTGCGCCAAGTTATGTTTTCGTGAACCGGGGATTAGCCGCAGCAGGGTGGTGTCACCACGATTGACCGGCTTGCAGGCAGAGCGTCTGTATCCCAGTGTTCAATCGCCCACTGCCAGAGCTCCGCCTTGCTTGCATCCTGTACGGACCCCGGCAGTTCCTGGTTCAGGAAGGCAAGCACGTCATACAATGCTTTCGACCAGTTGCCCGGGTCGATGGCCTGCGCATGTGTCTGTTTGCTGAGTTTTTCATTGTCGGTGTTCACGGCTACCGGTATATGCAGGTAGGCCGGGAGCGGGTAGCCCAGCAGCTGCTGCAAGTGGACCTGTCTCGGGGTTGAATCGAACAGGTCGGCACCACGCACGACATGGCTGATTTCCTGTTCGGCATCATCAACCACAACGGCAAGTTGATAGGCGACCAGTTGATCGGCCCGCCTGACAATGAAATCTCCAACGTCCTTGCCAAGCTGCTGCATGAGCCTGCCTTGCAGTCTGTCCATGATGGTAATGTCCTTGTCATAGACCTGTACACGCACTGAACGCGCACGGCGGCCTGGTGGAATTCCGGAACGGCAGGTCCCGGGGTATACATTCACGGCCCCCGGTTTTATCGAACTGTCTGCAATTTCACTGCGGGTGCAGGCACAGCCGTATACATGACCTGAGCGTTCCAGTGCAGCCAGTGCCTCATCATAGTAGTGGCTGCGTTGACTTTGATAGACAACGGGGCCATCCCAGTGCATGCCAAGCGCGTCCAGCGTCCGCAGGATATCATCTGCGGCGCCGGGGATTTCCCGCGGCGGATCAAGGTCTTCCACGCGCAGCAACCACTCGCCCTGGTTGTGGCGTGCATCAAGAAAACTGCCGACCGCCGCGATGAGCGATCCAAAATGCAGTGGACCGGTGGGCGAGGGAGCAAATCGACCGCGGTATATGTTCATTGTATCCGTCGTTTCTGCCCCGGGAATTTTGCCGTGACGCCCTGTTCAGGCGACGTGCGGATACGATAAAAAAGCCGGCATAAGCCGGCAGTTTTAAACAGGCCATGCATGGCCTGGATTAACCCATTTGTTTTTCCCGGATTTCATCAAGGATCTTGCAGTCGATGCAGAGAGTTGCCGTGGGCCGCGCCTCAAGCCGTTTAATGCCTATTTCTACGCCACAGGCTTCACAGAAACCAAAATCATCACTATCAAGGTGGCGCACTGATTCTTCTATTTTCTTGATTAACTTGCGCTCACGGTCGCGGGCGCGTAATTCCATGCTGAATTCAGACTCCTGGGTGGCGCGGTCGTTCGGGTCCGGGAAGTTGGCGGCATCATCCTGCATGTGGTGAACGGTACGGTCCACTTCTTCCATCAGGCTTCTTTTCCAGGCCAGCAGGATATCCCTGAAATGTTCAATCTGGTCCTCGTTCATGTACTCCTCGCCCTTCTTTTCCCTGTACGGGGCGATACCGGGAACCGGGCCAATCTGTGAGGTCGTCGATTTTTTCAGGGCCGGTTTACTTGCGCCGGTTTTCTTCACAGCAGCCTTCTTCGGAGCCGCTTTCTTCTTCGGAGCCGCTTTCTTCTTCGGAGC
>Ga0210123_1000756_pt1 | contig 18750 bp, 12 predicted proteins | sample Muzzi_PWB_D2_FD_185535 | JGI IMG/M metagenome (GOLD analysis project Ga0210123, IMG submission 185535) | Wetland microbial communities from San Francisco Bay, California, USA, that impact long-term carbon sequestration - Muzzi_PWB_D2 (SPAdes) | ecosystem: Environmental > Aquatic > Marine >... | reverse complement strand
TTGATGATATACCCGCCCGATTTCTCATCCAGCAACAGGGTAATCAACTTGCGCTTCTGGGCCTCTTCCAGCAACTTGCCGAAGGTACGGAACCCATGATAGGTCTCGTTGAAGCCCGGCTTGCGGCGCTTCAGTGCTTGCTTGACCATTGAACCCCATACCTTCTCCTCTTCGCCGCGTTCCTTGAACAGGGCCTCGATGGTCTCCATGACCAGGTCCAGGGCTTCCTGCTGCTTGTCGTCCTCGGTCTTCGCTGCACCCTTCTTACCCGCATTCTTCGCGACAGACTTGCGCCGGGTGTGGCGTGGCTTGCCGGACTCGCGTACCAGGTCATCATAGAAGATAAACTCATCGCAGTTGGCAATCAGCAGATCGGAGGTGGAATTTTTCACGCCGACCCCGATAACCACCTTGTTGTTTTCACGCAGCTTGCTTACCAGCGGCGAGAAATCCGAATCACCACTGATGATGACAAAGGTGTCGACATGCAGCTTGGTGTAGCAGAGGTCCAGGGCGTCGACGACCATGCGGATATCAGCGGAGTTCTTGCCGGACAGACTTATATGGGGAATCTCGATCAACTCAAAGGCCGCCTCATGCATGGCGGCCTTGAATTCCTTGTAACGATCCCAGTCACAGTAGGCCTTCTTGACAACAATGTTACCCTTGAGCAGCAGGAGCTCCAGCACCTTCTGGATGTCAAAGGCGTCATACTTCGCGTCGCGCACACCGAGGGCAACATTCTCGAAGTCACAGAACAGCGCCATGTTTCGGGTTTCGGATTTATCTTTCATTCATGCTCCTTTTAAGGGTCGCGTCTTCATTGCTCGTGCGCTTCCCCCGGTAATTGCTCCTGCATTACTCTACCTCCCGCATCCCTGCAGTCGTGCACTACGCGATGTCCTTACCTCCGTACAGGCAAGGGCGCTCCAGCAAAATACCATCGTCGAAAGAATCAGCGGGGCAGGTCAGAAGACCCCGTCAAAAACTCATCAATCGCCCGGGCGCATTGCCGCCCCTCGCGGATTGCCCAGACAACCAGCGACTGGCCGCGGCGCATGTCGCCTGCGGAGAATACCTTGTCGAGAGATGTCTTGTAGGCATTGTCACCTTCAGTGCTGCCCATGACGTTGCCGCGTGCATCGAGTTCCACACCCAGATGTTCCAGCATGCCTTCATGGACCGGGTGGATGAAGCCCATCGCGAGCAGCACCAGGTCGGCCTTGAGCTGGAATTCACTGCCGGGAATTTCTTCCATCTGCCACTGGCCGTTGTCATCCTGTTTCCAGTCCAGGCGTACACAATTAATGGCCGTGACCTTCCCGTTCTTGCCTTCGGCGGATTTCGTGGCAACCGACCACTCGCGTATGGCACCTTCATCCTGCGAACTGGAGGTGCGCATCTTGTTGGGCCAGTCCGGCCAGGTCAGCCCCTTGTTTTCCTTTTCCGGCGGTTTTGGCAGGATTTCCAGCTGAGTGACTGAAAGTGCACCCTGGCGGAAAGAGGTGCCGATACAATCGGAGCCGGTATCGCCGCCGCCGATGACAACGACATGCTTGTCTTCTGCGCTCAGGGAGGTGGCCGGATCAATGAAGTCGCCGGCGTTGCGTTTATTCTGCTGCGGCAGGAAGGTCATGGCGAAGTGTATGCCATCGAGTTCGCGGCCCGGTATCTCAAGGTCACGGTTGTGTTCAGAGCCGCCGGTGAGGGCAATGGCATCGAACTTGGCGAGCAGTTTCCCCACGGGTATTGACTCGCCGACGTAGGTCTCCGTATGAAAGGTGACACCCTCGGCCTGCATCTGTGCCATGCGCCGGTCGATCACCTGTTTTTCCATCTTGAAATCAGGAATGCCGTAGCGCAGCAGGCCTCCAATCCTGTCATTTTTCTCCAGAACGGATACCTCGTGTCCGGCGCGCGCCAGCTGTTGCGCGCAGGCCAGTCCGGCCGGTCCAGATCCGACAACGGCAACCCGCTTGCCGGTCCTGTGTGCCGGAATGTAAGGCTTGATCCAGCCCTCTTCCCAGCCCTTGTCAACGATGGCGCACTCGATCGACTTGATGGTGACCGGGTTGTCATCGATGTTGAGTGTACAGGCCGCCTCGCAGGGTGCCGGGCATATGCGGCCGGTAAACTCCGGGAAGTTATTGGTCGAATGCAATACGTTTAAAGCTTCCTTCCAGTTGCCCTGGTACACCAGGTCGTTCCAGTCCGGGATGATGTTATTCACCGGGCAGCCCTGGTGGCAGAACGGGATGCCGCAGTCCATGCAACGCGCACCCTGCAGGCTGATTTCGTTGTCCCCCAGCGGGATTACAAATTCCCTGAAGTGCTGGACACGGTCGGCAGCGGGTGCGTAGGTGCGCTCATTGCGTTTGTATTCCATGAAGCCTGTCGGTTTGCCCATGCCCTAGCGTCCTCCCTCTGCAGCCTGTGACGCGGCCGTTTGTGCCGTCTGCATTGCCTGCAGTGCACGCCGGTAATCGACCGGCATGACCTTGACGAATTTCGGCAGCATCCCGGCCCAGTGATCAAGGATGCAGCGGCCACGCGCACTGTCGGTGTAGTGCACGTGCCTTTCGATCAGGCGGCGCAGCCGCAGTGCATCATAGCGGGTCATGTCGTGGCTGATGTCGACGCGGCCATGGGTTTCCAGGTCGCCGCCCTGGTGGTCCAGTTGTTCGAGCGCATCATCCTCGGCCGGGATCGGTTCGAGTTCGACCATGGCGAGGTTGCAGCGTTGTTCAAAATCACCGCGTTCATCGTATACATAGGCGATGCCGCCACTCATGCCGGCGGCAAAGTTCCTGCCGGATTCGCCGAGTACCACGACGATTCCGCCGGTCATGTATTCGCAGCCGTGATCACCGACGCCTTCCACAACGGCCGTTGCGCCGGAGTTGCGTACCGCAAAGCGTTCGCCGGCAACGCCGCGGAAATAACACTCGCCGCTGATGGCACCGTAGAGCACCGTATTGCCGACGATAATATTTTCTTCAGCGATGATCGGAGTTTCTGCAGGTGGATAGACGACAATGCGGCCACCGCTGAGCCCCTTGCCGACGTAGTCATTGCCTTCACCGACCAGCGTGAGGCTGATGCCATGCGCCACAAATGCCCCGAAACTCTGTCCGGCCGTTCCACGCAGCGTGATGCTGATGGTGTCTTCCGGCAGTCCTGCATGCCCGTAACGCATGGCGACTTCACCGGACAGCATGGTGCCCACGGTACGGTTTGTGTTCTTCACCGGCAGGTCGATCTGTACCGGTTTCCCGTTGTCCAGTGCAGCCCGTGACAGCTCGATCAGGTGCTTGTCCAGCGCCCTGTCGAGGCCGTGGTCCTGTATCTCCGCATGGAAAATGCCGACGCCTGGTCCTGCTTCCGGCTTGTGCAGGATGCGGGAAAAGTCGAGACCCTGTGCCTTCCAGTGATTAATGGCGCGACGCATATTGAGGTGTTGTGACTGGCCGATCATGTCATCAAACTTTCGGAAACCGAGTTTTGCCATAAGTTCGCGAATCTCTTCGGCGACGAAGAAGAAGTAGTTCACCACGTGCTCCGGCTTGCCGGTAAAGCGTTTGCGCAGTTCCGGGTCCTGGGTGGCCACACCTACCGGGCAGGTATTGAGATGACACTTGCGCATCATGATGCAGCCTTCAACGATCAGTGGCGCGGTGGCAAAGCCGAACTCGTCGGCGCCCAGCAGTGCGCCAACCACCACGTCGCGGCCGGTGCGCATGCCGCCATCGACCTGTACCGCGATGCGTGATCGCAGGTTGTTCATTACCAGTGTCTGGTGGGTCTCGGCGAGGCCGATCTCCCAGGGTGAGCCGGCGTGCTTGATCGAGGTCAGCGGGCTGGCGCCGGTGCCGCCGTCGTGACCCGCGATGGTGACGTGATCGGCATGGGCCTTGGAAACGCCGGCCGCGACCGTACCAACCCCCACTTCCGACACCAGTTTTACGCTGATATCCGCTTTCGGGTTGACGTTTTTCAGGTCATGGATCAGTTGTGCCAGATCCTCGATGGAATAGATATCGTGGTGCGGTGGCGGCGAGATCAGGCCAACACCCGGCGTGGAATGACGCACCCTGGCGATGGTTGCATCGACCTTGTGACCGGGCAACTGTCCACCTTCGCCGGGCTTGGCGCCCTGCGCCATCTTGATCTGGATCATGTCGGAGTTGACCAGGTATTCCGTGGTCACCCCGAAGCGGCCGGACGCCACCTGCTTGATAGCGGAGCGTCTTGAATCCCCGTTTTCAAGTGTTTTGAAACGCTCGGTTAACTCGCCACCCTCACCGGTGTTCGACTTGCCGCCAATGCGGTTCATGGCAATGGCCAGGGTCGAGTGCGCCTCGTAGGAAATGGAGCCGAACGACATGGCGCCCGTGGAAAAACGCTTGACGATCGCCGCAGCCGGTTCGACTTCATCCAGCGGTACCGGTTCTGCCGCATAGTTGAATTCGAACAGGCCGCGCAGATTTAACAGGTGCTCATTCTGTTCATTAACCAGTTGTGCAAACTCGCGGAAGGTCTTTGCATCATTCGCACGGGTGGCGTGCTGCAGTTTGGCAATGGTGTCCGGTGTCCACATGTGGTCTTCGCCGCGCAGACGGAATGCATAGTCGCCACCGACATCCAGGTTATTCCGGTAGATGGGTGCGTCGCCATAGGCGTCCTGATGCCAGCGCACGGTTTCCCCGGCAATTTCCTTCAGTCCGGCGCCTTCTATCGTGGTTGCCGTGCCGGTGAACCAGGTATCCACAAATTCAGTACTCAGGCCGACGGCATCAAAGATCTGTGCGCCGCAGTAGGACTGATAGGTCGAGATGCCCATCTTCGACATGACCTTGAACAGTCCCTTGCCGATGGCCTTTATGTAACGTTTCTGGATTTTATCCGCGTCGAGTTCCTCCGGCAGGCGTTGGATGGAGGCGAGTGTTTCGAAGGCCAGGTACGGGTTGATCGCCTCGGCGCCATAGCCGGCGAGGGTGGCAAACTGGTGTACCTCGCGGGCGGCGCCGGTCTCGACGACCAGTCCCGACTCGGTACGCAGCCCGGCGCGTACCAGGTGATGATGGACGCCTGAGGTCGCGAGCATGGCCGGTATTGCAATGCGGTCCATGTTGGCACCGCGGTCTGACAGGATGAGAATGTTAAAGCCTTCCTCCACCGCCTTTTCTGCCTGCTGACAGATGGACACGAGTGCGGGCCCCATTCCGTCTGCGCCTTGTCCTGCGTCATAGCAAATATCAATCATATGCGTGCGAAATGCACCGCCGGTGTGATCCTCGATATGCCGAATGCGCTCGATGTCGGCGTTGGTCAGGATTGGCTGGCTGACTTCAAGCCGCATGTGTTTGCTGTTTGTTTCGAACCCCAGCAGGTTCGGGCGCGGGCCGATCAGCGTGACCAGGGACATCACCAGTTCTTCGCGGATCGGATCGATCGGCGGGTTGGTGACCTGTGCAAAATTCTGTTTGAAATAGTTCGACAAGGGCTTGGGCTTGCTGGACAGCACGGCAACCGGGTTGTCGGCGCCCATCGAACCAATGGCTTCCTGGCCGGTGAAGGCCATCGGTGTCATCAGGAACTTGATGTCTTCCTGGGTGTAACCAAACGCCTGTTGCCGATCGAGCAGGGTTGCGGGGTCCGGCGCCATGGCGCTCACCTCGCCGGGCAGGCCCTCCAGCCGAATCTGGGTCCTGTCCAGCAAGGACTGGTAGTTGTGATTGTTGGCGAGATCGTTCTTGATCTCCTCGTTATCGATAATGCGGCCCTGCTCCAGGTCGATCAGGAACATCTTGCCGGGTTGCAGGCGCCATTTTTTCACAATGCGTTCTTCCGCAATGTCGAGTACACCCATTTCCGAGGCCATGACCACCAGGTCGTCATTTGTTATCAGGTAGCGCGCCGGGCGCAGGCCGTTGCGGTCGAGGGTGGCGCCGATCTGGCGGCCATCGGTAAAGGCGACGGCAGCCGGGCCGTCCCAGGGTTCCATGACGGCGGCATAGTATTCGTAGAAGGCGCGGCGTTTTTTATCCATCAGGGGGTTGCCGGCCCAGGCCTCGGGGATCAGCAGCATCATGGCATGAGCCAGGGAGTAACCGCCGCTGACCAGTAATTCCAGCGCATTGTCGAAGCAGGCGGAGTCCGACTGGCCTTCGGGTATCAGCGGCCAGAGTTTCTGCAGGTCATCACCGAACAGTTCCGAGGCCATGGAATGGCGGCGTGCATTCATCCAGTTCATATTGCCGCGCATGGTGTTGATCTCGCCATTGTGGGCGATCATGCGAAACGGGTGCGCCAGGTCCCATGACGGGAAGGTGTTGGTGGAAAAGCGCTGGTGTACCAGGGCAAGGGCCGAGGTCACGCGCGTATCATTTAAATCGGTGTAGTAGGTATTGACCTGGTTGGCCAGCAGCATGCCCTTGTAGCACAGGGTGCGCGCCGACATGGACGGGACATAGAAGGTCTCGCAGCCTTGCCGGTCCGAATTCTGCACCGCGATTTCCGTGCGTTTGCGAATGATGAACAGTTTGCGTTCAAAGCTGTCGGTATCCGGGCAGTTTTCACCCTTGCTGATGAACAGCATGCGGATGACCGGTTCAACCTGCCTGACGCTTTCACCCAGGTCAGTGTTATCGACAGGCACATCGCGCCAACCGAGCAGGCCCTGGCCTTCTTCCGCAATAATCCCTGTGATCAGGGATTCGCAATAACTGCGGGGCCCGTCGTGGGTCGGCAAGAACAGCATGCCAACGCCGTAGGCGCCGGCATCCGGCAGGGTAATGCCGAGACCGGCACATTCCTCACGCAGAAAGGCATCCGGGATCTGCATCAGGATGCCGGCACCATCGCCGGCCAGCGGGTCGGCGCCGACCGCGCCACGGTGAGTCAGGTTTTCCAGTATGCGCAGGCCTTGCTGGACGATTTCGTGGCTTGCGCGGCCCTTGACGTTGGCGATAAAACCGACGCCACAGGCATCATGCTCGTTTGCAGGGTCATACAGGCCTTGTCGGGGGGGCAGAGTGCCGCACTTCATTGGCATTACCTTAAGATAGTGGGGTTTTTCAGTGGCCGGGCCTATCCCGGAGATGTGAAAAACTATAATATAATCTGTGTGTTACGCGTATACGGCCTATTGCTCAACGGCCCGGTAATACTTCGATACCGACCGACAGCCAAAAGGCCGGACAGTATAGCGCCGCCGGGCCGGGGGTTCAATTTGGAGTGGGGTGTTATTCCTTTTTAGTTTCAGGGATATGCAAAGTGGAATGACGGGGAATCATTCCGGTTGCGTCTGCATGAAAACCACCTGGTAGCCACGCCTGAGTTGCTCGTCGCGGACGCGGATCAACTCGGCCTCGGCGCTGTCCTGTTCCTCGAAGTGTTCTTTTTTGATTCGGCCGGCAGTCCCCTGGTAGCCCCATTCCCGGATCAGCGTCCAGCCATCGAACAGATCCTCCTGCAGGTGCAGGTGGTAGAAGCGTGGTGCCGTGTCACCCTGTGGCGGGATTTGCATGTAGATACGCATGAGCCTCGAACAAAAAAACTATCTCGCGCCAAGACGCAAAGGCGCCAGGAAAGGCAAAAAGCAATTGCCACAGAGGGCACAGAGTACACAGGGAAAAAGATTAAATCTGATCATGGAAAGAACCTGGTTTTCGTCCACGGCATTTGTACCGCACTATTCAAGGGCATTGTAAGGATTCGGGCATTTCATCAATGATGTAAAAACCTGTATTCAATTGGTTTTCTCTGTGAACTCTCGGTAACTGCTCCATGCGTTACTCTACCTCCTACATCCATGTAGTCGTGTGCCCTCAGTGGCAAGGTATTGATCTTGAACTTCCCGGCGCCTTTGCGTCTTTGCGCGAGATCGCTTTATATATTCAAATAGCCGGGTTGAAGGTGCGTTCATATTCCGCGATGGCGTAGCGGTCGGTCATGCCGGCAATGTAGTCCGCCACTGCGCGTGCGCGACCGTTCTGGCCGTCGGATTCTTCCAGCAAGATGACGTGCTGGCGGGCCTCATCCGGCATCAGGCGCAGGTCCCTGAAAAATGCCTCGAACAGGGCCGTGATGGTTTGTGCGGCCTTGGCACTCCTGCGGTGTACCCGGTAATGCCGGTAGAGACGGGTGCGCAGGAAACGTTTCAGTTCGAGATTCTTCTCGCCCATGATGACACTGAAACTGATCAATGCCCCGGAGTGATTGCGGACGGCGTCGAGATCGGCCGGCGCCGCCTGTTCGAGCTTGCGTGTGCTGGTCTCGATCAGGTCGATCACCTGGCAGCCAATCAGGCGCCGTACCACTTCGTGTATGGTGCGTCGCGGCGGCAGGTCGGGATAGAGACTGCACACTCTTGCATGTTGTTCACGGAACAGATCTATTCCGTTCAGTGCCTCGACATCGATCAGGCCGGAACGCAGGCCATCGTCCACGTCATGACTGTTATAGGCGATCTCATCAGCCAGGTTGGTCAGTTGGGCTTCCAGGGATGGCTGTTGTTTCTCAATGAAGCGGCGGCCCAGTTCACCGAGGGCTTCTGCATTTTTCATCGAGCAGTGTTTAAGAATGCCCTCGCGGGTTTCGTACGTCAGGTTCAGCCCGGAAAATTCCGCGTAGCGCTGTTCCAGTTCCTCGACAACCCGCAGTGACTGCAGGTTATGTTCGAAGCCGCCGTAGTCTTTCATGCAGGCATTCAGGGCATCCTGGCCGGCGTGTCCGAACGGTGTATGTCCGAGGTCGTGGGCCAGTGCAATACCCTCGGTCAGGTCTTCATTGAGGTGCATGGCGCGTGCAATTGAACGGGCGATCTGGGCAACCTCGATGGAGTGTGTCAGCCGGGTGCGGAACAGGTCGCCCTCATGATTCACGAATACCTGTGTCTTGTATTCCAGCCGCCGGAAAGCGGCCGAATGAATGATACGGTCCCGGTCGCGCTGGAATTCAGTCCGGTAGGCCGGTGCGGGCTCGTGATGCCGGCGGCCCCTGGAACAGCTTTCGGTGACGGCGTAGGGCGCAAGCGTCGTGTTGCGCGCTGTGGCTGATGTGTCGTTCATTGCTGTTCAGGGGCCGCCAGGGTCTTGCCCAGCAGGTCGGCATCAAAGTCGCCGGTCATAAAGGCGTCGCCAATGTCCTTCAGCAGGATCAGGCGCAGGCCGCCGTCAACGGCCTTTTTATCGACCGCCATGAGTTCCAGAAAACGTGCTGCGTCCATTTCATCCGGCGGGCAGACAGGGAGGTTTGCCTGTTGCAGCAGTTTTTTGGTGCGCGCAACCGCATCATCCGACAGCCAGCCATGCCGTGCCGACAGGCCGGCGGCCATGAGCATGCCGGTGGCGACCGCCTCGCCATGCAGCCAGGTACCGTAACCGGTACCGGTTTCTATGGCATGCCCGAAGGTATGGCCGAGATTCAGCAGGGCGCGTAGACCGCTTTCACGCTCGTCCGCCGCGACAATTTCCGCCTTCAGTTCGCAGGAGCGTTCAATGGCCCTGGCCAGGGCCTGCTTGTCACGTGCCTTGAGCAGGCCGATATTTTCTTCCAGCCAGGCAAAGAATGCGGCATCGCGTATCAGGCCGTACTTGATGACTTCGGCCAGTCCAGCGGCCAGTTGCCGGTCGTCGAGCGTGTCGAGGGTATTGGTATCGATCAGCACGCAGGCAGGCTGGTGAAATGCTCCGATCATGTTTTTACCCTGCGGGTGATTGACGCCGGTTTTGCCGCCGACCGAGGAATCGACCTGTGCCAGCAAGGTGGTCGGGATCTGCAGGAAGGCAACCCCGCGCTGGTAGCTGGCTGCCGCGAACCCCGTTATATCACCGACCACACCGCCACCCAGTGCCACCAGTGTGCAGCCGCGGTTAAATTTGTTTTCCAGCAGGGCCGTGAAGATCAGGTTCAGCGTGTCGAGGTTCTTGAACTGCTCACCGTCCGGCAGGACAACGGTTGCCAGTTCAAACCCCCTGAAGATTCCGCGCACTCTATCCAGGTAAAGCGGTGCAATGGTTTCGTTGGTCACCACCATGACCTGTCGGCCACGCACGTGCTGCGTCAGCAGTCCCGGCTTGCCCAGCAGGCCTTGCCCGATAAAGATCGGGTAGCTGCGTTCACCAAGTTCAACCGTTAATGTGTTCATAGACCCGGATATACCTGTAGAAAGGAACAGGATATAGAAAAATCACGTCCGAGGGAAAAGCCGGCAGGGCTACAGGTTCAATTTCCGGATGATTTCCCTGGCGACATCCCGGACACGCATGCTGTCCGTCTCGATTACGAGGTCAGCAATTTCCCGGTAGAGCGGGTCGCGTATTGCCAGCAGTTCCTCCAGGGTTGCGCGGGGGTCCGGGGTTTGCAGTAACGGCCTGTTACGATCATGGGCCGTACGTGAGAGCTGCTGGTCGACCGAGGTATGCAGGTAGATGACCGTGCCACGGTCGCCAAGTCGTTCCCGGTTTCCCGGGTCCAGTATGGCGCCGCCGCCGGTTGCCAGCACGATGTCCGGCAAGCGGGTGAGTGCATCAATCACTTCAGATTCGCGCTTGCGAAAGCCGGTCTCGCCTTCAAGTTCAAATATAAGCGGGATATCAACCCCGGTGCGCCGCTCGATTTCATGATCGCTGTCATGAAATGGCATCGCCAGCTGCTGTGCCAGATGTCGGCCAATGGTGGATTTGCCGGATCCCATAGGACCCGTTAGAAAGATACTGCCCGGCGTCTTCATGCCGGGCAGGTATGCCTGAATACGGCGGTACTGGCAAGTCTCACCAGTGGCGTGTGCCTAGATGTTGACGTCTTCCCTGACGATCTTCGGTGTTACAAAGATCAGCAGTTCGGACTTTTCATCTCTGTTTAATTTCTTGGTGAACAGCCAGTCAACCAGTGGCAATTCACCGAAGAACGGAACGCGATCGATATTCTCTCCTTTATCCTGTTCGTAGATGCCGCCCAGCACCAGGGTTTCGCCATTATCGACCAGAACCTGGGTGGTAACCTCGTTGGTGTCGATGCTCGGGACGCCAAGGTATACGGTACCGACGCTGTCCTTGTTCACCTGCAGGTCCATGATAATGCGGTCATCCGGTGTGATTTGCGGGGTGACACGCAGGCTCAGCACCGCCTCCTTGAACGATACGCTGGTTGCTCCGCTGGAAGAGGCTTCCTGGTAGGGGATTTCCACACCGGACTTGATGAAGGCCGGTTTTTGATTGGAGGTGAGTACCCGCGGGCTGGAAATGACCTCACCGTGGCCCTCGGCTTCCATGGCGGTCAGCTCCATCTGCAGGAGGTGGCTACCCAGTTTGCCGATTGCCAGGCCAAATGAGCTCGTTGCACCAATGACCGGCAGATCTACCATCAGGCCCTCGGCCCCGCTGCCTGCCGGTGATTCAAAGCCGGTAATAGGATCAAATTTGGTGTCGCCCGCGAGCTTGCCGCCTGCTACCAGGATGTGATCATCATCAAATGTGGTTCTTTTGCTGAGCCCGAACGTGACACCAATGTCCCTGGCGAAATCATTGTTGGCGATAACGATCCTGGACTCTATCAATACCTGTCGAATGGGTATATCGAGTCGTGCAACCAGGTTGCGGACCTCTGCCAGTTTTGCGGCCGTGTCCTGCACCAGCAGGGTATTCGTGCGGTCATCAATGGTTGCCTTGCCCCGGGATGACAGCAGGGTGGTCTCTTCGCTCTTCAAAAGGGTTGCAATATCCGCGGCCTTTGCATAGTTGACCTGGATAAATTCGGCATAGAGCGGTTCGAGTTCCTCGATTTGCTTCTGTGCTTCAAGTTCCAGCTTTTCGCGGGCTGCGATTTCCTCGCTGGGAGCAATCAGCATGACGTTGCCGGTTTGACGCATGGCCAGGCCCTTGGTCTTCAGGATGATGTCCAGTGCCTGGTCCCAGGGGACATTTTTCAGGCGCAGCGTCAGGCTGCCGCCGACCGTATCACTGACCACGATATTGATACCGGTAAAATCGGCGATCAGCTGTAATACCGAACGAACCTCGATGTCCTGAAAGTTCAGCGAGAGTCGTTCACCAAGGTAACCGAACTCGTCTTTCTTGAGCTCTTCCGCCTCTTTCTTGGTGAGCCCGCGGACTTCGATCGTGAACTGGTTATCCGACTGGTAGGCAATGTAGTCGTATTCACCCATGGGCGTAATGACTATGTGTGCATTTTCACCAATGGCATAGGCGTCGATTGTTTTTACCGGTGTGGCGAAATCGAGGACGTCCAGGCGCCTTGCCATCTCGTTTGGCAAATGTGCGCGGTAGAAATCCACGACAACCTTGCCATCCTTCTGCTGCATATCAACCGGTATGGAAGGATCGGACAGCGTGACTATGATGCGGCCCTCGCCACTTTCGCCGCGACGGAAATCAATATTGCTGATGCGGCCACCACTGGTGCCCAGTGCAGCGGCTGCCGTCGCCTGGGCCTCGGATAACTCGCTACCGGAGTTTTGCACCGTGAGAATGACCTTGTTGCCATCGGCATGGGCCTCGTAGGGAACCAGTTCAACCAGGTTAACTACAACCCGGGTGCGTCCCTGGGCTTCGATAACCGTCAGGCTTTCTGCCATGCCAATACCGATCGGTTGTTTACGCTGGGCCAGGGCATTGCTTGTGTTAGGGAAATCCAGCGCAATGCGGGCCGGGTTATCAATGGTGAAGCTGATTGGTTTTGGCGCGGGTTCGCTCATGGTCAGCGTAATCACGACCTTGTTGCCGGGCATGCCTGCGAAATCGACTGACTGGATAGAGTTACTGCCAGACACAGCGTCTGCCTGCACAGAAGTAAACCCACCGGCCAGCAGCAGGGCGCATGCGAATAGCAGGCGCTGCAATAAGCCGTAGCCGAGTTGCTTGATGACCCGAAACAACGAAACGTCGTATGCCGGTGCGCGTTGAGTGGTGTTTCCGTTCATTGCCATGCCCCTGTGGGATTATTCACTGATTGTAATCGAAGCCGGACGTTCCACCCAGCCTCCGATACCGTCCGGAATGATTTCAGTAAGTTCGATCTCGAATTCTGTGACACGGGTGATTTTACCGTGGTTCTGTCCCATATAGTTGCCCGCCTGCACGCGGTGTATGGTGCCGGCCGTATCATTGATGAGTGCCCAGGTGTCCTCATGTTGTTCCAGTGTTCCAACCATTCTCAGGCTGTCGAGCGGGAATTCCTCGAGTGGCTCTGTTGGTCTGTTGAAATCAGGTTTGATGCCGTTGCCTGATGCCTGCATGGTCGCGGCGCGCGGCTGGGAAAAAGTGGGTTCGGTAAACGGGTCACGCAGATCGCTTGCCTCGTAGACGAAGGATTCGTAGGGCTCGAATTCCGGCAGCGGTTCAATGCTTGTCTTTTGCCGGGCTTTTACATCTTGCACGTAGAGTTCCAGGTCGGTCGTATTTTCGCCGGAGCAGGCAAGCAGCAACCCCGAAGCCGAGATAATGCAAAGCCATTGTATGAATGGTCGATAAACCCTGTTCATCGTGCGGCCCCTGCCTGCGAGCTGATTTCGCCCTCTTCGAGGTAACGATAGGTCTTGGCAGTAAGATCCATGGCCAGCGGGGCATCCTTCTGTTTTAGACGGGTGATATGAATATCGTGCAGTGTAACGATGCGTGGCAAGGCCGCAACGCCGCTGACAAAGTTTCCGAACTCGTGGTAATCACCGATTACGCGAATGCTGATGGGTAACTCAGCATAGAATTCTCTTGGAGTTTCATTCTGTGGCTTGAACAGCTCAAACTCCAGGCCGCTGGCAAGGCCGGTCTGCGAAATATCAACCAGGAGGTCGGCAACTTCCGTTTTATTTGGCAGTTGGCGCAACATGGCACCAAATGATTCACGCATGTCTGCCAGTTGCTGTTCATAGGCTTCCAGGTTGGTTGCCTGCTCCGCCTTTTTCTCGAAAATTACTTTCAGATCTGCCTCGAGCTGTTCTGTTTGATCCAGTTCCAGCAGCTGGTCCTTGGTATCAAACCAGTAGCCGAGAAACATAATGCTGCCCATCATGAACAGGATAGCGACGGCCCGTGCAGCAGCTGGCCAGCGAGCGATATTTGTCAGTTCAAGGCTGTTCAGATCCAGGTTCACAGATCTTCTCCGCTGCCATTTTCGTCCATGGTTTTTTCCCGGGACTTCTGGATTCCCCGCAAGGTGAAATTTGCAACCCGGCGACGGTTGATTTCTGTTGTCCTGATCAGGTCAAGGTGTGGATCGCTAAACCATTCCGACGCGTCTATATTGCGCATGTAATCTGAAACGCGTGCATTGGATTGTGCGACACCCGTCATTATCAGATTTCTGTTTCTCTGGGTGAGGCTGTCAATATAGACGCCATCGGGCATGGACCTGACCAGTTCATCCATAAGATGTACGCTTTCCGGACGGCTGCTTTGCAGGTCCTGGATCACGTTCATGCGCGCCAGCAGGCCCTGTTTCATTGATTCCAGTTCTGCAATGCGCCCGATACGCTTATTGAGGATGTCGATTTCGGCCTTGAGATAATTATTGCGCTGCGTCTGGTATTCGATCTTGCCATTTATATACAGGTGGGCGCCAAATACCAGCAGCCCGGCAAGGATTGCACTGGCAGCAGCCGTAGTGACGAATTCCTTTTGCTTCTGTTTGCGCAGTTCCTCGCGCCATGGCAGGAGGTTGATATGTGCCATATCAGTCGAAGCTCCTCAAGGCGAGTCCACAGGCAATCATCAAGGATGGTGCATCATTGCTTAATGTCTGCGGTTTTACTCTTGCTGACAGTGACATGGATGCAAATGGATTTGCGATAGTGGTTTCAACACCCAGTTTTTCCTGAATCATTTCATCCATGCCGGGTATGGAGGCACTGCCGCCAGCCAGGACAATAAAGTCAACCTTGCTGTGAGGGCTTGACGAGTAAAAGAACTGCAGTGACCGGCTGGCCTGCTGTGTCATTGCCTCTTTAAAGGGAAGCAGTACCTCAGTAGTGTAATTTTCAGGCAGTCCACCCTGTCGCTTTGCCATGCCCGCCTCATCATAAGACAGGCCATAACGCCGCATGATTTCTTCAGTCAACTGTTTGCCGCCGAATACAGTATCGCGTGTGTAGATACTCTTGAGGTTATGCAGCACGTTGAGGGTTGTCATGGTGGCACCGACATCGATGACCGCAATGGTCTTGTCCACTCCCTGGTCGGGGAGCTGATCTGTCAATAGTGCGAAGGCATTTTCGCTGGCAAAGGATTCCACATCCATGACGAGTGTTGCAAGACCGGCGGTTTCAATAGCGGCGTTACGCAGGTCGACGTTTTCACTGCGACATGCTGCCAGCATGACATCGACGGTTTCGGGATTTTTTTCCGAAGGGCCCAGCACTTCAAAGTCGAGATTGACCTCTTCAAGCGGGTAAGGGACGTACTGGTCGGCTTCCAGTTCGATCTGGCTTTCCATGTCGTCGTCACTCATGGCAGCAGGCATCGGTATGATCTTGGTGATGACAGAAGAGCCGGCAATGGCAACGGCCACATGCCTGGTGCGTGTACCCGAGCGCTTTACAGCACGTCGAACCGCTTCACCCACCGCGTCAACATCAGTGATATTTTTTTCTACAACGGAATTCGGGGGGAGTGGTTCAACCGCATAGCTTTCAACGCGGTAGCGGGAACCGCTGCGACTTAATTCCAGTAGTTTGACCGCGGTAGAACTGATATCCAGTCCGATTAACGGTGGTCTCGATCTTTTAAATAATTGACCTAGCGGCACAGTTTTTCCCTTTAATTACCCATTGTTGAACAATATAGGTAGTTTGCCGCATTAGAGATTATTGCCAAGTGTTTGTCAACTAATGCGTAATGTGTAAATTTAAATGCGTAATTCGTAATTCGTAATTCGTAATTCGTAATGTTCAACAAATGTTATGGTATTGGTTATCGGACAGATGTCAGCATGGTTTAGCAAAAACTTCATGGTTGAGAAAAATATTTCCCCGGTAAACAACTTCAACATTTATATTACGTTTAACCGAACCGTTCTTTGAACTAGATCACAGGTTTCTGTTACTGAAATGAAGCTCTCCCGCATCGCTCGTTTTTTGCTCTATACAATGTTGCTTGGCAGTATTGCCGTGTCAGTGTTAGTTGTTGTTTTATATGTAAAAATAGAGTCGAACCTGCCGTCCACCGGTGTTCTGAAGGAAGTGAAGCTGCAGGAACCCCTGCGGATTTTTACCCGTGATCGGAAGTTACTGGCGGAGTTTGGCGACAAGCGCCGTACACCGGTAACTATTGAGCAGGTGCCACAGGCACTGGTGCAGGCATTCCTGGCGGCCGAGGATGATCGCTTCTTTGAACATTCCGGCGTGGACTTCCAGGGCCTGTTGCGTGCCGCTGTCGAGTTGATCATGACCGGTGAAAAGCGCAGTGGTGGCAGCACTATCACCATGCAGGTGGCGAGAAACTTTTTTCTCTCCACTGAAAAGACCTACTTGCGCAAGCTGACGGAAATCCTGCTTTCATTCAGGATTGAACATTCGCTCAGCAAGAATGACATCCTCGAGCTCTACCTCAACAAGATTTACCTTGGCAATCACGCCTACGGTGTCGAAGCCGCCGCGCACGTGTACTACGGAAAAAGTATAAGTGACATTTCTTTGGCGCAGATGGCGATGATTGCCGCGCTGCCCAAGGCGCCGTCACGTATTAATCCGATTAACGACCCCGAGAGTGCCACTGACCGGCGAAATTATATCCTGGGGCGCATGCACCGCCTGGGTTTTATAGATTACGAGGCCTTCGAGACGGCAGTCAATGAAGTGGATGAGGCCAGCCTGCACAAGGTCCAGTCCGAAACCAGCGCCCCGTATCTTGCTGAAATGGTGCGCGATGAAATGATCCAGCGTTATGGCATGTCGGCCTATACCGCCGGTTACGAGGTCGTGACAACCATTGATGCGTCGAAACAGGCAGCGGCGAACCTGGCATTGGGCAAGGCCCTGCAGGACTACAGCCGCCGGCACGGTTACCGGGGTCCGGAGGCACATGCCAGCCTGGTTGAGTTTGACAGGGAGGCCTTGCCGGCACTGTTGGCGGACTACCCGCCGGCCGGTGGCCTGACGGCCGGTATCGTTACCGGGGTCGAAGAACAGGCCGCGACGGTATTGCTCGCCAATCATGAAGAAATCACGATTGAGTGGCAGGGTTTGTCATGGGCGCGGCCTTATATGAGTGAAAACCGCATGGGTAAGTCACCGAAACTGGCCAGTGACGTGGTGGCCCCGGGAGACGTTGTCCGGGTCCTGCAGGACGCGGAGGGCGGCTGGCACCTTACCCAACTCCCGAAGGTGGAAGGCGCGTTGATATCACTGCGTCCTGATGATGGTTCAATCCTGGCACTGGTGGGCGGCTTTGATTTCGGGCGGAGTAAATTCAACCGGGCCACGCAAGCCCGGCGCCAACCGGGTTCGAGTTTTAAGCCGGTTATTTATTCAGCGGCGCTCGACAAGGGCTTTACTACTGCGAGCCTGATCAATGATGCACCGGTGGTGTTCGATGATCCCGCGCTGGAATCGACCTGGCGGCCGGAAAATTACAGTGGACAGTTTTACGGGCCAACCCGTATGCGCGAAGCGCTGTATCGTTCCCGCAACCTTGTGTCGATCAGGATTTTGCGTGCGATTGGCATTGACTATGTTATCGAGTATGCAGAGCGGTTTGGATTCTCGAAAGATCAGTTGCCCAGGGACCTGACCCTGGCACTGGGCAGTGCTACGGTGTCACCCCTGCAGATGGCGCGGGCCTATGCCGTACTGGCCAATGGCGGCTACCTGATCGAACCATTCTTTATCCACCGCATCTATGATCCCGCCGGCAATGTCGTCTTCCAGCCCAATCCCCCCCTGGTCTGTCCCGGCTGCCCGCTAACACTGGAAGCGATTGACGGTTCATCCCAGCCTGAAATCAACCTTGCAGAGCGTGTCATGTCTGCACAAACCGTCTGGTTGATGACTTCCATGATGCAGGATGTTATCCAGCGCGGTACCGGGAAGGGTGCGCGCGTCTTGAACCGTACAGACCTGGCCGGAAAAACAGGCACAACGAACGATCAGAAGGATGCCTGGTTCTCGGGTTTTAACCGCTCGCTGGTAACGGTCTCCTGGGTTGGTTTTGACAAGCTGGAACCACTGGGCCGGCATGAGACAGGGGGGAAGGCCGCATTACCCATGTGGATTGACTATATGCGTACGGCGCTGTCAGGGGTCAGGCAGAAGAAGATACCGCGACCGGAAGGCCTGGTGACTGTGCGCATTGATCCTGCCAGCGGTTTATTGGCGAGAAGCGGACAGCCCGATGCGATTTTTGAAACCTTTCGCGAAGAGTTTGTACCGAAACAGAGCTCTGATGCCGGTGCTACGGCCGCTGACGGGGCGGGTGGCGGATCGGCCGAGCCATTATTTTAGGGTGTTGCAATAGCGGGAAGGATTGGTAAAGGCCTGGTTTTTGTTTTTCCTTTTGAAGTAAGAGCGCCTTGCAGGCGCGATTGAATTAGATGCGGGCTCTCGCGCCCGCACTGCGAGGTACTTTCTCTTGCTTGCCCAAGAGAAAGTACCCAAAGAGAAGGGCCCCCGAAGCACTCACCGGCTACGCCGGTCCCCTGCGTTCCTCGCCAATCCGGGGGTCGCGCACAACTCGGCGCTTTACGGGGCTTTGCCCCGTAAATCCCCTCAAACAGGGTGCGCGCCTGTTCCCCGGATTG
>Ga0210123_1000755_pt1 | contig 18766 bp, 17 predicted proteins | sample Muzzi_PWB_D2_FD_185535 | JGI IMG/M metagenome (GOLD analysis project Ga0210123, IMG submission 185535) | Wetland microbial communities from San Francisco Bay, California, USA, that impact long-term carbon sequestration - Muzzi_PWB_D2 (SPAdes) | ecosystem: Environmental > Aquatic > Marine >... | reverse complement strand
TTGCTCGGATACTACTTCGACGGGGAGGGTATGAGCAGTCTTGCCATTGGCGGATTGCTCTTTCCGGGATTCAGCGCTACGGGTACTCCTGAGGAGGTCGATGGCTACATGGTGCAAGCCACTTACACCATCGCCGGGAAGGTCCGACTCGGTGTCAATTGGGCGCAAAACGAGCAGGATGTAGTGACCAAGATCGAAAACGAGAAAGTGACATTAGGTGTTTACTACAACCTCACCCCGGCGCTTACGCTGCTTGTGGAATACTCGGACCAGCAGAGCGAGCTGAAAGGCGCAGGGACCGACGAGACGCAAAACTACAACATTGGCGCGATGCTGTTTTTCTAAACTGACAGCTTCCGAGTTGTCGGATGTTGTTATGATTAGGGTCGGGCGGTGGCCACCGCCCGACCACCCCCTTTTATGCATGCCGCAGCGAAGCGTATCCGCTCATGCGCCGTGTCGGGTGTCGCGGCCTCTCTCATGGGGAGTGGCCCGCTCCAGAAATCCAGCCCCTGAGAGGTATTATATTATGTCGAGACGTTTTCTTCTCCTCGGTCTATCGCTTGTCGCGCTGTTTGCCGGCGTTTCTCCCACCCAAGCCAGGATGCTTCACGAATCCTCACGCATCGCATTGTACAGCACCAAGGCCGAACCGGGAAATCGGAACAGCCACCCGATCACTATAGCGGCCGAAAAGCTCTCGGCCGCGCTCTCGCGGGTACGGGCACGCACCGGCGAGAAAGGCGAAGTTATTGATCTTTTTCCGGAAAAAAATTGCGAGGAAGCGGCCGGTCGACTGGCGAAGGCGCTGCGCAGAATAGATCCGGACCAGGAACTGCATCTCGTCAGTTTTCGCCATATTGGAACTTTATTCTCAAGCCAACGGAACGCCAGCGCCGCGCGTGTCTTTCTGGAGAGTGGACGATTGAACCTCATATTCGGTCAGATCGATCTATTCTTCAGTGAGTTTCGTGATCCGGACAGACAATTGCCCCCCATGGGGTCTCGAAAGCGGGCGGCATCGCTCAATGAAAGGATCATACCCACAGAGGGGGTAATCTTTGTGGATGGACGCAACGATTGGATAGCCCTCGACCTGGTTCGAGCCACGTCATCATCGCCAGCGGTAGAGCCCCCCGCAAAGGGATCGGGCCAGGCACCGGGGGAAGAATCGCTGAAGGCCATGAAGCCTCGAGAAAAAAGCATTGAAGAAAAGCTTCTAATTTTGAAGAACCTAAGGGATAAGGACTTGATCACAGAACAGGAATATGTCGAAAAGAAGCGGCAGATCCTGGACGACCTGTGATGCCGATCCCTATGCCGGTGTCTGACGCCGAGCGTTTGGCGAGGTAATTCCGCAGTGCCCGTCGGCTGTCGCTTACGTGTTCGGCCGAGCATACTTCCATGATGATTTTACGAATTTGGCAGATATCGAGCCGGTTCAGCACCGCTTGCCAGTCCAGGCTGCCGTGATCGAGGCCCAGGTGCTGGTCTTTTATGCCGTCATTGTTGTCGGCGTGAATGTAGACCACCCGATGTTTAATTTTTTCGATGAAGGCATCGATGTTGCAGCCAAGCAGATTTCTTCCCCAACCGGTATTCAGATGCCCCAGATCCAGTGCATAGCCGATATCCGGAAACGTATCGAGCACCCTGAACACCCGGCCGGCATTAAATCCAGCATCGGACTCATAAATCGGTAGAACACCGTTTAGGTGCGCATAATCGATAGCCGCACTCAATGCCCGCCGCTTTTCTCGGTTCAGCCGGCCGTCATTGATATGAAATATGAGCTCTCCGGCGCCCAAAATCCGGGCGACATCCACCTCGGCCCGCAAAACGGACAATTCGGCGCTGGTGAAGCTTTCCAACTCCTGGAAAATTCCGGTGGTGGCGGAGTGCAGGCTGATCTGTATACCATGGAGGTAGCGCTTGATTTTTTCTAGGTAAAATGTGCTTAGATGCAGTTTGGAATTTCGACGGTTGATCTCTATGGCATCGAATCCCATTTGGGCGACCGCTTTGTACCACTTGGACATGCGAATCACCTGGGAAGTAATGCCGATCACCGGATATTCTGGATTGGCCGTCGTCCCGGCGGTGGGGAGATAGGCGGCGGATCCGCTGTGATTGAATGTCGGTGCCATGTTCAATTCCCGGTCAACCCCACAATTGCATAAAAAAGATAGCAAAAATGGTAAAAAACTTTATCAACGTTCGATAGCCGTTGCTTATTCTGACAGGTAGGGATGGAAGAAAGCAGCAACCCAGCCTGACGCATGTGTGTCAAACCGTGTCGTTTAATCCCAGTTCGGACAGTTTTTCTATGGTCGGTGCACCGGTTTTTTTATCCCAGCCCCTGAGCATGTAGTATTCGTCTTTCATTTCCTCGAATTTGCTCTTATCCAGCACGGCACCTTCGTATTTGCCTTTGCTTAACGGCTTCTCGAAGAATTTCTTGGGCAAACTATCGGTTTCCCGGGTCAGTCCCTGGCGCACATCAAACATGCGCTCTATATTGCGCAGCCGTTCGGCGATGCCGAGGATATGGTCCACATCCCATTGCTTGCCGGTGACCAGTTTGAACATCTGTGCGGCTTTGTCGATGGTATGAAAAATAAACAGCGTGTAAGGCCAGGTGCAGACCCCCATGCTGTCGATGGCCAGATTGTTGTGTTCGGACATGATGGTGGACACGGCCTTGCCGTCATAAGAACTGGGAATGGCGGCGCCGGCCTTGCCGTACATCTTCTCGGCGGTCTCCTGGAACCACTCCGGCGCATTGTGCCATTCGAATTCGATCAGGCTGCCCCGCATGGGCAGGGGATCGCCGCGATGACCCACGGCCTGCATGAGACCCGATCCTTTATAGGCACGAAATTCATAGGGATGGGGGGCCAGGCCCTTGACGATGTCGAGTTTCTCCACGGCCTTCGGTCCGATCTTTTCGGCGAACACCCGCTGGCCCTCCGCGAGGATATCGCCGTAGCCTTCCCTCAGGCTGAGTTTGCGCACAGTTTCCATGATGGCGGCTTCCGAACCGCGCTCCATGGCAATGCCGTCCGTATCCTTTTCTGTAATCAATCCTTCGTGATGCAGTTCCATGAGCAGACCGATGCAGGCCGAGGTTTCGGTGGAGTCCAGGCCCATGCGGTTGGTCAGGCGGATGGCTTTCCAGAAGATATCCATGTCCAGGTTCCATACCGATCCTGTGAACCCGCTCCAGGGTTCACAGGTTGTAAAACCCTTGCCGATTTCAGGTACGTGCAGAAAATTTTTGCACCGGATGGGGCATGCGAAACAGCCCACATTCTTCATCTGGTGCTTGTCCACATAAGCCGGTCCGCCATATTTTTCGATAATCTCTTCCCAGTGAACATCTTCGAAGTATCCCACCGGAAAGAAGCTCAATTGGTACATCATGGCCACGAAGCGGACCACGCCGTAGGTCGATAGCTCCTGGCAAGCCGGACTCTCGCGAATTTCCCGGTTAAGCGCCAAGGAAGTTTCAAACATTTCTGCCGGCCGAGCAATGCTGACCGGTTTGCGGCCGCGAACAGCCACTGCCTTGATATTCTTAGAACCCATTACAGCGCCCAGGCCACCGCGGGCCGCAGCGCCGGCCACTTCGGTGATCAGGCAGGCAAAGCGCACCAGGTTTTCGCCAGCCGGCCCGATGCAGACAACCTTGATCTCAGGGTCACCCAGCTCCTGCTGGATCATCTTCTGGGTCTCAAAAGTATCTTTTCCCCAGAGGTGGGAAGCGTCTCGAATCTCCACCGTCTCTTCCGTGATCCAGATATAGGAAGGCTTTTCAGCCTTGCCTTGGATGACAATATGATCGTAACCGGCATATTTTGCTTCCGGTCCCCAATAGCCGCCGAAATTGGATTTGGCTCTCAAGTTGCTCAAAGGGGACAAGGCGGTGACATCCGTACGGCCGGAGGAAGGCATCGCCGTGCCGGAAAGTGGTCCCATGCTGAAAATCAAAGGATTTTCAGGGGCGAGGCCATCGATTCCGGGCTTAAGCAGATCGTAGATCAAGCGCACGCCAATGCCACGCCCGCCTAAGTAATGGTCGATATAAGGCTCGGTGGGCTCTGTTTCCACCCTGCCGTCACTGACATCAATCTTTAAGATCTGCCCCATCCATCCATGCATATGGTATCCCCCAAAAAAAGTCTGGTCATTCTTGCCTTGATTCTGGCAATCAGAGCAATATATATACCAAAACTGACATAATTCTGGTGGATAAAAAAATTATAAAATAACAAACAGTTATATTTATATTGCCATCTGATGGGAGATCATGGTTCGTTCTTTCAGTCCCTTCCTGCCACCTGTTACGGGATTTATGCTTCTAAAGTAACTGAAATATTGGAATAAAATATCATGTGGGGTGTGAGGGGGCGAAATAGGGCAATCATATCTGATTGGATATCATTGCCGTCAGCGCGTGGCTTTACTTCAGGGCGGCGCCGATTTTGCTTTGATCGCCTTTGTCGAGATCATCCAGGGCGTAGGCAAGGGCTATTTCCAGCAGGGTGGATTTGTTCTCAATGGCCACGCCGTCCAGTTTCATTTGATGGAAGCGGCGATTGAATCGCTCCAGCAATGCTTCGGACAGGTAGAAGCCGGCTTTTTTCTTGGCCGGCGCCTTTTTGTGCGGCGGCTTGTTGCCGGTGGCCGTGGCCAGCGGGTCCAGGTCGTGCTCCTCAAAAAAATCTGGGGACTTGTTCTGCTCGGATGCCGTCATCGATCAATCTCCTTGAAAGCTTTTGATAATCAACGGCGCCTGTGGCGCTGCGGGAATATTCGAATATGGTCTTGCCCACGGTGGCCGCTTCCGACAGCCGCACGTTATGGCGGATCGGGGCGCAGATTTGTTTGGTGAACAGCCGCTTGAGCTTCTGGTAAATGTCATGGCATTGCCGCGTGCGGCGGTCGAACATGGTGGGCAGCACGTATTTGAGGGCCAGCATTTCATTCTGTTTCTGGGCCGCGATGAGGTAGCCGAAAAAGGTTTTGAGGCCTTCCAGGGCTGGACCCTGCAACGCCACCGGACACAAGACTTCCTCGGCCGCCATGAGCACGTTGACGCTTAGCACGTCCCAACCGGGTGCACAGTCAAAAATAATGAAATCGAGGCTGTCCCCCTTGGGCACCAGGGTTTTACGCAGGTAATCGTGGCGGCTCTCGGCTGGCTGTTCGCCCAACCAGTTTTTCAGTTCCACCAGCTTGATGCCGCCGTTAAGAATCCACAGGTTTTCCCGTGCGGCAAAGACCGCGTCTTTTTTGGCCAGGGGTTGACCGGCATTGTCCCGGCCGGTGACGAATTCATACATGCCGTATGGCGGAGAGACGCCCAGGAATTTGGCCACCTGGGCCTGGGTGTCGCAGTCCACCAACAATACCCGCTGGCCCTGAAGGGCCAGTTCATGCGCCAGGTTGACCGCCGTGGTGGTTTTGCCCACCCCGCCTTTGGCCATCGCCACCGCTATTTTACGCATATAAAACCTCTGAAATAATTTAATAAAACCGGTAAATGCCGCAAGCGCGAGCCACTCGCAGTGACCATAATATTCTACTGTAGAAGAATATAATATGTTCTAAAATTATTCTATAGAAGATATATTCTATTCTGGCTGTAAAGGCAAGCACGAATTAGCGCTTTATGAGTGCGGATATTTCGCCTTTTGCCGACGAGTCCAAAGTCGGCCATCAGGGGGGCATGGTTGACAAATTATTGCCAGGGCTTGCCGATGGATCTGGCATCCCTATATTAGGGCTCTTTGAATGCGAATCCGATGTCTGCGATGCGAGGCGCGCTGATGAATATCGTCTTTTTGTCACCCCATTTCCCGCACCATTACCACCAGTTTTGCCGACAGCTCAAGATGGCCGGCGCCAATGTCCTGGGCATTGCCGATGCACCGTATGTTGAACTGCCCCGTGCCGTGCAGGACGCTTTGACCGAATACTACCGCGTGGACGACATGCACGATTTCGATGCCCTGGTCAGGGCTTGCGGCTATTTTACCCACCGTTACGGAAAGCTGGACCGGCTGGATTCGTTGAATGAATACTGGCTGGGGGTCGAAGCCGCCCTGCGGGACGACTTCAATATCTTCGGTGTGCGCACCGACACCGTCGACGCAATTTGCCGTAAGTCCCATATGAAGGCCAAATTCCAGAAGGCCGGTGTGGCGGTGGCGCCGGGCCGCGTGGTGCGGGACGCGGCCGACGGCCGTGAGCTAATAGCGCAGACCGGTTATCCAGTGGTGGCCAAGCCCGATGTGGGGGTGGGGGCCCTGGATACCTTTCGATTGGATGGTGATGCAGACCTGGTGCGTTTCTTTCAGCAAAAGCCACCCGTGGACTATATCATGGAAGGTTTTGTCGGCGGCACCATCTGCTCCTTTGACGGGCTAGCCGACCGCAATGGCGAAATCGTCTTTTATACCGCCCATGTTTACAGCCAGGGTATCATGGAGACCGTCAACGAGGAGCGCCATGTGAGCTACTACTCCCTGAGGGATGTGCCGCCGGCCCTGGAAATATTGGGGCGCCAATGCGTGCGCACCTTTGCGGTGCGGGAGCGCTTTTTTCACATCGAATTTTTCGAGACGACGCCACAGACCTACGTGGCATTAGAGGTCAACATGCGTCCGCCCGGCGGCTTTACCACGGACATGTTCAACTACGCCTGCGATATCGACATCTACCGCCTGTGGGCCCGGCTCATGGTGAAGGGGAACGTGGATACGCCCTTTGTGCGCAAATACCACTGTTGCTACGCCAGCCGTAAGGACCGTTACCGCTACCGGTACAGCCATGAAGAGATCATGGCCCGCCATGGCGATGCAATGGTTCAGGTGGCCAGCGTGCCAGGCGTATTCCGTAGCGCCCTGGGAGATGTGGGCTATATTTTCCGGTCTCCCGATCTGGATGCCATCAAGACCATCACATCATTTATTCAAGCCGTTAAGGAGTAGCATACATGCGTGTGGACGAGCACAATTGGCACAGCCCTGCTTTGGGCCGTGAGATGGCGCTGAAAATTTACGGCCACTGGGGCCAACCTGTGGTGGTGTTTCCCTGCTCCCGGGGACGCTACTTCGATTATGGAGGCCTGGGCATGATCGATGCCATCCGCGGGTTTATCGATCGCGGCAGCATTAAGCTCTTCTGTCTGGACAGTGTCGATGCCGAGTCCTGGTATAATTTCGACGTTGCGCCCTCTATGCGCAATGCGCGTCATGAAGACTATGACCGCTACGTCACCGGCGAGGTGGTGCCCTTTGTCCGTCGGCACTGCCAGTCGGACGATATCCGGCCGTTGACCAACGGATGCAGCATGGGCGCATACCATGCAGTCAACTTCTTTTTCCGGCATCCGGATTTGTTTGCCGGCACCATTGCCTGCAGCGGACTTTACCGGCTGGACCGTCCCGAATTCGGCATGGGCACCGGCGACATGGCCGCCGTGTACTTCAATTCGCCTATCAATTACTTGTCCAACCTGGAGGATTCATGGTATCTGGAGCAGTGTCGGCACCGCACCATCATTGTCGGCGCCGGCCAGGGGGCCTGGGATGAAGAGGCCCTGGCCGATACCCGCCACCTAGACGCCATATGCCGCGCCAAATCCATTCCGGCCTGGATCGACATATGGGGGCACGATGTCAACCACGACTGGCCCTGGTGGTACAAACAGATGAACCATTTTCTGGAGAGTCTTTTCGGATCCTGATGCCGCGAATTTGTATCCGGGCCCGCAGGACGGTGATGTAGTCTGTCATGGCCAAATGAAAAGAAGGGGCCGACCGTCGGCGGTGGAATGGCCGCGCCGTAAATAACAGTAACTTAATAACCGCAGCTTGGGAGAAAACAGCCGTGAGCGAAACACCCAATAAAGTCATCTATTCCATGGTTCGGGTCAGCAAGTTCTACAACAACAAACCGGTGCTGAAAGATATTTCATTGTCCTATTTTTACGGCGCCAAGATCGGCGTGCTGGGCCTCAACGGCGCCGGCAAGTCTTCGCTGCTGAAGATCCTGGCCGGCGCGGATCAGGATTTCAATGGCGAAACCATCCTTTCCGAAGGTTATTCCGTGGGGTATCTGGAGCAGGAGCCCTTGGTGGATACGGATAAGTCCGTGCGCGAGGTGGTGGAGGAGGGCGTCCAGGAGGCGGTGGATCTGCATAAAGACTTTGAGGAGATCAACGCCAGGTTTGCCGAGCCCATGAGCGATGACGAGATGGACCAGTTGATTCAACGCCAGGCGCGCGTGCAGGAAAAACTCGACACCCTGGACGCCTGGGACTTGGACGCGCGTTTGGAGATGGCCATGGATGCCCTGCGCTGCCCGCCGGCCGATTCACCGGTCCAAGTGATCTCCGGCGGCGAGCGCCGTCGTGTGGCCTTGTGCCGGCTGTTGCTGCAGAAGCCGGATATTCTGCTGCTGGATGAACCCACCAACCACCTGGATGCGGAAAGCGTGGCCTGGTTGGAGCACCACTTGCAGCAATATGCAGGCACGGTGATTGCGGTAACCCATGATCGCTACTTTCTTGACAACGTGGCCGGCTGGATTCTGGAGTTGGACCGCGGCCACGGCATTCCCTGGAAAGGCAATTACTCCTCCTGGCTGGAGCAAAAGCAGGAGCGTTTGCGCCGCGAAGAGAAGTCCGAGAGCGCCCGACAGAAGACCCTGCAGCGTGAATTGGAGTGGATTCGCATGTCGCCCAAAGGACGGCATACCAAGAGCCAGGCGCGCATCAACGCCTATGAACAACTCCTGGCCCAGGAAGGCGAAAAACGCGAACAGGACTTGGAACTCTTCATTCCGCCGGGCCCGCGGCTGGGAGATATGGTGATCGAAGCCCGCGATGTCCGCAAAGCCTTTGGCGAACGTCTTCTGGTGGAGGACATGAGCTTTCAATTGCCGCCCGGCGGCATTGTCGGCGTGGTGGGACCCAACGGCGCCGGCAAGACCACCCTGTTCAACATGATCACCGGGCAGGAATCACCGGACAGCGGTGACTTCCACATCGGGGAGACGGTGCGTCTGGCCTACGTCGACCAAAGCCGCGAACTGAACGCCGACAAGACGATCTGGGAGGAGATATCGGACGGTAACGATCTTATTGCCCTTGGCAACCGTGAGGTCAACTCCCGGGCGTACGTGGCGCGATTCAACTTCACCGGCAGTGAACAGCAGAAAAAAACTGGCGCGCTCTCCGGCGGGCAGCGCAATCGCGTGCACCTGGCCAAAATGCTCAAAGAGGGCGCCAATGTGCTGTTGCTGGACGAGCCCACCAACGATCTGGACGTCAACACCCTGCGCGCTCTGGAGGAGGGCCTGGAGAACTTCGGTGGCTGCGCCGTGGTGATCAGCCATGACCGCTGGTTCCTGGATCGCATCGCCACCCACATTCTGGCCTTCGAAGGTGACAGCCAGGCTGTCTTTTTTAACGGCAACTGGAGCGCGTACGAGGACGATCGCAAGATGCGTCTGGGAGCCGATGCCAGCGTACCCAAGCGCATCAAGTACCGCCAGCTCACCAGGTAGGGAGCGAAGTATATAGCCTCAGCACGGTATTATATGGTAGGTCAAGCAACTCCTGCGGCGCACCCTGACCTATCTCTGAGCAGCATTGGAAGAAGAGCTATGGGAACATCCGGCTGCCTTGCGTGGATGAGATAACTGATGTTTTAGCGATGTTGGCGCAATAGACGATGACCTGTTTCATGAGATCCAGCAGTTCCACATGCACTTCATGGGTCTTGACCGACTCCTTGCGGGCGTGCTTGAGCCGCTCCAGGTGGCGGATACGGTACTGCAGTTCCAGATCCAGGTATTTGCGCTCCTTGGCCATGATCTTATCGGCTTTGCCGGGGTCACGTTCGGCAAAGGCCTCTTTGAGGCGCCGCAACTGACGACAGGCCTTGCCGTGATAAATGAGCAGTTCCTCCTTGCCCTCCTCAGAAAAGTCGACGTCCAGAGCTCTTTTCTTTTGCGCCAGCGGCAGGATATTGCGGTGGATCAGGTCGCCGATGCTCTCCAGATCCTTAACAATGGCGATCATGCCGTAAATTTCGTTGGACTGGTCGTTGGTGATTTCTTCCCGACTGATGCTGATCAGGTAGTCCTTAATTTTTTTCTGCAGAAAATTGATCTTTCTCTCGCGCATCTCGATACCCTCCACCAGAGAGAGCTCGGGATAGAACTCGTCGCGGGTGGGGATTTCTCGCACCAGCATGCTGGCCTCGCCGGCATCTTCCGCTTCTTTGGTGATGAGCCTTTCGTCGGACATGAACGGCACGATGCTGGCTCGCAACATGCGGCCCACCAGTTGGGCCATCAGGGAGATTTCGGTTCGAATCAGGTCGATGGCCATGGCCGGGCTGACGATTTTGTTTTCATCCAGGTGCCAGGTCACTTCGCCGATCTCTTTGGACTGCGGGCGGTCCGGCAGCAGCCTTTCGACCAGCGTGGCGAAGATCGGGGTGAGCGGCAGAAACACAAGCCCCAGGCCTACGTTGAACAGGGTATGGGCGTTGGCGATCTGGCGGGCGGTGCCGGAGTCGGTAAGGGCGGTGATCCAGCGGATCAGCCCTGCAAAGGCTGGAATCCAGAAGATAAAGAGCAGTACACCGGCGACTTTGAAAAGCACGTGCGCCAGGGCCACACGTTTGGCTTCCCTAGCGGCCCCGATGCTCGCTAGGCCGGCGGTGACGCAGGTGCCGATGTTGGCCCCGAATATCATGGGAATGCCGGCTTCGAGGCCGATCAGCCCCTGTTGGGCCAGTACGATCACAAGCCCAGTGAATGCGCCGCTGCTTTGTATCAGGGCTGTGAAGCAGGTCCCCACCAGAAGACCGAGGATGGGGTTCTCCAGCTCTTCGAGAATGTTGATGAATTCGGGAAAGCTGCGCAATGGCTTCATGGCATCGCTCATCAGCTTCATGCCGAAGAACAGGATGCCGAAACCGAGAATGATATCGCCGGCATTGCGAAGCGTCTCGGTTTTGCCCAGCATGCGCAGGCCGAAACCGATGGCGCACATGAGCAGCGCATAGTCGGTGAATTTGAAAGCAATGAGCTGGGCCGTGACGGTGGTGCCGATGTCGGCGCCCAGGATGACGCCCAGTGACTGGGCAAAATGCATCAGGCCGGCTTGCACGAAGCTCACCAGCATCACGGTGGTGGCGCTGCTGGATTGGATGACCATGGTGACAAAAGCGCCCGCCAGCAGGCCGATGAAGCGGTTGTGGGTCAAGGCCGAAAGAATCCTGCGCATCTGGTCGCCAGCGGTTTTCTTCATGCCTTCGCTCATTTTTTCCATGCCATAGAGAAAAAAGGCCAGCCCGCCGACCAGCCCCGTGAACAACAACCCCCAGGAGATATCTTCGCTTGGTATTTCGGCGGCGTACAGCACGCTGGCCAACCCCAGTGTCAGGGCGAAAGCAGACAGTGTTGTGGTCACGATTTTCTTCATCAATGCATTACCACCTTTTCCATGCAGCGCCGTGGATTTTGGGCATCTTGACTTGCCACCCGGCATAGCTTTCTGAATTCGCTGTTGTCTATTCGTCATGCATACATCCATTATCGGTTGACTGCGCTCGAAACTCAAAGCCCGTGCGGCTCTTGAAGATTTGAGTTCCGTGGCTGTCAGCAGCTAATGTATTGTAATAATAAAATTTACTGTTACCTACAACCCCAAAACAGCGTTGGGAGCTTGGCACTCGCCAGGTTTGGCAAGATTAGCGGCCGATAAGGTGGTACAATATTAGTGTTGAAACCAAACCCCTCAATGGTTCGCATTTCGGCAGATGGCCGGAAATCCAAACCATTTGTTAGGCGGGGGGCTGTGACTCAGAATCGTCTTCACCCGCCCATGTGGCGCGTGGGATCGGTTGGCGCGGGGAGGTTGTTCGGACCGCTTCAGGTGCTTTTCAAGTTCAAGGACAGGAATTTGCTTCGATCCTTGGGGATGTTGGGCCCGATGCGTTCCTTGATAACTTTGTTGACCCGCTGCATGGCCCGTTCGATGACTTCGCGATTCTTCATCCAGTGCCCCAGTTCGACGATGGTGTGGCTGTCTCCGGGCAGGTAATTGGATTGCACATAGGCCTCGAAGTGAAATGCAGGGACGGTGACGAGCTTATGGGTTTCCACGTTCAAGGCAGGCGTGGCCTTGAAGTAGCCCCTCAAATACACCTCAACATCGGCCGGTTGTGATGTGACACGTATGATCCCATCGCCGGTCATGGTTTCGGTCACATACTTTTGAAAACGCCGTTCGGCTTTTTCGGCGGTACCGGCCATGCGGGCGAGTTCGGCTCCTACTTCGGCGTCATGCACGGCGACCAGAATGGGGTCCGAGGCACGCCGCTTGGCGGCGGCGGTAATGCGCCCGATTCTGACTAATTTTGCGGTGTCCCAACCTTCTTCAGTGATAGTTTGGGGCATGGGTGTTGCGTGCCAATCCAGCCGGGTGGTGGCAAAAAATTGCCGGATTACGGGATCATTCTCGTCATGGATTTCTAGAGCGCCATTACGTTGGATCACATAAACAATGCGTTTGCCGTCCTTGCCAACATGGTAGAAGGTTTCAACGCCGTCGGCCTTGTGAATCCGGTATCCGGAACTGCAGGCGATGAACGAAAGCGCCATCACTGCGACCATGCCGCGCAACAGATGATTTGAAGCTTGCCGGGTCATAAAAATCTACTCCTGAATCTTGACTATTCAGGTGAAATTGTAGCAAATTGCGCGCCAGAAGCTTAAATTTTGTATTGTTAATAATATTAAGCGGATAAAATAAGTTAACGATGGATATCAACCATTGTGTGTGATTAAAAGTATACAGTCAAATATAAAACAGGAAAAATCCTTGTTCATGTTGGACGTTGGATGTCCGACGTTCATTCTTGAACTCATCTCAACCATGATGAATTCAACAGATGCAGATGTTTTTAAGATACCTCGGCGCATACCCCTCCGATCGTGCTAAAAAATTTGCTCGACTCCCGGGTTGCAATGGGGAATAATACCGGTATCTTTGATATGGGCTTTCGATGATCAGCGATTTATGGTTCCCCCGCCGCGTGTCGTTCTGAATGCGATCCATTCCGCCTGGCCTCTTTTGCGATGTGCCCGTTATCAACTCAGCCGTTCATGTTCTGACCTGATCCAAAGGTGACCCTATGGCCAAAAAGCAAATGCAACTGTCTGCAAAGGAGATATTACGCAGGTATGATTTTATTCTAAATACGTCCAAGGACTGGCACACACTGATCAATAACAAATATATCTACGAGGCCGCCAATAAATCTTTTTGTCAGGCCCATGGCAAGGCCTGGGACGATATCATCGGTGCTTCCCTGGAAGACATGTGGGGCCGGGAGACCTTTCAGAATATTTTGAGAAAGAAGCTGGAACGTTGTTTCGAAGGTCAGGAAGTCAACTATCAGGCCTGGTTCGAGATGCCCCAGGTCGGTCGTCAATATTATGATGTGACCTGCTATCCGTACAAGACGGATGACGCTATGGTCACGCATGTGGTGGTGGTCACGCGCAACATCACCCAGCGCAAAATTGCCGATGAGGCCAAGCGCAAGCTGGAAAGCGAACTTCAGCAGGCCCGCAAGATCGAGGCCCTCTCCACGCTTTCGGGTGGTATCGCCCACGAATTCAACAATGCCTTGATGGTGGTGGCCGGTAATCTGGAACTGCTTCAGATGACGGCACCGGACAATGAGGCGGTGGATAAGTTCGCCAAAGCCACCAACGAATCGATCTACCGCATGTCCACACTCACGCAACAGTTGCTGGCCTACGCCCGTGAGGGGGACGTCCGGTTGAAGGCGGTCAATCTGAGCGATCTCGTCAAGCTGGTATTGCCGGGGCTTAAAAGCGATATCGGTTCCGGCATTCAGATCGAGACCGAGTTGATGATCAACCTGCCGAGCATCAAAGCCGACCGCAATCAATTGCAGATGATTCTTACGGCAATCATCAACAATGCGTCGGAGGCCATTGAAAACCCAGGGAAAATCAGAATCATCACCAGCAGTGAAGAGATAAACGTATCTTTTGCCTCCCAACATCCTGGTCTGACACCGGGCCACTATGTCTGCCTTACCGTGGAGGATAACGGCAAGGGCATGGACCTGGAGACCCAAAACAAAATATTCGATCCCTTTTTTACGACCAAATTCCAGGGCCGGGGTCTCGGTATGGCCGCCGTATACGGCATCATCAAGAACCACCGCGGCTATATCTATGTCGATAGCGAAGCCGGCAAAGGGACCACGGTGCGTATACTGCTTCCGCCGGCGGCGGAGAAGGTCAAGCGGGCTGAAGCGACCGGGACCGCGTTTGCACCGGATGCGTACACGGTGCTGGTGATTGACGATGAAGAAAAGGTGCTTAACACCATACAATCGCTCATTGAAGCATTGGGGTACACCGTATTGGGCGCCAAGAACGCCAGGGAGGCCATCGACCTGGTCCGTTCATACGAAGGCCCCATTGACTTGGCCCTGTTGGATATTAAATTGCCCGACATGGAGGGCGGCACCCTGTATCCCATCCTGAAGCAGGCACGCCCCCTTTTAAAAGTTATTGTCTGCAGCGGCTATTCGCTGGACCACGGTGTAAAGGAGATTTTAAAGGCGGGGGCGCAAGGTTTTCTGCAAAAACCGTTTGCCTTTAAAACCATTTCCGACAAGCTCAAGGAGGTGCTGGCTGCTCCAAAATGACTCCAGTACCCCTAGCTTCGCGGCTGTCTCAACATACGGATGAATCCCGTGATCATGGAACGCTATCCCATATATCCTGCCAGAGAAAGGCCCGAGTTTCAGGGGTTGTGGGACGGCCCGGTCTGGGGCAAGGCCAAGGCCATAGAGTTGTCTCATTTTCGCCCGGAAAGCTCCGACCATCGCCCGAGGACACAAGTCAAATTGCTATATGGCCTGGAGGGGGTCTACGGACTGTTTCACGTCAAGGACAGGTATGTCCGCAGCATCCACCGGCGCCACCAGGACCCGGTCTACAAGGATAGCTGCGTGGAATTCTTTGTCCAACCGCTTATCGACGGCGGCTATTTCAATTTTGAATTCAACTGCGGGGGGACCATACTGGCGTCCTATGTGGTCGACCCTGAAAGAACACCGGACGGTTTTACCGACTTCACCCCCTTGAACAAGAAAGAGGTCCGCCAGGTCAGAGTTTTCCACTCGCAATCCCAGATTATTGAACCTGAAATCCAGGAGCCCGTTACCTGGCTCATCGAGTTCTATATTCCCTATGTGCTGATGGAGAAGTACACTGGGCCTCTTGAGATAACGCCGGAACTGATCTGGCGAGGCAATTTCTACAAATGCGCAGATGACACCTCGCATCCCCATTGGGCGGCTTGGGCTCCGGTGGACGCGCTGAATTTTCACCTGCCCGATTGCTTTGGCGAGTTCAGCTTTATGCCGCACCCGAAGGATGAACAGGGGGAGGGGGTTCAGACTTGAAGCTATTTCAAAAAGTTGTAATAGAAGGCTTTAACGTGTCAATCAATTCAAACTGCCCAAAGGGCAAAGGAGGAATTCATGAAAGTACGTATTACCCGGCAATGCATGGGCGACCGCAACTGCAACATTCTGTGTCCGGAAGTGTTTGAATACGATGAGGACCAACTGCTGTCCATCGTTAAATTCGATGTCATTCCCGAGCAATATGAGGATGTGGTGCGTCAGGCGGCGGCTGAATGCGGCGCTGACGCCATTGAAATCGAAGAATAGGCCAAAGGAGACCCATGATGAAGTTTCGCGACAGTCAGACAGCTCATAACCTGTTGCTTTCCTTTGCCGGTGAATCCCAGGCCCGCAATCGTTATACCTATTTTGCGCGCCAGGCATTTGAAGAGGGATTCGTGCAGATAGCCGATATATTTGAGGAGACGGCCCATCATGAATGTGAGCATGCCCTGCGTTTCTTTAAATTTTTCAATGGCGGAGAATTGGAAATCACGGGCAGTTTTCCCACCGGGGTAATCAAATCCACCTATGATAATCTGATCGCCGCGGCCGACGGCGAGCGTTTCGAACACACCGAACTCTACCCCGGGTTCGCCCACCTGGCCCGCGAAGAAGGCTTCGAACGGGCAGCAGACACCTGGGAGGCCATCCGCAGATCTGAACAGCAGCACGAAAAAAGATACCGGGATCTGGCCGCCAATCTGCTGGCCGAGCGCGCCTTTGCCCGCAACTCGGAAACCGTGTGGCGCTGCCGCAATTGCGGATACCTGCACAACGGCAACGAAGCACCGGATAAATGCCCGGCCTGCGTGATGCCCCAAGGGTATTTCGAAATCCTGGCAGAGAACTGGTAGCCGGAAAGCAAAGCAAAAATCGGCGGCCGCATATAAACCGTGAACCTCCTTTCACGGTGTTGCGGCCGTTGAAGGTCCTGCAGTCAATCTTTACCAAATCTTTACTGAAGCCCCCCCAATCATCCTTATGATAGGAATGTGCCTGTTGAACGACAACTGGTAATCGACGCAGATTGACGTCAGAAAGGTTGACCATGATGCAAGATCACGACGGCCTGGCCCTCTTTTTAGGTATTTTGGTGCTCAGCTTGCTGCTCTGGGCTTGTCAGCAGAACAAGGCCTCCTCTGCGGACGGGGCCTTCCCTTCAAAGGAGCGAACCATGAATGCAGAACCCCATACCAATTCCATACCGCCGGCCATTCCGCCCATCGATATGGCGGCGCCGGCATCTTATGAAACCGCTTCCTTCGGATTGGGCTGATTCTGGGGTGTGGAATCCCAGTTCGGGATCATCCCAGGCGTCATTCGAACCCGTGTCGGCTATGCCGGCGGTGAAGCAGAGCATCCGACCTACAGCCGTATCGGTGATCACACCGAAACGGTGCAAATCGACTTCGACCCCCAGCGCATCACCTACGGCGATCTGCTGCGCATCTTCTGGAATAGCCATTCGCCCACGGATCGCACCTGGGACCGGCAATATATGCACGCCGTCTTTTATCACGACGAAAACCAACATCAACAGGCGCTGGTTTCAAAAGCCGCCCTTCAAAAAGAGACGGGACGCACCATCCGTACCGCAGTTTTGCCCCTGCACTCCTTTACTATGGCGGAAGACTACCACCAGAAGTATCTTCTCAACCGGCGGTCTGAACTGGTGCGCGAGTTGAAGCGTATTTACCCGCTCAGGAAGGATTTTGTGGATTCCACGGCCGTGGCGCGGCTCAACGGCTATATCGGCGGCCACGGCGGTATGGAGCAACTGACGGGCGAAATCCAGAGTCTGGGCCTCAGTGCTGAAAGCCGGCACGCCTTGATGGAACTGGTCCGGGGAAGAAAGAGAAGTCTTTTCAATTGATGGGGATCAACGGCCGGCGCTTTGGGCCTCTTCTGTTGCCAAGCGCCAAACGGGCTGTTCCTGAATGGGCCAGTGAACAACGGCCGCCATCAGGCCGAAGGCCGCGCCCAGCCACAGAGTAACCTAGTCGTATGTCAAGCCGCCTTTGGACCGGCTGTCCGGATTAAATAATCAGGCGGCGCCTTGTGCGGCTAAAAGTGCGTTTTTTGTAGGAAGCGCCTTATTTTACAAATTAAAATTCAGTCTTATTGTATCCAAAACCACCAACCTTAGACCAATGGAGCTTCTGAACATGGGAGTAGGGACACGTGTAGATCAAGATATGGCCGACTTGCCCGGCGGCGGCATCATGTCATTTGCTCTCGCACCGGTGGGCAAACTCGGGTTGGGGTGCGTCAACCATCTGGGTGCAGCGGTCATTTTTTTTGGCAAAGCCCTGGTGTCGACCTTTAAGCCCAAGCAGTTTTCCGCCATCGTCAACCAGATCTACTACATCGGCGCTAAAACTGTCGGTATTGTGGCCCTGGTAGGACTCTTCACCGGCATGGTGCTGGGGTTGCAGCTCTATTACACGCTGGTGAAATTTGGTTCGGTGGGCGTGCTGGGATCCGCCGTGGCCCTGACCCTCATTCGGGAATTGGGTCCGGTGCTGACGGCCATCATGATCACCGCACGCGCCGGTTCGGCCATGACGGCCGAGATCGGCATTCAACGCATTTCGGAACAGATCGACGCCCTGACCACCATGCGCATCGACCCGCTGGCCTACCTGATTTCTCCCCGGATTGTCGCTGCAGTCATAAGCTTTCCCTTGCTGACGGCCATGTTCGACCTGATCGGCATCTTGGGCGGTTATCTCACCGGCGTGCTCCTGGCCGGCGGAGATGCGGGCACTTATCTCTATCGCGTACAAAGCAGTGTCGATCTACCGGATGTGAACGGCGGCTTCATCAAGTCATTGGTTTTCGCCGTCCTTGTAGCCACCATATGCTGCTACCAGGGATATTTTACCCATATGCGCGAAGATAGCCACGGGTCCAAGAGTGTCAGCCTGTCAACCACCTCGGCGGTGGTGCAGTCTTGCGTGTTCATTCTGATTGCGGATTATATCGTGACTTCCATACTGCTGTAAGGATACCATGGATACACCTCTGATTGAATTCAAAAACGTCACCAAACGCTTCGACTCACGCACGGTGCTCGACGGTATCAACATGAAGATCCACCAGGGCGAGGTGACCACCATTATCGGCAAGAGCGGTGTGGGCAAGAGTGTCCTCCTCAAGCACATCATCGGGCTGCTGGACTCCGACGAGGGGCAGATTCTGCTGCATGGACAACCCCTGAG
>Ga0210123_1000754_pt1 | contig 18781 bp, 11 predicted proteins | sample Muzzi_PWB_D2_FD_185535 | JGI IMG/M metagenome (GOLD analysis project Ga0210123, IMG submission 185535) | Wetland microbial communities from San Francisco Bay, California, USA, that impact long-term carbon sequestration - Muzzi_PWB_D2 (SPAdes) | ecosystem: Environmental > Aquatic > Marine >... | reverse complement strand
GGCCCGCGAAGGTGGTGGCCTACGGCGCAATGTTCGTCGGCGCCGGCCTGGCGCTCATGAACACGGTCACGCTCGTCGCCGTGGGGGAGGTCGGCGTAAAGCACTTCCTCGGCCGGGTCGACGCGGCTCCCCTCACCCAGGGCGTGCACGTGGTGAACCCGATGGCCACCATCGAAAAGATGTCGATCCGCGAGCAGAGCTTCCCCCAGGACGGAAGCGTCGAGCAGATCGAAGCTCAGACGTCGGAGCAGCTCAACGTCGCCCTCGAGGTCTCGATCCTCTACCGGATCGACCCGCTGAACGCCCCGGACCTCTACCAGAGGATCGGCTCCGAACAACAGATCAAGAGCCGAATCGTGCTGAACGCCGTGCGGAACGGGGTCCGCGACGCGGTCGCCACCAAGTCCATCAACGAGATCTTCTCGCCGAACCGGCGAGAGATCGCCAACGACATGCTTGCGGCGATCCAGGACAAGGCGGGCGACCGGATCGAGTTGCTCGAGGTGTTCGTCCGTGACGTGCAGGCACCCCAGCGGGTCCGGGACGCGATCGAGGAGAAGCTCCAGCGGGAACAGAACGTGGCCGCCGAGCGCTTCCAGACCGAGATCATCCAGGAAAGAGCGCAGCAGCAGATCGAAGAGGCGAAGGGGATCGCCGAGGCCCAGACGATCATCTCGGAGGGTCTCACGCCGGCCTACCTGACGTATCACTATCTGGAGCAGCTCGGTCAGCTTCCGGCCGGATCGGTCGTCTACGTGCCGACGGAGGGTGGAGTCCCGCTCATGAGGAACATCGGAGGGGGCAACTAGGGATGGTCGGAGCTTCGGGCCGCCGGCGCCTCGGCCTCCTGGCCCTGGGTCTCGTGGCAGCGGGTGGGCTCCTCATGGGGGCCTGCTCCCCGATCTACGTCATCCGTGCGGGGATCGCCGAAGCTAAGATCCTCGCGGCCCGCCGCCCCATACCCGAGGTGGTGGGCGACCCGGCGACAACCGACGAGACCCGGGGCAAGCTGGCCCTGGTCTTGGAGGCCCGGACCTTCGCCATCGACTCGCTCGGACTCGATGTCGGGGACTCCTACAAGAGCTTCACGCAGCTCCAGAAGGACACGCTCGCGATGGTCCTGTCGGCGGCCTACCGGGACCGTCTCGCCGCCAAGACCTGGTGGTTCCCGATCGTGGGGCGCGTGCCCTATCGGGGATACTTCTCCCTCGAGAACGCCCAGGACGCGCAGGAGGACCTGGAGCGGGACGGGCTCGACACCTACCTCCGACCCACGGCGGCCTTCTCCACGCTCGGTTGGTTCGCCGACCCCCTTCTCTCGACGCTCCTCCGCTACGACCACGTGCAGCTCGTCGCCAGCGTGCTCCACGAGCTCTCCCACAACCACCTCTTCGTGAGCGGCCATGTCCGCTTCAACGAGAGCTTCGCCACCTTCGTGGGGCAGGTCGGCGCCATCGAGTTCTTCTGCCGCCGCGAGGGTGGCGGCCCCGACACGACGTGGTGCCGGCGGGCCCAGGCCAACTGGCGTGACGCGCAGCGCTTCGGCCGGTTCATGGACGCCTTGGTGACCGACCTTCAGGCGCTGTACGCGGAGGCCGACCTCTCCCTCGACGAGAAGCTGAGGCGCCGGGAGGAGATCTTCGAGGCGTTCCGGGCGCGCTTCACCCGCGACGTCCAACCCACCTTCGAGGCCGCTACGTATACGGGCTTTCTCTCCACGCCGCTCAACAACGCCACCCTCCTCTCCCGGATGCTCTACTACCACCGTCTTGATGACTTCGACCGCACGTATGCCGAGCGCGGCGAGGATCTCCGGGAGACGGTGGACTACCTCGCCCGCGGCGTGGACGGGGTGGACGATCCGTTCGATCTGCTGGAGGCCGCGCCCGCGCCGAGGTGAGGGCCGGTGGGACGCCCTGGAAGCGAGTGACCGGCAGACTTAGCTTTGCGGTCCACGGTCCGGCCTTCCCGCCGGGCCGTCCTCAGCACATCGATGATCACGCGGAGCGACGGAATGGCCTACTCGACGTCCGACGTCGAGGCGAAATGGCAACGCATCTGGGAGGAGCGCGCCACCAACCGCTTCACCCGTGAGGACCTACGCGCCGCCTCCGATCCGTACTACAACCTGATGATGTTCCCCTACCCCTCCGCGGAGGGGCTCCACGTGGGGAACATCTACGCCTTCACGGGAGCCGACGTCCACGGGCGCTACCAGCGCCTCATGGGCCACGAGGTGTTCGAGCCCATCGGCTTCGACGCCTTCGGCATCCACTCGGAGAACTTCGCGCTCAAGGTCGGGATCCATCCCATGGACCTCGTGCCGAAGAACATCGCGAATTTCACCCGCCAACTCCGGCGCGTCGGTGGGATGTTCGACTGGAGTCACACGGTCGACACGACTACTCCCGAGTACTACCGCTGGACGCAGTGGATCTTCCTGAAGCTGTTCGAGGCCGGTCTTGCCGAGCGGAAGGAAGCGCCGGTCAACTGGTGTCCGTCCTGCAAGACGGTGCTGGCCAACGAGCAGGTCGTCTCGGGAGAGTGCGAACGATGCGGGACGCCGGTGGAGCAGCGTCGCATCGCGCAGTGGTTCTTCCGGATCACGGACTACGCCCAGCGCCTCCTGGACAACCTGGACCGGATCGACTGGTCCGAGACGACGACGAAGGCTCAGCGCAACTGGATCGGCCGGAGCGAAGGTGCCGAGATCACCTTCCCCGTGCTCGGGGAGGATGCGTCGAATCGACCGGTGATCGAGGTGTTCACGACTCGACCGGACACGATCTTCGGGGCCACCTACATGGTGCTGGCTCCCGAACATCCGCTCGTCGACGAGATCACCACGAAGGAGCAGGCCTCCGACGTGCGCGCCTATCAGGAGGCGGCGGGCGCCCTAGACCTCGTCGCTCGGCAGAAGGTGGACGCCGAGCGCGAGAAGACGGGCGTGTTCACGGGGGCCTTCTGCCGGAATCCGGCGACGGGCGACCCCATTCCGGTCTGGGTCGCGGACTACGTGCTCATGGGGTACGGGACCGGCGCCATCATGGCCGTCCCGGGCCATGACCAGCGCGACTTCGACTTCGCGCGCCGCTTCGACCTCCCGATCCGCCGCGTCGTGGCCCCGACCGCCGAGGCGGCCGGCGATCCGCTGGAGGAGGCGTTCACGGGCGATGGGGTGCTGGTGAACTCGGGCCCCTTCGACGGCATGGCGACCACCGACGGCGGTCGGTCCATCGTCGAGCGGCTGCGTGGAGAGGGACTGGCCGAGCCCCGCATCCACTACCGCCTCCACGATTGGTGCATCTCGCGGCAGCGCTACTGGGGCCCGCCCATCCCGATCGTGTACTGCGAAAGCTGCGGTGCGGTCCCCGTTCCGGAGGAGGACCTCCCGGTGGAGCTTCCGCGGGTGGAGGACTTCAAGCCGGACGACTCCGGAGTGAGCCCTCTCGCCCGCGTCGAGTCGTGGTACCGAACGTCCTGCCCCCGGTGTGGCGGGGACGGTCGCCGCGAGACCGACGTCAGCGACACGTTCCTCGATTCCGCCTGGTACTTCCTCCGCTATCCGTCCACGGACTCGGGCGAGCAGGCGATGGACCGGGAGATCACTGACCACTGGCTACCCGTCGACTGCTACATCGGCGGCAACGAGCACGCGGTGCTCCACCTCATGTACTCACGGTTCCTGACGATGGTGCTCCACGACCTGGGGCACCTGGATTTCGAGGAGCCCTTCACGCGGTTTCGGGCCCATGGCCTGATCACGCACGAGGGTGCCAAGATGTCCAAGAGCCGCGGAAACGTGGTGGTGCCGGATCCCATCGTCGAGGAGTACGGCGCCGACACCTTCCGTCTCTACCTCATGTTCCTGGGGCCGTTCGAGGAGGGGGGGGACTACCGGAGTGAGGGTATCCAGGGTCCCCACGGCTTCCTTCACCGCCTGTGGGACGCGGCGATCCAGGCCGAGGATCGGGATCCCGACCCCGACGTCGAGCGGAAGCTCCATCAGACCGTCGCGCAGGTCTCCGCTCAGCTCCCCTCCCTCCAGTACAACACGTCCATCGCCGCGATGATGGAGTACCTGAACGTCGTGCGCGCCGGTGGGCGCACGGCCGCCCTGCCCGAGGTAGAGCCGCTCGTCGTCATGGTGGCGCCTTTCGCGCCGCACGTGGCCGAGGAGCTCTGGGAGCGGCTCGGCCACGAAGGCTCCATCTTCGAGGGTCACCATTGGCCCGAGCACGATCCGGAGAAGGCGCGCGAGGACACGATGGAAATCGCCGTTCAGGTGAATGGCCGCCTGCGCGGATCGATCCTCGGACATCCTGGAATGCCGGGGGACCAAGCTGAAGCACTCGCCCGAGCCGACGTCAACGTGGCCCGCCACCTCGAGGACGTGGAGGTGCGGCGCGTAATCTGGGTCCCCGACCGACTCGTCAACTTCGTCGTGAGCTGAAAAACATGAATCCGACCCGCCCGTCCTCCGACCTCGAACGTCTGATGGTGGACACCGTCCGGGTGTTGGCGATGGACGCCGTACAGAAGGCCAACTCGGGGCACCCGGGAACGCCGATGGCCCTGGCGCCCCTCGCCTACGAGATCTTCACGAGGCACCTGCGCCACGACCCGTCCGAACCGGCCTGGCTCGACCGGGACCGCTTCGTGCTGAGCGCGGGGCACGCCTCCATGCTCCTCTACTCGCTCCTCCACCTGACGGGCTACGACCTGCCTCTGGAGGAGCTGCGCCAGTTCCGGCAGTGGGGTTCGATGACTCCCGGGCACCCCGAGGTCGGCCACACGCCGGGTGTGGAGACCACGACGGGGCCCCTCGGCCAGGGCGTGACCAACTCGGTGGGGATGGCCCTCGCCGAGCGATGGCTCGCGGCGCGCTTCAACCGTCCGGGCCACTCCGTGATCGACCACTGGACGTACGCGGTCTGCTCGGATGGTGACCTGATGGAGGGCGTCAGCCACGAGGCGGCGGACTTCGCCGGGCACCAGAAGCTCGGCAAGCTCATCTGGGTTTTCGACGACAACAAGATCACGATCGAGGGAAGCACCGACCTCGCGTTCACGTCGGACCAGGCGAAGCGGTTCGAAGCGTACGGCTGGCACGTGCAGCGGGTCGACGACGGCAACGACGTCGAGGCGATCGACCGTGCCCTGCGGGCCGCTCGCGCCGAGACCGGGCGCCCGAGCTTCATCGCCCTCCGGACCACCATCGCCTGGGGGAGCCCGGGGATGGCCGGCCACCATGACGCGCATGGCGCTCCCCTGGGGGCCGACGAGGTGGCCGCCACGCGCGAGAATCTGGGGTGGCCCGATCCCGAAGCCTTCGGCATCCCCGACGCGTCCCTCTCGGAGTGGCGCAAGACGGCGGGGCGGGGTGCCGAGCTCCACGCCGCCTGGCGGAAGCGCTTCGACGCCTACCAGGCCGAATATCCCGACGACGCCCGTGAGCTGCTCAGAATCATCGAGCGGCGGCTCCCGGACGGTTGGGCCGACGACCTGCCCTCCTTCCTGGACGCTCCGAGCACGGCGACGCGGGCGGCCTCCGGGAAGGTGCTCCAGGGGCTGGCCAAGGGCATCCCCGAGCTGGTGGGCGGGTCGGCGGACCTTTCCCCGTCGAACAAGACCGACATCGTCGGGGCCGAGGACGTATTCCCGGCAACGCCGGGAGGTCGCGTGCTCCACTTCGGAGTCCGCGAGCATGCCATGGGCGGCATCATGAACGGCATGGCCCTCCACGGGGGACCCCGTCCTTTCGGGGGCACGTTCCTCATCTTCTCCGACTACATGAGGCCGTCGATCCGTCTCGCGTCGCTGATGGGCCAACCCGTGATCTACGTCTTCACCCACGACAGCATCGGGCTAGGCGAGGACGGCCCCACGCACCAACCGGTGGAGCAGGTAATGGCGCTCCGGGCCATCCCCGGCCTCCTGGACCTCCGCCCGGCCGACGCGGCCGAAACGCGCGTGGCCTGGCAGGTCGCGGTCGAGCGGTCCGATGGCCCCTCGTTCCTCGCCCTCACCCGTCAGGGCGTGCCGACCCTGTCGCTGTCGGACGGGCGGTACGGAAGCGCCGAGGGTCTCCGGAAGGGCGGATACGTCCTCATCGAGGCCGATGGCGACCCGCAGGTGATCGTTCTGGCCAGCGGATCGGAAGTCGGGATCGCGCTCGAAGCCAGGGACCTGCTTCAGGAGCGTCAGGTCCCGACCCGGGTGGTCAGCCTCCCGAGCTGGTTCCTCTTCCAGCATCAGGACGAGTCCTACCGTCAGAGTGTTCTCCCGCCCTCCGTGCCGGTGCGCATCTCCGTGGAGGCGGGCACGACCCTCGGATGGGAGCGATGGACGGGGGCGAACGGAGTATCGATCGGGATCGACCGGTTCGGGGCCTCGGCACCCTGGAAGCAGGTCTACCAGGAGCTGGGCGTCACGGCCGAGGCGGTCGTGGAGGCGGCGCTCCGGAGCCTGGATTAGCCGGCACCGGATCCCGGCGTCCCGAAGCGCAGGAGGAGGTAGCCCCCGATTCCGGCGACCACCGACGCGGTGAGGATGCCGATCTTGGCCTCCTCCACCATCACGGGGTCGACGAAGGCGAGCTGGGCGATGAAGAGGGCCACGGTGAATCCGATGCCCGCGAGAAGTCCCGCGCCCGTCACGTGCTTCCAGGAGACGCCCCGGGGTAGCGTCGTCAGGCCCGTCTTCACGACGAGCCATGCTCCGCCGGTCACGCCCACGACCTTGCCGAGCAGAAGCCCGAGGACCACTCCGAGCGTGACGGGGCTCGAGACGGCTCCGGCCACTGCCTCCCCGGAAAGGGAGACCCCCGCGTTGGCCAGGGCGAAGAGGGGGAGGACCACGTAGGAGGACCACGGGTGGCAGAGCCGCTCCATCCGTTCCAGAGGGGCCTCGGTCTCGGTCGTCAGCTCTTCGAGGGTGCCGAGCGCGGCCTCCACCTCGTCGTGCCGCCCTTCGGCCACCGCGTTTCGCATGCGGGTCAGGAGTGCTTCACCGGCCTCCTGGAAGTCCTCGGTCTTGATCCTCGGCACGGAGGGGGTCAGGGCACCGAGGACCACACCGGCCAGCGTCGCGTGAACCCCCGACTGGAGCACCGCGACCCAGAGCAGGAACGCCACCAGAGCGTAGGCGCCGACGGCTCGAACCCCGGCGCGCTGCATCACGATGATCCCGATCACGAGTACCCCCGCGATCCCCAGTGCCTGGAGATCCAGCCCCGACGTGTAGAAGACCGCGATCACGAGGATCGCCCCGAGGTCGTCCACGATGGCCAACGCGAGCAGGAAGAGACGGAGCTCGGATGGGACACGGCGGCCCAGAAGCCCCAGGACGCCGAGCGCGAACGCGATGTCGGTCGCCATCGGCACGCCCCACCCGGCCGCGGCGGGCCCGCCGGGGTTCATGCCCCAGTAGATGAGCGCGGGTACCACCATCCCGCCCACGGCCACCAACCCCGGGAGGGCCGCCTGCCGGGGATCGGACAGCTTGCCGTGAAGGACCTCGCGTTTGATCTCCAACCCCACCACGAAGAAGAAGACCGCCATGAGACCGTCGTTGATCCAGTGGTGGAGCGTCTCTCGCACCTGGAGCACGCCAAGGTCCAGCGTGAGGTACGTCTCCCAGAGGTGGTGGAAGGCCTCGCTCCACGGAGAGTTGGCCAGAGCCAGCGCCAAGACCGCGGCTGCCAGGAGGAGGGCGCTACCGACCCATTCGATGCGGATGAACTCGTACGCGGGAAGGTAGAACCGGCGTGTGAACACGCTCTTCTCCGCGCGGACGTGAAGACGGCCCCGGGTCCGACGCGACTCAGCCATGCTGGACGATCTCCGCGTGGGTGCACGCGCGGGGCTCGCACCCCACCCGGAGAGCCCACGCCTTCCAGGTCGGTCCGTGGCCCCTCCCCCCCTGGATCAGCCAATCCGCGGCGTGGGCCATCTCGTGCAGCAGGGTGTCGGTGAGGGCCGGGGAGTTGCCGTCGCGGAGCAGGATGTCGTTCAACGCGATCTCCACCACGATCCGGCGCCCCTGCCGCACGTGGCCGCGCATATGGCCCAATCGGCTCCGCATGCGGGCGCTCAGGCGTAGGTGCAGGTCCGGGGGCAGCGCGACCTGGAAGCGTTCCCGGTTGAGGCGATGGAAGAGAGCCCGTAGCCTCCGGATCTGCTCCGGATTACCGCAGCAAGGACCCGGAATGACCTCGCGCCGCGCCGGGAGGGCTCGTCTCCGGCGGGGGCGGCGCCGCGCCCTGGCGATCGCTGGAGCCAGACCGTGCCACGTTCGCACCGCGGACCGCGCCAGGCCGGTCTCGGTCGCGGATCGGTCGGCGGGGATCGCAAGCGTGACGAAGTGGCGAAGGAGGGACCACGGTGCGGTCCGGTAACCCTCGTGGAGGTTCAGGACCGTGCCTCCCGACGTCACCGACCAGATGGTGCTCCGATTGCCGCGGAAGCGGACCCGCTCGACGTCGGTCGCTCCCGCCCCGCGGAGTCGATCGCGAAGATCTTCCTCGGTCCAGGGAGGGCCGGAGCCAGTCGAGTCGCGTCGGGTATCGGGCATCCCCCACGCTTGCTCCGAGACGGTCTCGTGTCTACCCCTTACCTATGTCCTCACCTCTGATCCGCCGGACCCTGGCCGGAGCCCTCGTCGGTGGAGGCCTCTTCGCCTTCGTCACTCTGGTCCAGGTCCTACGCAGTGGCGTCCCCCCCCTTCGCCTCGTCCAGCCGATCCTCGTCCTGACCCTGCTCGGCGCGACCGTGGGTGCGCTGGGAGGGCCCCTCGTCGGGCAGGCGTGGGCTCGGCGTCGCCGGGGCCGGAACTAGGGCCTGTTCACACTGAGCGGTGATACGTATTCCGGAGGATGCACGTCGCAGAGGGGCAGTTCCGGCGAATCGAGGGATGGAAGAGGAGATCATCCGGATCGAGGTCGAGGCGCTCGCTTTGGACCGCACGATCGTGCAGGTGCATCCCGATGGGACGGAGGCGGAACAGGCCCTCGCAGCGGCAGGATCACGAACGTGAGCGCTCGGAGCCGATCGCTCTTCCCTGTTGTCCGACCCGCGCGCGGCTGACCGGACCGCCGACCACGGGTCCGCCCTCCTGCCGCGACCCGCATGGCACACAATCGACCCTCGCGCGCGAACAACAGGGTGCCGGGGTCGTTTGGATGGGAAGGAGGCACAAGATCGACCCCAACGCAGCCCACGGCACTCCTGAGGGTCGTTTGTGTGGCTTCATGGCCCCTGATCGACCGAACCATCGACGCACGGCTGAGCCAGGGTCGTTCTTGGGCCATGTCGCGGGGCGTCGCCTTCCGCCGGTCCCCCGGCCTGTCGCGGCGGGCACCAAACACGCGCTAGATAGGTTCCGGGCGACACGCTTCTTCCCGCTTCTCTCCCGGGCCGGCGTTTCAAATCGGGTACGGTGGAACGTTTCATGGTGTTTCCCGGAACGTGACCCGCTCGGCTGACGATCGACGCCCGCCGCTCACTTGTTCCCAGCCGTCCCAGCCCTTCCACCCCGTTCGCCACCGGGCATGGCCCTTGCCCCTATTGGGGTTCGGATTTTCCCCCCAACGTTCCGGGGGTCGACTTCGAGCCGGGAGGATTCTGTGAGAAACAACAACGTGAGGACGATGCACCGCTGGGCCGCGACCGCCCTTCTCGCGGTCGTCGCGATGGCCGGATGTGCCGACGACGAGAACGGCATGGGCATGGGGCCCGAGCCCCTGGATCCCAACACCGCAACCAGGGTGATGGTCGATCGCTTCAGCGACGACGCGGCCATGCTCTTCCGCCGGAGCGCCAACCCCGGTCTCCCCGCGGCGGGGGCGCCGGTCGACTTCGACGTGGAGCCGTTCAAGACGGCGGGGCTGGGGCCGGACGGCGAGCCCGTGCGTTACTACAACTTCGACGTGATGCCCACGGCGCCCGCCCCCATCTTCGTGCTCTTCTACGAAGGGACCGGGCAGAAGGTCTCGGGGCAGCTCAACATCGTCGACGACATTCCGGGCGACTCGGACTACAACGACTTCTGGCAAGTGGTTCGGGTCACCGTGCCTGACGACTACGTGGCCAACACCGCCACCAGCCTGGACGACCTCGTCGAGGGCGGGTACCCGATGGATGAAACGACGACGCTCGTGAACTGCCCCGTCGTCCCCGAGGGATCGACCGCCTCCGAGGGCGGGGGTGCGGAGGGGCTCACCCAGGGCTGGTTCAGGGATGAGGCCGTCTTCTACTTCAACTTCGGAGAGGCGCCCCTCGAGACGACCGGTGCCGGAGCGGTTCCGACGTCTCCCATCCTCGTCTCGTTCAACGTGAACCCCGACGAGGACGGCGGTGGGCCGCCATCCGGCTTCATGGCGCAGGGGAGCTCGGTGCAGACGCACAACGTCATCGCCACCCTTCCCGCGGACGCCGGCTATTCCCCCCTCTGGGAAGTCATGCCGTACGACAATACGGCGTTCCCGGACGTGTGGAACCTGGAGTCCGCCCTGGATGCGCCCAGCTTCGGCACGGCGGCACTGGTGAACTGCCCCGTCGTCTTCGTCGGGGACGCGCCGGGCGATCCGGCCACGGCGTCACGGGCCATGGTGGACCGCTTCAGTGACGACGCCGGGATGCTCTTCCGGCGGAGCGCCAACGCGGGCCTGCCGGGAGCCGGGCAGCCGATCGACTTCGACATCGAACCCTTCAAGTCGCAGGGCTTTGGACCCGAGGGCAACGTCGTTCGCTACTACAACTTCGACGTGCAGCCCAGGGACCCGGCTCCCATCTGGGCACTCTTCTACGAGAACGGCGACAAGGTACCGGGGCAGAAGAATATCGTGGCGGTGGCGCCGGGTGACGTCGGGTACAACGATTTCTGGCGCGTCATCAAAGTCACCGTACCCGACGGCTACATCACGAACTCCGCCACCAGCGCGGGCGATCTCATCAATGCAGGCTACGACATGGAGGAGACGGACATCCTCGTGAACTGCCCCATCGTCCCCGAGGGCTCGACCGCCGAGGAGCGATTGGGCGGGGAGGATCCGGGTCTCGTGCAGGGCTGGTACGAGGGAGAGATCATCCAGTACTTCAACTTCTCCGAGGCGTCGCTCTCTCCGACCGCCGAGGACCAGGTCCCGACGTCGCCCATCTTCGTCACGTTCAACATCAATCCAGACGAGGACGGCGGCGGGCCACCCTCGGGCTTCATGACCGAACCCGGAACGAGCCAGACGCACAATGTCATCGCGACGGATCCGGACGACGCGGGGTACTCTCCCCTCTGGGAGGTCATGCCGTACGACAACGCCAGCTTCGACATGGTGACCGACCTGATGAGCGCGATCAACGCTCCGGGCTTCGGCACCGCGGCGCTCGTCAACTGCCCGGTCGTCTTCATGGAGTAGCGACGGCCGGCCGGAGACAGAAACACATCGAGGGGCGGTCGGGGCGACCCGGCCGCTCCTCTTCTCATTCGGACCTGGGCGACATGGTTCGAAACCTCATAGCCCGAGGGAACGTACGGGAGGACAGGCCAAAGTCTCCTCCGACGCTCCGGGGAGATGGAAATTCTGCCGATCGACGTAACCGGGCTGATCGCCACGATCCTCGGCATTTCCATCGTGTTGGTCCCTGTCGTGGGCCTGACCGCCCGTTTCGCCTTCAAGCCGGTCGTGGAGGCGCTCAGCCGTCTTTCGGAGGACCGGACCTCGGCCGAAACCCTCCAGATCCTCCGGCGGCGCGTCGAGCTCCAGGACCACGAGATCGAAGCCATGCAAACGGTGGTCGAGCAGCTCAGGGAAACGAGTGAGTTCGACCGTCAGCTCCGGCTTTCCCGGCCGGCCGGGGGTCCCGAAGCCCACGGTGGAGCGTCCGAACTCGGTCGCTCAGGCAGGCCCACACCCTGACGTTGCTCAGCGCCCGAATGCACAGGCTCGCGGTGCAGGGGCCTGGGGGGTGCCTCCGGGCTGTTGCGAGCGGCCACGGCGGCCGGCAGGTTGAGCCCGGGCCAGTACCGGACCCGCCGTCGCCCCCATCCCGGAACTCCGCTATGAGAGATCTCCTCTCCCTGGCTCTGCTCACGGCGCTTCTCCTCCCGCGTCCTGTCTCGGGGCAGGAAGCCCCCTTCGCTCAGGTCCCCCTTTCCGAGCACCCGCGGCCCGACTTCGAGCGCCCCTCGTGGAGCAACCTGAACGGGGAGTGGGACTTCCAGTTCGAAGCCGAAGGGAGCGGCGTGCAGGATGGATGGCCGCAGGCCGGGCCCCCGGCTCCCCGAACCATCACCGTCCCGTTCTCCTGGGGTGCACCCCTCTCCGGAGTCCCGGACGAAGGCGATGTGGGATGGTACGCCCGCAACGTCGAAGTGCCTGCGGAATGGGAGGGGAAGAGGGTTTTCTTGGTGGTGGGGGCGTCCGATTGGCGAACGACGGCATGGCTGGACGGTCGGGAGCTCGGCACCCATCAGGGCGGGTACACGCCCTTCGAGTTCGAGTTGACGTCGGACGTGGATCTCGGTGGGACGCACCGCCTCGTCTTCCGCGTGGACGACACCCCGCACGATTTCAAGCTCGAAGGGAAGCAGGGCTACGGCCCCGCCCGGGGCATCTGGCAGACGCCCTATCTGGAGGCTCGGGGCGGCGAACCCCTGGCATCCCTCCATCTCACTCCCGACGTGCCGGGCGAGCGGGTCGTGGTGGAAGCCTCGCTCCTCGAGCCCGCCACCGTCGATCTCGATCTGGCCCTCCGCTTCGCGGACCCCGGCTTCGGGGTGTCGCCCGTGACCCGAACGATGCCGGCCGGTGAGCAGGAGATCCGCTTCGACGTGCCCATCCCCGACCCCCATCTATGGTCTCTGGAGGACCCTTACCTCTACGCGGTCCGGGCGACCGTAGGCGGAGGCGGCCCGGCCGACGAGGTCTCCACCTACTTCGGAATGCGTGAGATCTCGGTCATGGACCTCCCCGGGACCGACCACCGCTACGTGGCGCTCAACGGGAAGCCCCTCTACCTCCAGTTGGCGCTCGATCAGTCGTACCATCCGGAGGGTTTCTACACGTTCCCGAGCGACGACTTCGTGCGCGACGAGATCCTGCGCGCACGCCAGATCGGCTTGAACGGCACGCGGACCCACGTGAAGGTGGCCATTCCGCGCAAGCTCTACTGGGCCGACCGTCTGGGCATGTTGATCATGGCCGATGTGCCCAACAGCTGGGGCGAGCCCACGGAGGAGATGCGCGGAGAGGTGATGCACGCCCTGAGGGGAATGGTCGCCCGAGACTACAACCACCCGTCGATCTTCGCGTGGGTGCCGTTCAACGAGACATGGGGGCTCCGGACCGACGTAGACGGGGAAGAGCAATACCTGTCCGAGACACAAGAATGGGTGGCCTCCGTCTACGACACCGCGAAGGCCCTCGATCCATCGCGTCTGGTGGAGGACAACTCAGTCTGCTGCAACGTCGGTCACGTGAATACGGACCTCAACTCCTGGCATGCCTATCTCCCGGGCTGGGCCTGGGAGGAGGAGCTGGACGAGATCAGCGGGAACACCCACCCGGGCTCGACCTGGAACTTCGAAGGCGACCGGACCCAGTCCGGGCAGCCCAACATCAACAGCGAGTTCGGGAACGTCTGGGGCTACCAGGGCTCAACGGGTGACGTGGACTGGAGCTGGGACTATCACCGGGCCGTGAACGCCTTCCGCCGCCACCCCGCCGTCGCCGGCTGGCTCTATACCGAGCATCACGACGTCATCAACGAGTGGAACGGCTACTGGCGGTACGACCGGAGCGAGAAGTTCACGGGGATGGACGACCTCGTCGAAGGGATGTCTCTGAGGGACCTGCACGGACCCTTCTACCTCGCGCCGGGCGGAGACCTGAGCCGCAGCGTGGCGCCCGGCCAGCAGGTGGAGGTCCCTCTCTGGGCCTCGTTCCTCACCGACGCGAGCTCCCACGGCGAAGTCCTCACGCTTCAGGCGCGGCTCTACGGCTGGGACGCCCTCGGACGAAGGGTTTCGTGGTCCGAAACGACGCGGGAGATCCCCTGGCGCCCGTGGATGTCGGAGTCGCTGGATCCGTTGTCCGTGACGATGCCCGACGAGCCCGCCGTCGCCGTGTTGGCGCTGCATCTGCTGGACGGCAACGGGCAGATCCTCCACAGGAATTTCACGACGTTCGTGGTGGGTGAGGACGCCCCCCTCTCCGACCGTTCCGACGACGGGAGCACGCGCTTCCTCCGGATCGCCGCCGATGCGTTCTCCGACTCCGAATGGTCCCTGAAGCAGTGGGACGTCCTGGAGGGACTGAAGGTGAACGGGGCCGGGAGCGGCTGGTTCGAGTACAGGCTGCCCTGGCCGGCGGACGTGGCGCCCGACGACGTCGACGTCGCCGAGCTCCGTCTCGAGGCGTCCTCCAAGCAGCTCTTCGGCAAGGACCGGGACGAAGGCGAAGAGGTAGGCGGCGACTTCATGCGGGGTGGTGGCTCGTACGACCCGAGCGTGAACCCCAACGCCTATCCCATGACCGACGAGACCCGCTTCCCCAGCGCCGTGACGTTCCGCGTCAACGGCGTCGCGGCAGGACGCAGGGAGCTCGCCGACGACGCCGCCGACCACCGCGGGATCCTGTCCTGGCACGCGCAGCTTCGCGATCGTGTCCTTCGCGAGGCGGGCTCCCACGGTGAGCTGCTCGCGGTGGCGATCCCGAGGGCGGCCCTGGAGCGTGCGGAGGCCACCGGGGAGCTGGTCATCCGCCTGGAGGTGGACGCTTCCCTGCCCGGCGGGCTGGCCATCTACGGGCGCCATTTCGGTCGCTATCCCCTGGATCCGACCGTGGTGTTGAGGCTTCGCTGACGAGGACGTGTGATGGTCGGGACCCACGAGAAGACGAGGGGGGGAGGATGACGAAGGGGACGCGGACCTGGGCCGTGTCGAGTGCCCGCATCGTTGTGGCCCAGGTTGCCATGATGGCGGTCGTGCCCGGCGGTGCCACCGCGCAGGAGGGGTCCGCGCCCGCCACCGCCGGGGACGCGTTGATTTCCGAGATGCCCGTGTTTCGGCCCGTTGAGCCGCCCCCGGGATACCAACGCGCCATCGCGGCAGGCACGCGCTCGCCGGACGGCCGGCCCGGGCCGGCCTACTGGCAGCAGCGGGTGGACTACTCGATCGACGTGCATCTCGAACCCGAGACCGCCCGGATCACCGGCTCGGAGACCGTCACTCTGCACAACGGCGCACCCGTCCCGATGCGTGTCATCCCGATCCACCTCTATCAGAACGTCTTCGCCCCGGGGGCCCAGCGGAACCGTCCGGTAGAGCTCACCGGCGGGATGACCCTCACGCGGGTCACGGTGAACGGCACGGAACTTCTGGACCTGACGTACGACGCCGGCGCGACGCAGCAGGATCCCGGCTATCGAACACAGGACACGCAAATGGCCATCGTGCCGTCCCTGCCGCTCGCCCCGGGCTCCGCGACGGAGATCGAGATCGATTGGTCGTTCGAAGTCAGCGGAGGGGGCGGCTTCCGGCTCGGCCACCTCGACCACGAGGTCTTCAACCTGGCCCAGTGGTATCCCCAGGTCGGGGTGTTCGACGACGTGTTCGGGCTCGACCTGGACCCGTACCTGGGCAACGGTGAGTTCTACGTCGACTACGGCAGCTTCTCCGTCGACATCGACGTGCCCGCGGGCTGGGTCGTCGTGGCGACGGGCGAGCTCACCAACCCGGCCGATGTCCTTCACGAGGAGCAGGTGGAGGTCCTCACCACGGCCGCGGGGCGCGACACCGCTGTCTACGTCGTCAGCCCGGAAGACGTGAGGGCAGGGCCGACCCGGATGACCCGCGACTCCGACAGCGGCCGGCTCACCTGGAGCTTCGCTGCCGACGACGTGCGGGACTTCGCATGGGCGGCCTCCAACCGGTACGTGTGGAGCGTCACGGGGGCCGACACCGGCGACGCGGAAGACGGCCGCGCGTTGATCCAGGGAGTGTATCCGCCCGACTCCGAGGCCTGGTCGGGGTCGGCCATGATGGCCAAGGCCGCGATCGAATTCTACAGCGATCAGATGGTGCCCTATCCGTACCCGCAGGCCACGGCCGCCTTCGGCCCACCCCAGGTCGGCGGGATGGAGTATCCGATGATCACGTTCATCAACGATCGGCCGGGTCCGATGTCGCTGAACAGCGTCGTGACCCACGAGCTCAGTCACTTCTGGGTGCCGATGCTCGTGGGGACGAAGGAGAACGCTTTCACCTGGATGGACGAGGGCCTCACGACCTTCAACACGGCCCTGGCTCTCGCCGAGTACTATGGGGAGGACACCCCCGAAAGCCGCACGCGGCTTGGCGCGATGAGCGGTTACCTCCAGGCGGTTCAGGCGGAAGTCGAAGTTCCGATCATGCGCCACACCGACTACGTCGAAGACTCCTTCGGTCGCTCGATCGCCGCCTACTCCAAGCCCGGCATGCTCATGCATACGCTGCGTCACATGATGGGCCCGGAGATCTTCGACGCCACGTACCGGGACTACGTGGCGACGTGGTCGTACAAGCATCCCATGCCGTGGGATTTCTTCCAGATGATGGAGGAAGGTGCCGGCACCGACCTGGATTGGTTCTGGCAGGCGTGGTTCTACGACACGGCCACGCTCGACCAAGCGATCACGTCCGTCGAGCCGACGAGCGGTGGCGTCACCGTGACCGTGAGTAACAACGACGACGCAGTCATGCCCGTCGAGCTACGAGTGGAGCGGGCGGACGGCACGACCTCCACTCACGTCTGGCCCGTCGGCGTATGGGCCGGCACCCGCGAAGTCACCCGGATGATTCCGGTGGAAGGAGACATCGTCAGAGTCACGATCGACCCCGAAGCATGGTATCCCGACCGGAACCGTTCCAACAACACGTGGGAGCGCTCGGAGAATTGAGCCGCTTGCGGAACCGCACGCGGCGAGTGAGACTGACCGGTTGCCCGGTTCCGCGCGTGACCGGCCACCCTTCTGGATGACCATCAACCACGGAGAGCGAATGATGGGCTACAACGTGGGCAAGAGGCTGGTTCTTTGCCTGGTGATGACGCTCGTCGCGATCGGGCCGTTGGAAGGCCAGAACGCGAGGATCAAGCTGGACCCCGACCGCACGATCGGTGAAGTGAACCCGCTGATCTACGGAAACTTCGTCGAGCACCTCGGCCGCATGATCTACGGCGGCATCTGGGAACCGGGCTCGCCCCTCGCGGACGAGGATGGATTCCGGACCGACGTGTTGGAGGCGATCCGGGAGCTCAACCCGACGATCCTCCGCTACCCCGGCGGCAACTTCGTTTCGAACTACCATTGGGAAGACGGCGTCGGCCCGGAGCGTAGGGCCCAGGTCGACCTGGCCTGGCACGTTCTGGAGCCGAACACCTTCGGCACCAACGAATACATGAAGTTCATCGAGAAGGTCGGTGCGGAGCCCTACTTCACGGTGAACATGGGGACCGGGACCTTCGACGAGGCCAACAACTGGATCACCTACACGAACGTCGCCGACGGGGCCTACTACGCCGAGCTCCGGAAGGAGCACGGGTACGAGGAGCCCTACAACATCAAGTATTGGAGCCTCGGCAACGAGATGGACGGATTTTGGCAGATCGGCCACCTCAGTGCCGAGGACTATGTGAAGAAGGCGCTCGAAGCCGCGAAAATGATGCAGCGGACGGACGAGAGCATCAGCCTCGTCGCGGCCGGATCCTCGAACTTCCGGGAGGGCGCCGATCCGATGCACTGGAACCGCGCGGTCCTGCAAGGACTGGGTGAGGTCGTCGACTACCTCGCCCTCCACATCTATGTGGGGAATCCCGACGACAACTACTACAACTTCATGTCCACGCCGCTGGTCATGGAGGAACGGACCGAGATCGTTCGGGGCATGATCAACGAGATCTCTTCCGAGCTCGAGCGGGACCCAGCGCGCCCGCCGATCCACATCGCGTGGGATGAATACAACGTCTGGTACCGTGCGCGCGGGGGTGAGGACGCCCGTGGCCGCGAGGCCCTCGAGGAGCACTACAACCTCGAGGACGCGCTGGTGATCGCCGGGTTCCTGAACGGATTCGTACGCAACGCCGACATCGTGAAGATGGCCAACATGGCCCAGCTCACGAACGTGATCGCGCCGATCTTCACGAATACGGAGGGGATGTTCAAGCAGACCATCTTCTTCCCGCTGGCCCTCTTCGCCAACAACGTCTTGGGCACTTCACTCGACGTCTACGTGGAGAGCGAGACCTACGACACGGAGCCGTTCTACATCGGCCTCAGCGAGCAAACCACGCAGCAGCTGGACGTGCCGTACCTCGACGTGTCCGCCACCCTCCAGGACGACGGCACCGTCATCGTCAACGTGGTCAACCGACACAGGGACGAGACGATCGCCGCGGACATCATCGCCCAGGAGGGCAGCTTCGAGGGTCCGTTCGAGGTCTACGAGGTGAACGGGCCCGATGTGAAGTCCATGAACGACTTCGGCGTGGAGAACGTCTCCACGACCCAGAACGACGATCTCGACGTCGACGGCGCCGAGTTCACGTACTCGTTCCCGCCGCACTCCTTCACGATGTTGAAGGGGCGGCTCGTTCGGTAATCCCATCCGGGATTCCCGGATCCAACGAGCAGGGATTCCAGCGTCCCGTCGGGTGGGCACGGTCAATTGCTCACCCGGCGGGACGTCTTTCAGACAACGGCTTGGTGGGACCTGGAGAGCGTGGCGGTCCACCCGCTCGTGAAGCCCG
>Ga0210123_1000752_pt1 | contig 18799 bp, 18 predicted proteins | sample Muzzi_PWB_D2_FD_185535 | JGI IMG/M metagenome (GOLD analysis project Ga0210123, IMG submission 185535) | Wetland microbial communities from San Francisco Bay, California, USA, that impact long-term carbon sequestration - Muzzi_PWB_D2 (SPAdes) | ecosystem: Environmental > Aquatic > Marine >... | reverse complement strand
CGGATCTGATGGGGGAGCAGACCATCCTCTGCGGCATGCTGCAGACTGGCTCCCTGCTCTGTTTTGACAAGATGGTCGAGGAAGGGATCGACGCCGGTTATGCCTCAAAGCTTGTTCAGTACGGCTGGGAGGTCATCACCGAATCCCTGAAGCTCGGCGGTATCACTGCTATGATGGACCGGCTGTCCAATCCGGCCAAGATCAAGGCATATCTGCTCGCCGAAGAGCTGCGCAACATCCTGCAGCCGCTTTTTGAAAAGCACATGGATGATATCGCTTCCGGGCATTTTTCCAAGACCATGATGGAAGACTGGGCAAATGATGATGCCAATCTGCTCAAATGGCGCAAGGAAACCGGAGAAACTCCGTTTGAGCAGGCGGTTTCCTCCGATGTCGAGATCAGCGAGCAGGAATATTATGACAAGGGCATTCTGATGGTGGCCATGGTCAAAGCCGGGGTCGAACTTGCCTTTGATACCATGGTTGACTGTGGAATCAAAGAGGAATCGGCCTACTACGAATCCCTGCACGAAACCCCTCTCATCGCCAATACCATCGCCAGGAAAAAGCTGTACGAGATGAACGTGGTCATTTCCGATACTGCAGAATACGGCAACTACCTCTTTGCCCATGCCGCCGTGCCTCTGTTGCAGAATTTTATGAAATCAGTCGGTACCGATATGATCGGCAAGGGATTGAGTGTCAAAGACAATAGTGTTGATAACCTCGATCTCATCCAGATTAACGAGGCAATCCGCTACACTGCCATCGAAGCGGTAGGCGAAGAGCTGCGTTCGCATATGAGCGCAATGAAGCCGATCATGTAATTTTCTGTTCGGCTCACCTGCCGAAAAAACAACAACGGGGACCGGAAATTTTTGTATTTCAGGTCCCCGTTGTTGTTTGCAGAGGTGATATTGAAAAAAAGCAATAGGCAGTACCGCTTTGTGGCTTAAAATTATTCCTGACAATATCACGAGATGTGACAATTTTATTACGGCTTCGCTTAGTCAAAATCTAATATAGAGATCTTGACTTTTAAAACTTGAGAAAGCTGCCGTCCACAACCCCAAACCGTCCTGTGCGCTGATAAAGATTTTCTTTGGTAATCTTGAGTTGCCATTTGCTCCATTTCCGATCAATACTCTGTGCCTTGCCGATCCTACCCTCTCAGGAAGAAGGTCAATCCGACGATTCTAGCCAATGCTTCTGGTTGGCAGTGCAAACCTCTACCTGGTGAATGCATGATAGTGTTGTGGTATCTTGCATTTTGCCTAGCAAGGCCTTTTGTCAGCCACCAGCAAATATAAATTGGGCGAGTGTCATTTATAATTTGCTTGGAAATCGACCTATTGCATACTATTGAAATACAGTAGGAATGTAACGTATTAAAAGATAATAATCTCTTTTAGATTTCGAGTAGTAAGTTCAACGAGATTATCTGCGGCTTGTCCACAGAATGTTTTTTTGAATTTAGCATTGTGTCTCTCGTATTTCACAGCTCTGCTTCCAATCTTCTTCTTTGTGTTAGATTTATGTCATACTTTGCAGATATACTGTATATTGATTCGAAAATTTTGAGCAGTTGGACCATAGGCAGAGGTGCGCATGCGATATGCCCCTGATGTCAAAACGTACAATAACGTCAAGAGGCAACGACTAAATGAACGCTGATAATCTGTCCTTTGAAGATACTAGAAAAAAACTTCCAATTCATATTTTTATCCCTTTTATCAGCGTGTTGTTTGTACTGGGTAGCAACGTCTTTGCATTAAGCAGTACGATTTCAGGTACTGTATACCGAAATGATGGAGTAACACCTATCTTAAATTCGAATATTTCCATCTTCCTGGTACCATACCAATGCAGTACAACTATTCCCCCGCATAAAGTAGCTGTTGATCAGGCAAATGGAACGTACTCATTAGAAAATCTTGATGCGGGAACCTACTATCTCTCCGCCGTTGATGCTACTGGTGAGTTTTTTACTAGTTATTGGGCAAATCCAATTAGCGTGGACGCCTGCAAAGATAGTTCTCCGATTGTTATTGCAGAAGGAGAGCAGGTTTCCGGCAAAGATTTCCAACTTGACAAAGCCGCTAAAATATCCGGGACCCTTTATGATACTACCGGCACCCCCATCACGGGCGTGTCGGGCATCGTGAAAGCGTACACGGGGAAGTCATGTAAATCCCTGGAGAAGGTAGGGGAAGCCGATGTCGACACTGCTACCGGGACATATGTTTTAGGACAATTGCCGGTTGGTAATTATTATCTGTTTGCCGATGCAGTCGACGGCAATTTTGTCGCAGAATGGTGGAGCAGTCCAAATAGTGTGATCCGATGTTCAGACGCTGCCATCATTCCAGTCACGGATGGAGATGTAGTGAATGGAAAAGATTTTCAACTTGATACCGGCACAATCATTTCTGGAACAGTATTTGCCGAGGACGGGACGACACCGGTTACCGGGGAATATAATCTTGTGGGAATATACGAAGGAACCGATTGTGGTTCGGTCCAGTACATAAAGCGAACTATGGTTGATCCAGAAAATGGATCGTATACCATCGACAAACTACCTGAAGGACGGTTCTATTTAATTGCCAATGCCAATGACGATTACAATTTCGTCTCCGAATGGTGGGCAACTCATGGGAGCAGTGTCCAATGCTCGGAAATGTCCGCATTAGATGTGGGTAGAAGCGACGTTATTAGCAATAAAAATTTTCAGCTCGACACCGGAGCTGTTATTTCTGGAACTGTCTTTGAAAGTGACGGCTCAACACCCGTTATTACAAAGTCTAAGAGCGAATTATGGGTACAAAAGGATGATCCATGCAAAGTATTTTCATACCCCAACGAAATACCCTATTATTCCCATGCTACCATCGACAGGAATGATGGTACATATACGGTCAATTCACTTCCTGCAGGAACATACTATCTGAAAACTAATTTAGAGTCTTCTGCCAACTATATCAACGAATGGTGGGCAACACCCGCAAGTACAGTTCAATGCACACAGGCGGTACCTGTAATAGTCGAAAAGTCCGAGATGGTATCAGGTAAGGATTTTACCATTGATACTGGAGCAGTAATTGAAGGTACCATCTTCAAGAGCGATGGAATTACCCCGGTCATCGGAGAGTCAATATATATTAATGCCTATTCAGGTGATCCTTGTGGTTCTCACCACCTTGTCCATAGAAGCAATATAGCTCAGAGCAGTGGCGCTTATAGCGTGGATAAGCTTCCTGCCGGCACATATTTTCTTCGTACAGAGCAGAAGATTGGGCCTTATATCAATGAATGGTTTGCCAACCCTATGAGCAGCATCACCTGCGAGGGAGCCCAACCTATCACGGTCGGTGTTGCTGAAACGCAGATCGGAAACAACTTTCAGCTGAACATTGGAACGACCATCTCCGGAACCGTTTATGAACAGGATGGCACAACGCCAATCCATTCCGATTATCCTCTGTATGTTCGAGCCTACCAGGGAGAGCCCTGTGCAAATATGGAACTTGTTCGAAGCGGGGCCGTTAACGAAGAAAACGGCACATATAGCCTCGGAGGATTGTCGGATGGAGAATATTATTTACAGGCTGATGATAATTATCAAACAATGGTTGTCATATTCAGCGGGGGTAGCGGCGCAGATGGCAAGTTATTAAAAATTGATAATTTTATCAACGACTGGTGGGCTGAGCCCTTAAGCTCAACGGACTGTTACGAGGCGAGCAAGATCAATATCACTAACGGCACTGCCCCGACAAATAAAGACTTTCAGCTAACACCTGTCAAATATATTCCAGGAGATGTAAACCTGGACGGAGAAATCTCTCTGCTTGATTCGGTTATTTCGTTGCAATTCTTAACGGGGAGCAGCAGCCATTCGGTCTGGCTCTATGGCGATGTCGATGAGGATAAGAAAATAGGCATCCAGGACACCATTTATATTCTGGAACATTTGGCGCATGAATAAATATCATCGCAGCATGTGATCAGCCATAAGCATGGAGTACACCTCTATTTCACGAGAAAACGAGATCCTTTCCCGGTAAATGCCAGCCTATGTCGGTTAAAACATAGGCTGGAGAAAATCTCCGAATAAATCGTAACACCTTAGTTTAATTTAGCTTCTCCCAAAATCTTTTCGGTTCAGCCTGCTCACTCAAAGTCCAGCAATGTGATCGATAGTACTTTCGTATCAAGCGCTGAGATTGGCAGGACGCATCTGTTTCCAACTGTTATCTACCTTATGTTTACACTACTACTGTATCCAGGAAGTTCTGCTTTTTCAAATTCCTATCAACAAAAAAGGAATCTGAGAGAAGACCTTATCCATGAAAATCTTTAACCGTCCAGTCAAAATTTATAGGAGGTATTTTGACTATTGCACAATAGACTTCCAGGGCATTTAATACTTGAGATGAGTCAAGCAAAGACGCGACCCCTTTTAAACAACCGGAAACGCAAAATCTTCGTCGGGTGAAAATATAATGCGAAAAGTAATCGAGCCACAAATGAAACTGGGCGAACAGGCAATCGCCGATATTAAGCTGGATCCTAAATCACGTGATGATATCCCACAAATCCTTCGTGGACTCCAATATATCTACACCACAGCTGAACTGCGAGAGCCGATATTTACCATTCTGGAAGAGGTTTTGCCTGAGCGTCAAATCGATGGAAAGACCGTCAAGGTCGACCCCCAAAACGGTCGTCCCGGGATGACTCAATGGCAGATTTTGGTGTTGGGAGTTCTCAGGTTGGGGCTCAACGCCGATTATGACCGGATTCATGAATTGGCCAACGAACATAAGACCCTTCGGAAGATGCTTGGTCACAGTGGTTGGGCTGACGATAAATATTATAATCTGCAAACCCTCAAAGATAATCTGAGGCTGTTTACTCCGGAAATCCTGGATCGACTCAACCGGGTAGTAGTTCAAGCGGGACACATATATTAAAAAAAAATTGGAAGATGGCACCGTAGGTCGTTGTGATTCCTTTGTGGTGGAGACTGACGTGCATTTTCCCACAGATATTAACTTGCTGTTGGACGCCATTCGCAAGGTCATCGAAATCAGTACTGAACTGTCCAGAGCCAACAATTTAGCGGGATGGCGGCAATACCGCTACCATCAGCGTTTATTCAAAAGGCAGTACCGCATAGTTCAACGGCTCAAGCATTCGACTTCCAAAAGCGAAAGCAAACGGAGGCAGAAGGAACAGGAGATTCAAGAGGCCCATCGTATCTACCTGGACTTGGCGGAGGGGTATCTGACACGAGCCGACCAAACCCGCCGACAGATCAGCCAGCACGATCCTCTTTCGATGATCCGGCTCATCGAATTGAATAGGTTCATGCAACATGGCCGTAGGCAAATAGAGCAGATTGACCGTCGGGTGCTCCAAGGCAAACGTATTCCCCACGATGAGAAAGTGTTTTCTCTGTTCCAACCGCATACCGAGTGGATCAGCAAGGGGAAAGCCGGCGTTCCAGTGGAATTGGGCCTGCGGGTGTGTGTTATGGAAGACCGAGACCGCTTCATTCTGCATCACCGAGTGATGGTAAAGAGCACCGATGACCAGGTAGCCTTTGCCATGGTGGGGGAAACCAAGCAGAAGTTCCCCACGTTGCGTGCGGTCAGCATGGACAAAGGTTTTCACAGTCCAGCCAATCAGGAAGTATTGAAATCGCGTCTCGATTGTGTAGTGCTGCCCAAAAAGGGAAGGCTTTCGCAAGCCGACAAAGAGTGTGAAAGTGATCCTGAATTTGTCAGTCTGCGCAAACAACACTCGGCGGTGGAATCGGCAATAAACGCCCTGGAGGTCCATGGATTAGACAAATGCCCCGATCACGGCCTCAACGGATTTAAGCGTTACGTCGCCATTGCTTTGGTGGCACGTAACATACAGCGGCTGGGTGCGGTATTGCGTCAGCAGGAGCAAGAGGCTACGGACCGAAAACGCGGACCTTATAAGAGAGCTGCCTGAAGAGACCCGGCTGATGAGGCTGTAAAATCCATGGGACAGCTGTGCTCAGTTAACGCAATTTATTAGAATTATTTCTATTTGGTAAGGTTGTTAAACGCAAAAGTGCTGTCGGAAGGAAAAATTTCGATTTAACTGTGTCTGCGCTGATACGAATTTCTGAAAATTTGGGGTTCTCTGCCAGGCACTACCTAAGAGAAATGGCAAACTCAGACCACTAGGCATTCCTACGGGCGACGACAAACTAGTACAAGCGGTAGTAAAGGATATCTTGGAAAGAATTTATGAACCTGTATTTAAGGAAACATCACACGGGTTCAGGCCAGGAAAATCCTGCCATACAGCTTTATTACAAATCAAGTAGAAGTGGACGAGTGTCAAATGGATTATTGAGGCAGATATCAAGGGTTTCTTTGATAATATTGATCATGATCTCCTAATTCAGTTTTTGGAGAAAAAGATTGATGATAAACGCTTCATTAATCTAATAAGGTATATGCTCAAAGCCGGATATGTAGAAAACTGGACGTACCACAAGACCTATAGTGGAACACCGCAAGGTGGCGTGATCTCCCCAATACTTGCCAATATTTATCTGCATGAATTGGATTGTAAAGTAGATGAAATTATTGAAAGGTTCAATGAGGGAAAACGACGAAAAGTAAATCCGGAGTACAAACCATTTGAGTATCGTATATCTAAACTTCGTAAGAAGTATGATGCTGTAAAAACTGAAGCCAGCCCTGGAACTCTTCAAGAAATTAGAAGAGAGGTTAAGGAACTAAAGGCAAAAAGGGATGGACTGCCCGCAGGAGATCCTAAAGATGCCAGCTGTCGAAGGCTGGTGTATTGCAGGTATGCCGATGATTTCATCCTAGGAGTAATCGGCACAAAATCCGAAGCAAGAGCAATTCTGGAAGAAATTCGCGGTTATCTTAACACGGAACTGAAGCTAGAACTTGCAGAAGATAAAACCGGCTTGAAACACGCCAAAGATGGCACAAAGTTCCTTGGATACGATGTAAGAAGTTATACCGGGCAACGTATCAGGAAAGTTAAACGGTACAATCGTATCACCACATGTAACAGCACGGTTGAAAGAATGCAGTTGCATATTCCAAAGGAAAACATCAAGCGTGGCGGGCTGAGAGGCATAAGTCGAAACGACGATGGCCGGCTCAGGCGAACCACGACCCGGCCGGTCAAGGCAATCGACCGGAATATCAAATTGAACCAGGCTCTCTGGCTGTTAACCGAGAAAATGGCAGAGGTGAAACGGTCCTAATAAGACGGTCAGTATCTGCCTGAGCTAAGCCTCATAACCATAGCCGTCTCCTTCGGGGGACGGCTTTTTTGTTGTGTACTGTAAAGATACGAGTTACAGTAAAACATGATAAAAAGTTTTCAACATAAAGGGCTGGAGAATTTTTACTTAACCGGTAGTAAAGCTGGCATTCAGGCTAAACACGCTCCCAAGCTGAGAAGGATACTTGGTGTATTAGACGTGGCAACAAAAATCGAAGATGTCAGCTTGCCCGGATACAGGCTGCACCCTTTAACGGGAAAGCAAAAAGGTTTTTTCTCAGTATGGGTTAACGGCAATTGGCGTGTTATATTTCGATTTGTCGGTGATGATGTTGAGCTGGTAAATTACCTGGATTACCATTAAGAGGAAAAGATATGTGTGCAATGTATAATCCACCCCATCCTGGGGAAATCATAAAAGAAGATGTACTGGAAGCGGAAGGTATAAGCGTGACTGAAGCGTCCCGGCAACTTGGGGTCTCCCGCGTCACCTTGTCCAGGTTATTAAACGGCAAAAGTGGAGTTTCGGTGGATATGGCATTGCGCCTCTCCCAGTGGCTCGGTACAACCCCTGAACTCTGGTTGCGCATGCAGGATTCCTGTGACCTCTGGCAGGCCGGTAAAACAAAACGCCCTAAGGTGCAACCTCTGCAGAGCAGGGAAACGACTTCTGCGCCATCTTAATGAGCGTCCTTGGTTTTGTAAAGACAGCCGTCTCCTACGGGGGACGGCTGTCTTTCGTCCTACTATTGCAAAGTTAGCAGAATATGATATCATATCATTTCGTATAATCTAAACTGCTACAATATAATTTCATATGGAATGATATTATGAGTATCGTTTTAATTGGTGGAGAAAAGGGCGGTACCGGTAAAACCACCCTGGCAACGAACATGGCTGCCATGCTGGCCATGCAGGGAAAAGATGTCCTGCTGCTGGACACTGACCGTCAGGGTACGGCATCCTTCTGGGCAACTGTCCGGGAGGAGACCGAAATCGAACCAAGAATCGCCTGCGTGCAGAAATTCGGTAAGGGCCTGGCCTCGCAGGTCCGTGACTTGGCCGAGCGCTATGATGAAATCGTCATCGATGCCGGCGGCCGAGACTCTATGGAATTGCGCTATTCCCTTGGCGTTTGCGATCGGGCGTATATCCCGGTACAACCCTTTCAATTCGATATCTGGACAATCAGGCAGATGGATGAACTGGTAGAGGTAGCCCAGGGGTTAAACGACAAGCTGCAGGCCTTTATCGTTCTCAACAGGGTATCGACAAATCCTGTCGTTCGCGAGGACAAGGAGACCCTGGCTTTTATCAAACAAGAAGAATTTCAACACCTGGGCCTAATCAACTCGGTACTTCGTGACCGTATCGCCTTTCGCAAGTCCGCCCGGGATGGCTTGTCGGTGGTAGAGTGGAAGCAAGATAAAAAGGCGACCGAGGAAATGAACCAATTCTTTAAAGAGGTGTATGGTGGTTGATAAAAAGAAAACTCCCCTCCGTTCAACGCCGGCAATCAAAAAAGACGCCGACCTCGATAAGTTTGCCGCCGGCGCCGGTAGGTATGCCGCCAAAAAGGAAGAAGTGTATCCCTGGGATGAGCCTCATGTCCGAGAGGATGTCATGAAAAGCCTTCCGCTCAGGCTCTCGGAACCACTTTACCTGAAATTGAAATACATTGCTTCTCGTACCCCGTACAGCATGAACTCTTTTATTTTGGAACGGATTACCGAGGAGATTGAGGAAGAAATCGCCAGGTTGATCAGCTGAAAATGCTATAAAGGGCTGCGCCATGAACACCAGCATAACAGGCGTTTTTCAGAGTGTAGTGAGCGAAATGAACGAAGCGGCGAAAAACGTCCGTGTTTATGCATTTGTTCGGCAGTGGTTTGTTTATCTGAAAGAGACATTCTTCGCCTCGGATACTCGAACTTTTCCCGCTGCGGAATCGAATTTGCAGGGAATTCGGTTGTGATGAGCTACTATCTGTTCAGCTTTTAGGTGCTCATGGTCCAGTGTGCTATGAGCATCGGCAACCAACAGTACATCAAATCCAAGCGCAGCTGCTTGACGGCATGTGGTATCAACACAAAAGTCAGTCTGCAAACCACCAACTATTAATTTATCAATGTTCTTGTTTCTCAACATTTCATCCAAGTGATTTTCCATAAACGAATTGCAGAATGTCTTAATGATATCGAGACCATTGGATTCATGATCGAGTAGGTAATCGAACTTACCGTCCGGTTCGACCCTTGTATGCCGAATAAATACAATCGGTATTTGCTCTCTTCTTGCTTTTGCAATAAGTTGATTGGGCGACTCCCCACTCCCCGGCTCCCCGGGGTCGGACCGAGCTAATTATCCGAATTATCGTAACAAATATCCCAAAAATGTATATTTTCAGCGCTTAAACCGGCCATTCCAGGTGCAAACTCACCGTAATAAGATGTAATCGGCTCACGAAGTTCGCTGACCGCTCCTCGATTCACAATCCTGCGCCCGACTGCTTTCAACCCAAGAAACTCTTTGACCCTGGTTACGAACTTTTCACCGCCTACCGCAACACTCGTTGACCATTTTTCATCCCGCTCTTTCCCCTAATACGGCAACAATTCATGCAACCAGCCCCTATGGCTCTTGCCTAGAGAGTCCTGATCAGCGACAGAGGCCAATTCCGCCAGCTTTTGTCGGTCGATGATGGCATAACGTTGCCGAGGTTTCTGGATTTCATGAAAGCCACAATCCGCCCATTCGGAAGGATGGTCAACAACTCTTGCACGGACCAAATTCAAATCGATATAGGTCATGCACCTCGCAAAATGCTCACCATCCTCGATAGCGGTGGCATGATAACGGTCTTCCCAGAATGCTCCTTTACGATTCTTCCTCTGGTTGTATTCTTGCCCTGTTCGGCTTGCCACCAATTGCAATGATCGGGGCAGGACATGCCGGTCGCCACCATCTACCGCCAGGAGATGGATATGATTCGAAGTGACCATGAAGTCCAGAACCTGCAAGCCATAACGCTTTCTTGCCTCAAATAGCCAATACTGCCACCGCTGCCGATCTCTTCTGAACTTAAGCAGAAACTCAGGCTTATTTTCTGCTCTTTTTCTCTTCATATTAACATGCTGGTTCGGTCCGACCCCGTTCCACCGCCAGTTCCACCGTTCCAACCCCGTTCCATACTATCCAACGCAATCAGCTCACTGGCAGTAACAGTTTCAGAGAGCATTTGGTAAAGAAATTAAAGACGAGACTGTCAAATAGAGGTCCCGGTCGGCCGAAAAGAGTCTTAAAATAAATCTGTCCCATTTTTCGTCCCATTTTTCGAACCTCGACCTTCACACCCCCATAGATGAACTGGACGTAATCGAGATCCCAACCTGCCTCCCGGCAGTGCCCGGCGCGCTTGGAAATAAAGTCCTTGCCCGCCTCGACAATCTTCTCGAAAGCCTCACCAGGCACGAAAAGAACGATATCGTGAAGGTCGCGTTCGGCACCGTAGCCGATGGCCGCCAGTCCGCCACATATAAGGAACGGGATGTCTTTTTCCCGTACCAACCCGACGATCCATTCAAATGCTTTCCGGTGAGCCTTTTGTCTTTCATATAGCATGATGCTGCGTCACTCAGGTAAGCCCACAACAATCTGGCTTTAGCCATATTCTGGCATCCGAAATATCAGAAAAATAGGCCTCTTTATCATCAATAATCTCAGGTTGACGATGGAGGGAGGGGCTTACGAACGCAACCTTTCTGATACTTTGCCCAACTTCAGACGCCTGGGTTAAAAACTCTTTTAGCCATTTCAGACAGGCGATGGACTCAAAGTTGTGTGGCCCCGTATCAATCAAGAGCCCCACACCTTCCTTTGCATCTAGTTCGTCAACGAGTCGTTGCCCCCAACGCTTGAGCGATTGGAGCGTAACCAAATCCGGGAAAATGACGATAAAACATCCAATGCCGGTATCCAGCTGTAATGATATTTCCATGGCTAATTACTGTGAAAGATTATGTTTGCCCGGGCTCATAGACGTCGAGCACTTCATGGTTTTGCATAGTCAGGGTGTCGGGATTCAGAAACTGTGCAAAGGCAACGGCGTCCTTGTCCTGCATAAAGGTTGCCTGCACGTGCTCAACGTCGGCCAGGCTTTCCCAGAGAAAGATGTCCATGTAGCCCTCGTCGGTTTTCAGGAACTGACGGCGCATCAGCCCCTTGCAGCGGGAGCAGTAGTCCCGGTCGAAGGCTTTCGAGGCCGCCATGAGTGCGTCATGGCTGATGCCGTCCGCGGCTTTATAGGTGGTAATTTCAACAATCATGCTTGCTCCTGTTTCCTGATAAATAACATTGGTTTTCGGCTGTCTGGCATTGGGTATATCGCTGTGTTAGCCATGACCAACGCCGTTTCACCGGACTCCAAAACCGCTAAGCCCTCTTGACTGACCCGAAATCCATTCTTGAAAAACACGGCAATTGCTTCAAATGCTTTTTTGATGGCCACTTTACCGATAGTATTCCTTCCCGGCTCGACCACCAATAGTGCATCATCGGCGTAAATATCGAGAAACGTATCAAAATCTTCCGCGACGATGTCTTTGTCCGCCTTTTCAATCTGGGCAATTACCGGATGTTGTTCTTTCAATCGATTTCTCCAAATGCGTCACGATTTAAACGAGTTCCATTAGACGGTTTACGTTTCGGCGCATCTAGTACGGCATTTCCATCATTTCCGAAACCTCCAACGTGCCTTCGTACCTGAAGTGCGGGCAGTCCCTGAGCATATCCAGTGCCGCATCCATGCTGTCGGCCTCCAGGATGGAGAAGCCCATGATCGGATGGGGGGATGGATTTTCAGACACACCGTCTTTGGTCAACACCTTGGTGATACCCACTGGTGTGCCGGGATTGATCAGCGCCGGGCCGAGATTGGCCGCCCAGGCTTTCCACTCCTCCATGCTCTTTTGGCCTTCCTCCGGTGTTTCCGGTTGCTTTCCACCGTGATAGGTAAAGATAAATTGGGGCATTGGTTTTCTCCTTTAGTTGTCGGTTTGATAGATACCCATGATCACACCGTTCGCGCAGGCTTCAGTTTTGGTCAGTTTGAAGTGCTCGGGCATGGTCTCCCGGTCGAATAAGCGCCGGCCGGCGCCCACGACGACGGGGAATGTCCATAGGCGTAATTCATCTACTAAATGATGCTTTAAAAGCGACCGGATCAATTGGCCGCTACCGTGAATTTGCAATAACGGCCCTTCCTGTTCTTTTAAATTTTGCATCACGCCATCAAGAGTCAGGAGGGTAATGGCTGCAAGTTTTCTAGGCATTCCAGCTCTCCCTGGCCCGCATGGCATCAGCCCAACGGTGTACGTAGGCACAGTCTTCCGGTATCGGGAAGTTAAAGGCATCGGCGATCATCAGGGTGGCCATTCCCGTAATGTCCGCTATCGTAAAGGTATCACCTGTGATAAAGGGCCTGCCGTCAGCCATTTCACTCTCCAGCCAGCGCCATTTCTCCGGGATACTCTTTTTCTGGCTTTCCGCGAAGGCGGGGATTTGTTCGACGACGTCCGAAAATAAGTCGATGGTGTGGCGCACATAATACCCGTGCGGCATGAAGATCTGATTTTGCATACGCAGGTTCCACATCTCGATATAAGCGATGTCATAGGCGCCTTCACCCATGAGCGCCGGTGCCGGAAACCGGGATTCCAGGTAGCGGCAGATAGCCACCACCTCCGTAATGACGCGCCCGTCATCAAGCTCCAGAACCGGGACCTCTCCCAAAGAATTGATCCTGCGGAACTCAAGGGTGCGCGTGTCCTTGCCCAGTTCTACATCAACACGCGGTATATCGACGCCTTTTTCCGCAATAAATATTCGAACTCGTTTTGTATTGCCCGATTGTGCGTTATAGAGTTTCATGGGTTTTCTTCCTGTAAATGACCCCCAGAGCCGCGCCGGTCAGGGTGAACTGGATCGTCTGGAATACCGTGTGATAAATCAGAAACGGTGCAATCGGCTCGATATTGAATTTGGCCGCCGTGGCAAAACCCATGGCGGTATAGGTCATCAGGCCGATAATCAGGTTGAATTTAATGCCGCGTAGAATGGGGTTACCCTCACCCTTATTGTAAAACGGATAAAGGTAGCCAATCACAAGTCCCTGGATAAGGATGGCAGCGATACCGAACGGTATGATCGGTTCAGCGCGCTGAACAGCGCCCCATGCCACGTACAGGTCATGAAACCAGATAAGGTGCCAAGGATAGGCCCAGCTCATGGTAATCACAAAATAGGTGATACCAAAAAAGCCGAGCTTTTTAACATCCATCTTTATTTTCCTCGTTATCAGAAATTGAGATTAAAGGTTTCGTATCCATAATCCTCACCATTAATACGCAATGACAAGGCTTGCTCGCCCTCGTAATACTTGCGTGTTGTAATGGGGCGGATGGCGTGGCTACGCTGCAAATCGATTGTTGCCTTGGGCGCAACGGACACGGTTGTCCACTTGAACACCTTGGCTGAAAGTTTTCCGTTGTGCTTTTTAGAGTGAAGTAGATAGTCGACTGCGTCAGATCGCCGACAAGATCAGGGTGATCCTTGGAGATGTCGTTCAGGTGGTTGGCAACAGAACGACGAACATATTCCTCTTTGTCATCACGCAATTTTTCCAGTAGAGGCAGGACAGGTGAGGGGTCGGAAATAAGCCTGGGTAGTTGCATGGCCCAGGGCAGGCGCGGACGCGTTCCCTCGGACACTAACCTGCGCACATGGCGGTTGGGGTCATCAATCCAGCCCGTCATTATCTCCAGTGCCCGCTCCTGATCGGCCAGCAGGAAATAACGCACATCCAGTTCCGATGAGAAGCGACTGGTCATCTGCTTCAGCACATCCATGGATTCGTCAAAAGTCTCCAGGCCATGTTGCCCCACGACCGCACAGAGCGGCATCATGCCCCAACCGCGAATGCCCTGCCCATCGCTTTGCATACCATTATCGGCATCTTCAAGTGGATGCAGCATATCCAGCAGAATGCGGTGGCGGGTTTTATGGTCTGTGGGCAAAACGCTATGCAGCTGATCGGCGATAAGTTGAGCGCGCTCTTTCAATTCCAGCCTGTCCAGTTCATCGACAATCGCTGATTCGAATTGATTCCTGTTAAACGAGGCCAGGTGTTTTTCCAGGTGATCTGCAAAACACGAAACCAGTTCAGATGAAATATTGTTCTTAAAGGGTTCCATAGCTTATGTCTCTATCACTTCATACTGTCCGGGTGAGAATGACAATTAAAAAAGACATTTTGGTTTTAAACGACAAATTCCTCCATACAGTTCCCATAGCATTGCTCCCATACCTTCAGTTGCCATTGTATCAATGACATGAAACACTTGTTCAAACAAGCAACCTCTGACTACTACTTTCTCAATATTTGCTTCTCTTTTCCAATGGACTCTGGTGAGTGGTCGTAATCGATGGGCAAGCGGTTACATTGCCCATCTCATCGGCAATGTGAAATATTCCTGAAAGGAAATATGGGGTAGGAAGTCAAATTTCAAGCAATATTCCTTTGAGATCTTCCAGCAAGAAATTCATGAAGATTATCGATGGCAATACCCAGCAGACGTGACCGAGCCTCTCGACTTGCCTAGGCAATATGTGGTGTAATGTAGCAGCTTTTTGCACCTGGCAGAGGATTCTCAGAGCTCGCTGGTTCAAGAACACGGGGCAACGGGCGTCAGTCCCATCACTGAGTTCTCGGACTTTATTGCGTTGACTGCACTTGGTTGCGCCCCATACGTTTGGCCCGGTACAAAGCGATATCCGCCTCACGCAAAAGATTCTCAACCCCCTCTTCAGCTTCTGGTACAATAGTGGCCGTGCCGACACTAACTGTCAGCACACTGCTCGTTGTGGAATGTTCATGTTTGATTGCCAAAGCCTGTATAGCGCAGCGTATTTTTTCCCCCACCATAGCTGCGCCGGGGTGTTCGGTGTCGGGAAGCACGAGTATGAATTCCTCTCCACCATAGCGGGCGACCAGGTCGGCAGGCCGCCGTAACTGCTTATCGACAGTATCCGCCACGGCAACCAAACAGTCGTCGCCGGCCTGGTGACCATAACTGTCGTTAAAAGACTTAAAGTGATCCACATCGATCATAATGACAGACAAAGGCTTCTTTTCCCGGCGCAAACGTGTCCAGACATCCGCCAGGTAAGTATCAACGCGCCTGCGGTTCGCGACACCGGTCAGGCCATCACGGTCAGCCAGTCCCTGCAACTCCTTGTTGAGCTGTTCCAGCCGGGCGGTCCGTTCGGCGACCTTGTCCTCGAGCGTTTTCGAATAGTCCTGCACTTGTTCGTAGAGTCGCGCATTTTCAATGGCGACGGCAGCCTGGGCTGCAAGCAGACGTATCACTTCGACCCGTTCCTTGGTGAAAACGCCGCTTGCCAGATTGTTTTCCATATACAGTGCTCCGTCGAAACGCTCACGCCGAACAGGCACACAGAACACAGAAGTAGGCTGGAATTGGAGCACATAGGGATCGCGGGTAAACTGGCCCTCGTTAGTCGCATCCGGAAGCACGACGGCCTCACCGCTGTGCAGAACCTGACTGATCAGAGTGACCGGAAGCGGAAGCTGTGCACCATCAGCATCTTCGACCAGAGTATAACCAAGTACATTGCCTGTTGGCAGACCATCCTCCGGTAAAGCAGCGGCCTCGACAAACAAACTTCCTTCACGCCGTGCAACCAGGCAGCCCCACTGGCCACCAGCATTTTCCAGCAGGATATGGATCGTGGTTTTAAGCAACCGGTCGAGGACGATTTCTCCTGATATCTCACGCGATGCTTTCATTACCGAAGCCAGATCCAGGTCGCCCGTGTCACGCAAGGTTGGAGATACCCGGCTGCCAGTCATTATTTCACGGAGCACAGGAAACTCCTGTTCCAGTAGGGTTACTTTGTGATGGGCGGCCCAGCGATCATATATTCGATAGGCGCCACGCAGGTAACCTTCAGCTGAGCGCGTTCGGCCCTGCGCCAGCAAATACCGCGCAGCCCGCTCGCAGGCACAGGCTTCATCGTGTAGGAAACCAGCCTCGCGGGCAGCATCGATGGCACCATCGTAACTTTTTAACGCCGCCTCGTAATGGCCGTCAAGGCGTATCAACTCCGCCTCCATCAGATACTGGAGGTGGCGGAAATTATCTGCGCAGTTATCCGCCCAGCGTGTCATGCGTGCAAGGTCGCGCTCCAGACGTTTACGTGTAGCGATTTGTTCGTCCGAATCCATATCCGGATAGTGCGTGGCCAAGGTCAGGAATGCGACGATGAAAAAGCGCACCAACTGGGGTAATGACATCGCCGATTTTATCAGTTTGTCCTGCGCTCGCACATGCTCCAGGGCGCGGTTGTAGTCGTCATAGATTACACAGATCTCGGCACTATAAATATTATAGTTGGCGATACCCGTCATGAACTGGCGCTCACGCATACCACTGAGGCACTTTTCCACATCGAAATTTGGTTCGTTCATACTGCAAGGTGAGTCGGTCAGGCCAAGCAGATTACGCTGCATTTGCAGAAAAAGAGTACCTGAGTCAAGCGAGTCCTGGTATGCGCATTCGCGCACGATCTCCAGGTTCTCGGCGTGCAGACGGTGAGCGGTCTCCAGGTCCAGGGTCGGATCCCAGATCACGCAGTCCTGGGCGCTATACGCAAGGTAAAGCAGATCGCCTGACTGGTAGCCCGCTTCAATGCCCTTGCGGAACCATGGGGTCAGAGTCGACCAGTGGTTGCTCCAGTGGTGCACGAACATGGCATAGACGTAGATGACCCGCGCGCGCAACGTAACATCGTCGAGACGCTCATTGATCGCCAGCCCGACCTTACCGTATTGGTAACCGAGTTCCGGCTCGTCGAACTCGCCGCACAGCAGCATGCCATAGGCGGCGTAAATGAACGCGGCTTCAGGACAATTGCCGTGGCGTAGGGAGAGATTGACCCCTTTTAGTACCAGGTAAGGGAACAGATTGCCGCTGGCGGACAGGAAGGCGGCGGCAAAAATCTCCATCACCAAACGCATTGCTGTCAAAGTTGCGGGATCCTTGACCAATGGCGCATCGACCAGGTCCGCTATACTGCGCCCATCGAGGAACTCTTCGACCAACCGGCGCTCCTCAGCGATATCTTCCAAGGTGGGATGATCGTTGAAATCCACTCCAAGCATGGCCAGACCTTCAATGGCGGAAATGATGGAGTCCTCCATACGCCCAAGCGTTGCATATTGACGGGTGCGCGTGGCCAGGATATCGCTTCGTTCCAGGTCCGAGCGGGCGTGTGCCATCAATTCCTCGGTCCAGTTTTCCGCCTCCTCGGTGCGCCCGGTCAGATAGGCGCACAACTGGGTTTCGCGCGCCAACGGTTGCATCAACTCAGGTATCTCCTGCCAGGGATTGTCAGGCAACAAGGTGTTTGCTGTCCGCAGGTATTTCAGTGCTTGTTCATAGGCTGAAGAGCGTCTGGCACGTATTCCCGCTCTCAGGTTCAGTTTGGCGAGATAGAGTTGCTCTTCGTTGGAGTCGATCAATGTTTGGCCCTGATTCAGGTGCCCGACGATATCGATCAGACGGTCATCCGGAACCAAATTGTCCGTGTGGCGCAGCATCAGACGGCCGACACTGAGATGGACTTCGCTCAGCCGTTGCGCAACGATCAGCGCATAAGCGGCCTGCTGCACACGGTCGTGCTGAAATTGGTAGGATGGGTTGATATCGATAACCTCACCCGCCTCGTCTGCCAGTGCATCGCCGACGAACCGGTAGCCACTGTGCAGGGGCACCACGGTTTGTTGCTTGAGCGCAGGCAACAGGGCAACAGCGGTCTCAACGGCCGGATGCTCGTAAATTGTGGAAAGGGTATACAGATCGAAGGTGTTGCCGATACAGGCGGCCAATTGCAACACACGCTGAGTTGACCCTGGCAAGCGCCGTAAGTTATCGACCATGAATTCAACTACGTCGTTGCTGACATCGAACCAGTGTGCAGCATCCAGATCCCAGCTCCATTTGCCAGTGACAGGATCCGGCACGATGGCGCCTTCTTCATGAAGCTGGCGCAACAGTTCGTTGGTGAAAAAAGGATTGCCCTGAGCTTTGTCAAAGAGCATATTGCTTAGCGCAAGGGTCTCCTGCGGGTCACGTCCCAGAGCATCCGCCACCAGGTGGGCTATTGAATCGCGGTCCAACGGCCCCAGTGCAAGCAGGTGGATATTCTGTTGTGCCTGTAGATCGTCAAACAATAGACGAAGCGGGTGACCGACACCTACCTCATTGTTGCGGTAGGCGCCAATCAGTAACAGGTGGCTGAGTTCCCGTGAGGTTATCAGGCGACGCAACAGTTCCAGAGTCGGCGCATCGCTCCACTGCAAATCGTCGAGAAACAATACTACCGGATGCCCTTGCCCTGCAAATACCCTGAG
>Ga0210123_1000751_pt1 | contig 18804 bp, 14 predicted proteins | sample Muzzi_PWB_D2_FD_185535 | JGI IMG/M metagenome (GOLD analysis project Ga0210123, IMG submission 185535) | Wetland microbial communities from San Francisco Bay, California, USA, that impact long-term carbon sequestration - Muzzi_PWB_D2 (SPAdes) | ecosystem: Environmental > Aquatic > Marine >... | reverse complement strand
ATGTCATATTGACCATAACGACCGGTCCCGAAAGCCGCCGCCGCATCCTCCTGCCCGATACCGGTTGCCGCGCCATTAATGTACACCCGCCGGTCCTTGTCGGCTTCAATGGAGATATCACCGGACACCGGCTGCGAGATATCGCGATACTCTTCGAACTTTGACGACTCGTCTTCACCGTCTGCGGCCCTCAGAATCAAGCTGGTTTCACCGGAATAAACCCATTTGGAACCAGCTGCGTCAGGACGCTTCCCGATAGCCATGGTTTCGACGGGTTCCCCGGATATTTCAGGGATTGCAGGCGGTGCCGCAGCGGCAGCTGCTAAAGACTGTTCGTCGGTGCTTGAAGGTGCGGCAACCGGCGCGGTAGCCGGTTCGGGCGGCGTGGCCGAGGTCGCTTGGGGAGATTTTCCGGATGCTGCCGAAGGCGCGGAAATCGGTACGGATGGCGCAGGCGCGGCAGCGACATTTTTATTTTCTATTCGGTCCGCCGCGGGTTGCAGGTAGACATCGATCACAAGGCGGTATTTCTGGAGCGGCGAAGTATCCGACCGCATCACAAACGATTTAACCCGGGCGCCCGGAGTCGCCAGCAGGAGTTGAATATCGCTTGTAGACTTTGCTTTCTGAAAGTCAATATGCTTGACGTGGCCGCGCAGCCGGCGCGAGATTTTTGCCAGGTCGGCATCTACCTTAAGATTCGCATAGCGTACCGAAAAAGTGCTCCCCTGTACCGGGCCTATGGTGCCGGGCAAGTCGCCCTCGCAATCGAGCACCAGCCGAGAGTAACCGGCGTGAAGCCCTTCACGGATATTGAGGAGTGTCGTGCCGGCGGCATAAACGCCAGGCACCAAGGTCACTGCGTCGATCAAGAAACATAAAATGAAGCCGGCGATGACTTGGCGAATACCATATTTCATTTCCACTCTCCTAGAAATCATTAGCGCACCAGGCTCTTGCCCGACGGATGATTGGTGCCGTGAACGGCCACATGACAATTGATACAGGCGCGATAAAATACGCGGTTGTTCAATACCCGGTAAACCGATTGATTGGCATCCGCACTGCTGCGGGCCGCCAGTACGCTGGGATGTCCCGCATTGGCGTGACAGCGCTGGCACAGGAAAGGGGCCTTGGCTTTCAACAGGCCGTCGTGGGTTGAACCGTGAGGCGTATGACAGGTCAGACAGTCTTCGGTCACCGGCGGGTGTTCCCACAGAAAAGGTCCTCTCAACTGTGCATGGCACTCAAAACATTTCTGATTGATGGTCTGCGCATCCACCAGCTTGTCGGCCACTGTGCCGTGGCTGTTGTGGCAATCCGCACACTGCATTTTGCCTTCGCGCAGGGGGTGGTGCGAATGGCGCAACAGCTGCGCCTTGATGGCTTTGTGACATTGTGTGCAGGTTTCCCACTGGCTCCGGCGGGCCAGGCTGGCCGGATTGTTGTTGTGGATATTATGGCAACTTGAACAGGAAATATTGCGGCTCTGGTGTTCGCTGCCTTTCCATAACGCCTGTTTGCCCTTGGTGTGGCAGTTCAGGCAGGCGGCACTCTTTTCATCGGCCGTCCCTTCCGCATCGGCCTTCAGCGACCGGATCGGCTCCTCGCCGTCGGACTCGGCGTGTTCAGCTCCCGGTCCATGGCAGGTTTCGCATCCCCGCCCTGCGGCCGGTGTACGCTGATCGGACGAATAGCTGTGCCGGTTTTTCATATAACTGGCGTAAATGTCTTCATGGCATTCCATGCAGGCAGCACTGCCCGCATACCGATTATCTGCTGCGGATGGATCATCTTCGGCGTAAACCGGGTGCGAGGCAAGCATCAGCATCAAAACTGCAATGGAACAGCGAATGTACAAATTGACATGGTGCATTATACAGATCTCCTTGAAGCCATCAGTACCCTATTTACAAGCGGACACGGTTGCACAACTGGAAGGTGTCCGGAGAACGCGATGGAAGGCCGCTTTGCAACCTCACTTTCAGCGAGGTTGCCTGATAAGGGCAAAGCGGCCCAATGCGAGGCGCAATAGTTTGAAAACTCGAAAAGGCGCTCAAACAAAGGCATTCTACCGAAACTAAGAAAGATTATGAAGTAACTCAATTGTCCGTGTCAAGTGATTTGGGCCTGCCGAATGGCATTGCCTGAATTCAAGATATATTATCACGGGCAGCATCCTGGCATGAATGGAGAGAAAAATAAGGAGCGCAATTTTTTTTGCGCTCCTTATTCCATCAGTGCCGGAAGCGAGCCACAGTGATTTTGACAACCAGGCGGGGCTCACATCATAATTGGCGCTTCCGGAACAGCCTCGCGGTGACCCAGAGCAGAAGCAATGCGCCAATAATAATTGGCATGGGACCGCTGTTGCCGGCCGTTTCCGAGAGGGCATTGATAAAACAACCACCGCTGCTGCCGCCGAAAGCATTGGAATCGCTTGCCGTTGCCGACGAAGCTGGGGTTGATCCAGTGCCGGTGGCCAGTCCGCCGGGATCCCTGATGATGCCGGTAGCGGGCTCATCGTCATATGCGCTGTTGTCGTTGATGTAGATCGTAACCTGGGTGCGGTCTGCACTGAAGACAGCGCCTTCACCGGTGCCACCGCTGATCAGATCGCGGTTGAAATCAAACCAGCCCTTGGCAGCAGTATATTTGAACCATTTATAGCCGGCCGGTACGGCGGCGGGAAAATGAATCGTAAGATGGGAATTGGCCGGATCGGTAACCTTGAGTTCGAATTCTACCAATCCATAAAGCATATCCCGGGGTTCGGAGGCGGTTGCCGGCATATCCTGCATGGTCAGGGTGGCCAGGGAGACACAGGCATTGCCGGTTCCTGCATTGACACCGATGGGGTCGCCATCGACGGTCAAGGTTGAGATAACGCCCTGCATACCGTCGAAGGCGCTGATGCCGTTATCGTCGACTGAAACAGATACCTCATCGATGCTCTGATCGCCGTCGCCGTCGGTAACGGTCAGTTCGAAGGTCAAAGTGGTGCCGTTGATGCCCACTGCCGGGGTGACGAAGACTGGGGTCACACTGGTTGCGTCGGACAGAGACACTGCATCCGCACTGCCGGAAGCAATGGGGGATCCGCCCGGGCCGTCGAGCTGGACCCATGCATAGGCAATAATACCCAGGTCATCCGTTGATCCGGCGGCATTCAATATGACGGTCTGGCCTTCGGTGACAATCTGGTCGTTGCCGGCAAAGGCGACAGGCGGCACATTAACATGCTGCTGGCTGGGAGTTGTGTCCACCTGGGCGCTAGACGGACTGGAAACGTTGCCGGCGGCATCTTTGGCCCAGGCGAACAGGGTTGAGATGTCGGCCACGGCGAAAGTATAATAGGTGGGTACGGCGGCATTCCAGCCGGCGGCGCCGGGCGCCGGCGCCACACTGGATTCCGTCAGCATGTAACCGGTCACACCCACATCATCGCTGGCCGTGAAACTGCTGATGGCTACGGTCAGAGAGTTAGAAGTGGCCGGCAGACTGAAAGCCGTAATGACGGGTGAAGTGACGTCCGAAGGATAGTCGCCGGCATCACCGGGAAAGGTACCGGCGCTGAATTCGGCCAGATTGGTAAATGCATCGCCGTCAGAGTCGATATTGTTCAACCCCGACCGCTTAATCGGGTAACCATTATTGCCGTGGCAGTTGGTGCAGTTGCCCGGATCGGAATTATGCTTGTTGTGGTACCGGGTGGCATGGGTGGGATCAAGATAATCCTGGCCGTAGGCATTCATGGCCAGATTGCTGTTGGAGACGTGACAAGTCAGGCACTGGTTATAGGGGGCATTTAACGTGTTCGTCAGAAATGACCAGGCGTGGGCGTCCAGAGCCGTTAAAAAAAGGATCAAAGGCAGTACAAACAGGGCTAACTTCATGTGGGGGCGTGGCATGATTTACCTCTCAATGGTGAAAATATATTGATTTAGATTGTCGTGTTTACTTGGGGATCTGCCGGTCCGGCGCTAACCTTCGCGGATGGACTTCGGCAGCAACCGCACCATGGGATGCCGGGGATGGAAACGATGCTGGTTAGGATTTCGGGGTGTCCGGGGGCCTGATTTAAAAACGATGGATCTGAACATATGGTGTACCTTCCTTGCGTGGAATCTGTGAGGTTGCAACCCATCCCATCAGCATGGCAGTCAAAGGATGGATAGCGATTTTTCCCTCACCAAATGGTTCAGCAAAGAGCATGCCATCAGAAAAACTTAAAGCCTGGACGTTTAAGGGCCTGCCGGATTACGGGATTGAAGGTCAGCCAAAACGCCCATATTAATGTATGATACCAAAAAAGTATGGTATTAAATACGGCGGCGTAGACAATAAGGTGCAGTTCCAGGGATGATTGCCATGGGTTCAGCAAGTTGAAGATTTTGTACCCGGAGGCAAAATTTTTCCCATTTCGAAATCTGACACCCCTGCGGATCATGTTGAGGACTGATCAGCGGCGTACCTTATTTGCCTTTCCATGCCCCCTAAGCATTGACTAAAATATGTCCGCCCGATACTCATGATCAGAAAGCCAGCCGCCGGCTGTCACGGCGATGCGGCCCACCCCAAAGCATCCAATGGGACCACTATGTACGGTTGGACCGGAAAGATTCTGCGTGTGGACTTAACCCGCCGTCGCATCGATATCGAGCGGCCTGATGCGGATTTTTATGCCCGCCATATGGGCGGTAAAGGCATGGGGGGCTATTATCTGCGGGCCTGTGCCGATCTGGAATGGGACCATCCCGATATGAGGATTTCCATCTTCACGGGTCCTCTGGTGGCTACGACTGCACCGACCTCGGGGCGGGCGCATATGGTTTCCAAGTCTCCGCTGACCGGTTTTGTGGGTGACGCTTCGGTGGGGGGCAAGCTGGCCACAAGACTCAAGCGTGCCGGCTGGGACGGCATGGTGATCAGCGGCCGCAGCGATGTGCCCGTGGGCTTAGAGATTCATGATGACCAGGTCACCATTGAAAGTGCCGCTCATTTATGGGGGTTGGATATCGAAGCGGTTCACCAATCCCTGAATCCCGGAAAGGCAGGCCTTGCCTGTATTGGTCCTGCAGCGGAGAACGGGGTGCGCTTTGCCTCGCTAACCGTCGACCGCCACCATGCCGCCGGCCGCGCGGGGTTGGGCTTGAGCCTGGCCGCCAAAAAGCTCAAATATATCATGGTCAGCGGGTCGGGCCGCATTCGGGTCTCAAACCTCCAGGGGCTTAAGCGGGCCAGGGAAGAGATTCTGCGCCTGACGGCGGCTTCCCCGGCCCTCATGGGGCAATTCGGTTTTACCTGCCTGGGCACCGGGGCGGTGTACGACCTCATGGACAACCGCCGCATGATGCCCACGGACAATTTTCGGCGGACGCGTTTCGAGCATGCGGCCCGGCTGAATGCCGCCGCCTATGCCAAGGCCTTTACCCCCAGAAAATATGGTTGCCGCGGATGCCACATCCTCTGCAAAAAGATCGGACAAAAAGGGGGGCATCCCATATCCATCCCCGAATTCGAGACCATGTCCCACTTTACGGCCCTGATCGGCAGCATGGATATGGATCTGGTGGTCGAAGCCAATCAACGCTGCAACCGTTACGGCATGGATACCATATCGGCGGCGGCCACACTGGCTTGCCGACGGGAGATCAGCGGCCAGGATTTTACGGCGCAGGGATTGTTGGCCCTCTTGGACGACATGGCTTTGGGGCGCGGGGAAGGGCGCCTGCTGGGCCACGGCGCGGCCGGCTATGCCCGTGAGATGGCGCGGCCCGAGTGCGCCATGGCCGTCAAAGGATTGGAGCTGCCGGCCTATGATCCCCGCGGTGCCTATGGCATGGCTCTGGGCTATGCGGTGTCCACCCGTGGAGGGTGTCACTTGCGGGCTTATCCCATCAGCCACGAAATCTTCAGAAAGCCGGTGGCCACGGATCGCTTCACTTTTAGCGGCAAGGCGCGCATTGTCAAGATTTCGGAAGACCTGAACGCCATGGTGGATTCATTGACAGCATGTAAATTTACTTTCTTTGCCGCCAGCCTGGAAGAGTATGCCAAGGCCTACACGGCGGTCACCGGCGTGGCGGCCGGTGCCCAGGATTTGCTATATCAAGGCGAGCGCATTTATTATAACGAGCGCATTATTAACTATATCAACGGCGCCGACAGCCGTCAGGATGATCTGCCGGCCAGATTCTTCAACGAGGCCGGCTCCGGAAGCGATGCCATGGAGATTGCGCCCATCGACCGAGAAGCGTTTTTAAAAGCCCGCGCCAACTACTATCTGATCCGCGGACTGGATGGCATGGGGCGTCCGACAAAGGAGAAGGCGCAGGCCTTGGGGTTGCCGTGGATCGACTCGTAAAGAAATATGCCGCCAAATTGGTGGCGGCCGGACTGGTATCCGGCGCCGGAGATGACCGGCCCCTGGTGGGCGGGTTGGATGCCGAACGGGTGTGGAACCGTCAAGGCCCGGAAATCAACATTCTATCCAAGCTTTTTGACGGGCTGCAGATCAACTCTCTGGTTTTCATGCGGCCGGCGGAGCCCTATCGCACCATCATCGGATTTCTGGCACGCCATGCCGGCCACCGTATTGCGCCCAAGGATTGCGAGACCCGCACCTTCCTGCACGATTTGCCGGTGGCGACGCAATATACGCCCGCCGCCCTCGTCGATACCCTGAAGTACAGGAAAAGCGTTATTCTCGCGCCTGATGGCCATGGGCACGATGCCGGCCTCGCCATTATTGCCCCCGGCACGGTAAGCCCGGAGCAAGGGTTTGTGGTGGTCAGTTCCGTGTGCTTCGCCTGTTTCGTCAAGTTTTTTGCCGACTATCTGGAGGCCCTGCAAAGCGGCCATGCTGCGGCCGAATACCATCAAGCCTTTGATCGCGTTGTGCCGCAGCTGGCCACTTTGGCCGCTGATAGCCCCGCCCTGATGAACGCGCCTTTTGCGAATGAAGCGGCGGTATACCAGGCCATTGCCCAGGCCGGCCGCGAAACCGTTGCGCATCATCTGGTGGACTCTTACTTCGGCAATGTTTCCTACCGTTGGAAGGACACCCTTTTCATCAGCCAGACCGGCAGCTCCCTGGACGAACTGGAGGGCTGTGTGGATCCCGTTCCCCTGGACGGCTCCACCAGTGCGGGACTGACCGCCTCCAGCGAATTGAGTGCCCATCTGGGCGTGGTTGCGCGCACCGGCTGCCGGGCGGTGCTGCATGGCCACCCCAAATTCGCCGTGATCATGTCCATGGATTGTGCTCCCCAGGACAAAGCCCGCTGTGATTTTGTGGATCATTGCCACCTCAGGTGTCCCCAACCGCGTTCTGTGGCCGATGTCCCCATCGTACCCGGCGAAGTCGGCACCGGCCCCAACGGACTGTGCCACACTCTGCCGCCGGCCATCGAAAAGCACGGCAGCGCCATTGTCTACGGTCACGGCCTGTTCACCACCGGGCACAAGGACTTCAATACGGCTTTTCGATCCATGCTGCAGGTTGAAAGCGACTGTCGTGCTCAATATTTAAATAAAGTCAATATGCTGCGAAGGAGAGTCAAGTGATCAATTCATCAACTTTGCTATGGGGCCTTATCTTCGGATCCATCGGTTTCGGCTTTTTCATTTATGGCAAAAAACAGAAGTTGTTTGTCCCTCTATTCAGTGGCCTGGGGCTGATGATCATTCCTTATTTTATCGCCAATATTTATATATTGATTCTATCCGGGCTGGTGCTAATTGCGTTGCCGTATTTTTTCAGAACATAAAGCATAACTGTTTCCACAAAGGATCATGAAATGAAGGTACTAATAATAGGTGGAGCAGGCACAATTGGCAAAAAAGTTAATGCGCATTTCTCAAAAAAGCATGAAACCATTGTCGCTGGCAGAAACTCAGGAAAGATCAATGTTGATATTACCAATAGCGAGTCGATTGTATCAATGTTCGAATCAGTCGGTCAGATAGATGCAGTCATTTGTATTGCTGGTGAGGCAAAATGGGCCCCATTTGACTCGATGACTGAGGAAGATTTTTTTATCGGTTTGAAAAGCAAACTCATGGGGCAAGTCAATATAGTAAGATTGGGTCGGAAGTACATAAATACCGGCGGATCGTTTACATTAACTGCCGGAATTTTGGCGGATCACCCCGTCCTGCTGACCTCAAGTGCTGCAATGGTAAATGGCGCCTTGCATAGTTTCGTTAAGGCGGTATCTTTAGAACTAACGAACCGAATCCGGATTAATGTTGTTTCCTCCGGGCTTGTCGAAGATGCTGTCGAAAAATATGAGGACTATTTTCCCGGCCATAATCCTATACCAATGAGGAAAGTAATTAATGGCTATGTAAAAAGTGTCGAGGGCTCGGGCACTGGCGAGATTATCAGAATGTATGACAATTAACAGAAGCTATCTCAAATTAACCTACCCGCGAAAGCGATTTTTCTAAGTTTTGTTCATCGGCTACCTGCTTTCCGTATGCCAGTTTGAGAAGAGCCGGTACCAGGAAGAAATCGGCTGCCAAGGCGAAGAGCACGGCACATCCGGCCAACCATCCGAAGCGGATATTGCTTTTCAGAAAAGATGCCGTATAGATGAAGAAACCGCCGCAAAGCACCATGCTGGTGATGACCATTGCCCGGCCGGTGGAGTGCATGGTATCTCGCACGGCGGTGTCGACCTTCAGCGTTTCATCATAAGCTTTCCTGAAATGGTGCAGAAAATGGATGGTGTCATCCACCACCAGACCCAATACAATACTGCCGATCAAAATGGTGGCCATATCCAAAGGAATGCCTGCAACGCCCATGATGCCGAATACGCACAATACAGGCGTGATGTTGGCAATCATGCTCATCAAACCGATGCCGATGCGGCCGATCATTACCACCATCAGCAGGGTAATGACCAGCAGGGCGATGATATAGCTTTTGGCCATGCTGGTGATGAAGCGTTTGATGATTTGAATAAAAATGGCCATATGGCCGGTCAGGGAGATGGTTTGGCCGGGGAACTGCCGATATAAATAGGCTTCCACCTGGTCGACGTAGTCTTTGTAGAGAATGGCATCCTTGAAGGGGGCCAGAATTGAAAGGCGGCCGAGTTGATAATTGCCCGTAACCACCGTTTCTAGATCGTCGCTACCGCTGGATTCGAATAGCAGCAGCTCCTGGGCGATGAGCTCCCGCGTTTTGGGTATGGTATAAGCCTCATCATTGTCCTCGTTCAGCGCACGGTTGATCTCCTTAAGCATATCGGCCAGGGATGTGGCTTTGCCCGCCTGAATACCATGGGTGTTGATGGTGGGGATATATTGAGCGGCCGCATCGATGCGGCGAAGCAGTTGTGGGTCCTGAATGCCGCCGGGTTTTCCACTATCGATGGTGATTTCCAATGTGACGGTGCCGCCGTTGACCTGGTCAAGAAAGGCCGTGGATGTGCGGATGGGGGCCTCGTCGGGCAGCCAGGTGAGCGTATTATGGGAAAATTTAACGGAGAGGGCGCCAATGGCCGCCGCGACGGTAATACCTGCTGAGATCAAGACCACCCATTTGGGGTGTGCAGTGGTGGTGCGGGCAATGGCATCAAACAGCCGATCCGCCGTATTGTCTTTTCGTACCGGCCTTGCAGGACGTTTCACCGGGAACAAAGCAATCAGGGTCGGCAGGAAGAAGATGGTATAAAGTAAAGCGAGCATGACCCCCACCGGCGCCACATACCCCAGTTGCGCAATAATGGCCACGTCGGCCCAGGCAAAGGAGAGCAGCCCGAATGCGGTGGTGATGCTGGTCATCAGGACCGGCAGACCGGCAAATCCCACCGCATCGATGATGGCTTGGCGTTTATCTTCGACCAGGCTGTAATTGCGATAAAAGATGGTTAGAATATGGACGCTGTCGCCGATGCCGACAACGATGAGGAAGGTGGGCAGGATCTGAATCGCATTGGAGATGGGGATGCCCGTCACGGCCATGATGCCTAGTGAGGAAATCAACGACAAGGCCACCGTGGCGATGGGATACAATACGCCGGAGAGCCTGCGAAACAGCAGCAGCAGGAAAACGGTGATGACGATGAATGACAACGGCACCATGATGGTGAGGTCCTTTAAGATGCCTTTTTGGATTTCGGCCACAAAAGCAGGGGTGCCGGAAAAATAAAATTCAATGCCCTGATCTTGATACTTTGCCGCCACACGCTGAATGGCGTCGTTGATTTCCATATTTTGGTCGTTGCTGAGATAGGTCGTGGTCTTTTGGGGGCGCAGCGCATCGTCGTTGAAGCCGGTGAGCAGATCGTCGCCAGGCAGGTTGATGACTGCCTGGGACTTGATCAGAATGAAAGCCATGGCCCTGTCCTTTGAGACCAGCAGGCTGTCGTAAAGGGGGTACCGGTCGATGAGGTCGAGGATCCGCTGCAGCGCCATATCGGTCCGGGGAGGTGACTTCATGAGATTCTCTACAATCAGTGTATTTCCCTCGGCGCGCACGATGCGGGCATTGACCAGGCTGGTTACTTCATCAAGATAGGGAACGGCCGCTTCAAACTCCCGGTGCAGCCGGAAGAGAATCTGCATAAAATCCCGGGTCAGACCCATCCGGGGTTTCAAGGCGACGATGAAGATGTCATCCTGGCCGAAGGTGTCCCGGAATTCGTTGTAGGCCACCAGGGCAGGGTCGTCCGGGTGGAAAAAGCTTTCATCGCGGGTATCGATGGTAACCTTGGTCGCTTGGGCCGCAAATGCAGCGGTTACCAGCAGAATAATGACCAGGGTCCGGTATTTTCGATCATAGACCCAGGCGGTGATTCGTGTGAAGATGTGCTCGACGCTTTCATGCAGGGACGCCATTTTTCTACCTTGCCCGCGGCAGGAGCCTGGATGCAAACCGCGTTGGCTTATTTCAACCGTACTAAAAGGAGGTTGCCATGTCCGAAGAGAAACCGAAAACGCCCGATGCGCTCAAATGCCCGGACTGTCGGGCGCCACTCAAGCAGCGCAGAGCACGCAACCCTGATAAATGTGAAATGGTATGCGGTGGCTGCGGCCAGATTTTCGATGTGTGCGATTTGGAGACCGCAGAAATGCTCAAAAAGCAGTCATGACGCCTGGATGATTCAAACCGCTTTTTTGGCGCATATCCTGGACGATCAAACACACACAACGACATGCTGTCCTGCCCGGCCGCATAATAAAGCCACCCCAGTTCAGGGGCGGCTGTTGTTGCCTGTTCACCAAAGCGGGATATTTGCGTTGTCGCTAAATCACCCGGCCATGGTGGTCGAAATCCAGGGCCAACGACGATTTCTCTTCTTCGTTGAGAAAATCGACGGACATGATTTCGATGGGGTTCGGATCCGAATGGGTTGGAACGATGGTGATGCTGACCCATGTGGCAGGGTCCTGGCCGAAAGTGACGATGCAAAGCTGATCGCATTCTGCCGATGCATATTGATCGGACCGGATCCATCTGAAAATGAATTGAGTAAAACCGTTGTATCGCGAGCCATACCATTCGGCGGCAGTATCGATGGACCCCGGCAGGCTGCAGATCACATAGAAGGCTTTGTTCTTGATAATGGGGGTGCAATGCTGCTCTGCATCGCCCTTTGTTTTCTGCAGGTTTTCATGGGCCGCAGTGGCAACGATATCCAGCGTATCGTGGGCAAAGTAGGTGTTCACATACTCTTTGTGTTTGGGGCTCAAACCGTACATCTGCATCAGGTGGTTTTGCAGACATGAAATGAGACCCTGCTTGCTGTCCGCCCCGTCAAGATCCAGGACGATGGTCGCTTCGGCTTCCGGATCTTCCAAGGCGGTCATGGAGAGCATCACGGTGTCGCCAAATGGTTTTTGGTCGGCAATATTGAAATTGAAACTGAAATTGGCGAAGACGATGTTGTCTCCGCTTTTCAGCCGCACCGGGTCGTTGGCCAGCAGCCGGCGGCCATTGAGCATGGTGCCGTTGGTGCTGCGTTGGTCCTCCAGGTAGAAAGACATATTCCTGAATTCTATGGTGGCATGGAATCCCGAGATGGCCGGCTCGTCAATGATTAATTCGTTGCGCTGACTGCGGCCAATATTGATGTGCTCCGATTCCAATTTGAAAGGTTCCATGCTGTTGCTCAGAATTTGATCCAGGTCCTCGAGATAAGCTTCAGGGATGTTCAGCTCCTTCTCCGCTAAGGATGGCACAACCGGTCGGCGCTTGTTGTTTTGGAAAAAGAAGAAAACCAGCGCGCCGATAAGCGCAATAATGACCAATGCCAAGGTGATGGAGATCATCCAGGCACTCTTTTCAGTGACCACGACGGCATTATTCTGGTCCGGCATTTGGGCCTGCGCTTGGGTTTGATGCGTGTCAAGCCGATCATCCGGCTTGGGTTGCCGTTCTTTGGGCAGCACCGGCAGCAACGGCAAGGGGGCCAATCGGGGGCGCGCCTGAAGCTTGGGCGGCGTCATAAGCGTCTGGATCTGGTTTAGCACGCCGGAGATCTCCCCGGCTTCAAAAGTGCGAAAGTATTCGCCGTTGGTTCTGGCGGCCAAAGTCTGAATCAGCGAAAAATCCGCGGATTCGGTAAGTGCGATGCCGAAAATACGGACCCCTTCATCCCTGCACTGGGTGGCGATATCCTCCTTCAGCCAGCGGGTCAATTCCTGGTCTTTGCGGCGATTGCCGGTATCAACAATACCGTCGGTGACGAAGATAATACCTTGCTGCGCACCGTCGCGGCCATTGTTCTTCAATTCATAGAGTGCGCGTTCGATGCCCACCGGGGTGTTGGTGAACTGGCCGCGGTAATCGATTTTCTGCAAGCTGTCGATCACGCTCTGTTGGGCTTGGGAATTGGAGATAAGGGTCAGGGGGATCAAAAGGCGCGCTTTTTGGTCGAAAAGCACCATGCCGACCTGGGAATTGGTCGCCAGTTGGCGTACAAAGGTGCTGACCACTTTGGGGGTGATGAATTTGGGGTCGTTTTTTTTCATGCTGCCCGAGTTGTCAATTACAAAAACCAGGTCGAGCGTCGGGTCCTGCCCCTCGTCGGTGCGGGCAGCATCTGCGGCCAAAGAGTCATTGGGCCCCGCTGCCACGACCCAGACCACAGCGAGAAAAAACAAGCATAGCTTTGTTTTAAGATAGTTGCGTACCGTTTTCATGATAGAAGCCCCTGAGGCGGATGCTGGTCCGACGATTGTCAGTGCCGTCGACGTTCTTTTTGTATATAAAGGAACGTGTTATGTCAAAATAAAGCCGCCGATGGTGCGATATTTTCCCAATTTGGTCTTCTTGGTGCACAAAATGTGACATTCAGCGTCACCAAATCGGCACAATTGCCATTCCAGTCCTTTCCCATGATGCGCGAAATTCCTGCCATTCAAAATCAAGCTTAAACAACATAAGGATAATGCTCAGTATTATCAAGTTGATATATGATGGTTGGCGCCCCATATCAAATACAGGCGCCAGGGGATAGGCCATTGAGGAACATAGGCATAAAATTTGCTTCTGAATTTAGGGACTTGACATGATCGACATAGCTGGTATCAGATGCCTTCCATATTGCGCAGGGATTATCAGCTGTTATTTCGGAGGATTGATTTGGATTACCATCGACGTGTTTTTCTCAAATTGGGTGCCGGCGCCCTGACGGTCAGTTTATTGCCGCTGCCGGCATTGGCGGCGACCCTGCAAAACCTGAATCCTGAGCGGAATTTGTCATTCTACAATATCCATACCGATGAATCCGTCGATATCTGCTACTACGATCAGGGTGATTATTGTGCCCAAGCCCTGGACGACGTCAGCCATATTCTCAGAGACCACCGTACCAATCAGATCCACCCCATTGACCCCCACCTGTTGGATCGGCTCTATGCGGTGAAGCTCAGAGTTCGACCCAAAACTCCGTTTCACATCATTTCAGGGTACCGTTCGCCCGCCACCAACGCCATGCTGCGTAAAATCAGCACCGGTGTGGCGCGCAAAAGCTTTCACACCAAAGGCAAAGCCATCGACATTCGTTTGCCCGGATACAATACCCGCCGGTTGCGCAATATCTGCGTCGCCATGAAATCCGGGGGCGTCGGCTACTATGGCGATTCGGATTTTGTGCATCTCGATACAGGCCCAGTCCGCTCCTGGTAGATCTCCGATTGCACCTTTCTGCGTGCCGCTGTTTTTCATTGCTTGAACAGTCTCTCCCGCACTCTCCTTGGGCAGCCCCGTAACTTGTTTGGCCCGAAACCAGCATTGCATTTATTTTTAGACTGTTATCTTTCAACCCGCCATACCATATTCAAAAAGTATGAATTATTGCTAAAGTCCGCGCATGACCCGGGGATATTGACATTATGAACCTATTTTAAAAGGAGAGATGACAATGGCCCCAAAAATCAATTGCTGGGAATTCAAAAGGTGCGGCCGTGAGCCGGGTGGCGTCCAAGAGGCCTTACTGGGCACCTGCTCCGCCGCAAAAGAGCAACAAGCCAACGGCATTCATGGCGGGAAGAACGGCGGCCGGGCATGCTGGGTGGTGGCCGGTACGTTGTGCGGGGGCAAAATTCAAGGTTCCTTTGCAGAGAAAATCGGCGCATGCGACCAATGCGATTTCTATAAGATCGTTCGCCGCCAGGAGACTGTGCTCAAGGACCGTATCGATATACTGTATAAGCTGGGCTACAAGATTAAATAGCACTGCCCCTCATATGCGGTCCTTCGGTATGGTCAGGGGCGGCAGCGGATAAGGCCTGCGATTGTTCAGCGCATCGCTGAGCTGGCGATCACGCTGATAGATATCTTCCCGGAATTGCAGCATCCCGTTTTCATCCACCCAGGCGGTCATGTATTGCAGGTGAATGGTGATGGGTCTGGGAATATGGACCACCTGCCGCCGGCCATCGTCAAAGATGCGGTTCAGCTTTTCCGGGGTCCACTGCGGGTCATCCGCGAGCAGGTAGACGGCCAGTGCAAGGGCGTCCTCCACACGAATGCAGCCCGAGCTGAAATCGCGCTTGAATCTGTTAAACAGAGATCGCTGCGGCGTGTCATGCAGATAGACGGCAAATTGATTGGGGAACATAAACTTGATCCGGCCGAGGGCATTGTGCCGGCCTGGTTCCTGCCGCAGCTGCAAAGGGAAATAGTGCTTGTGAAAGCTGCGCCAATCCACAGTCAAAGGATCCAATTCCACGGCATCCTCACCCCATCCGCTGAATACCTTGAAATTCTGATTTAGAAGATAATCCGGTCCCTCGGTGAGTTTGGGCAGAATATCCTCCACGGCAATGGTGCGGGGGACCGTCCAGTAAGGATTGAGCACCAGGTAGGTCATGGTGGCGCTGAATGCCGGCGATTGGCGCGCCGGTCGGCCCACCACCACCCGCATTTCCAATTTTTTGCGTTCCTGTTCCATGACTTTAAGATTGAAGGCGGCCGTGTTCACCATAATATAACGGTCGCTCAGGTCCTCGGGCAGCCAACGCCAGCGCTCCAGACTCAGCTCGATCTGGCGTATGCGCTGAGTGACCGGGATATTCAAGGCATCGCGGGTTTTTGCGCCGATCACGCCATCCGGCTTCAAACCATGCCTGGATTGAAAACGCATCACTGCTGCCGCCAGCAATTCATCATAGAGATCGGGCTGTTCGGCGACATAGGAGGGCTGAAGATCTCCGGATATGCTCAAACGCCGGCGAAGGGCGACCGCTGCTGCAGCGCTGTCGCCGGGTCGCAGGGTGCGGTCGCTCTCAAATCGGGGCCACCCGCCCTGTTCCGCCAACCTGCGCAAATGCTGCAAAGCTGATTTCAGAAGCGTATATCCTGTATGGGCGGGACGGAGTTGATAAAGGGCGTCGAGCATATGATCGGCGTCGGCAGTGGCGTTCAAGACCTCCAGCATGTTCAGCGATCGTGGAGTGATGAGCCAGTCGGCATGGAGGCTCTCCGGATTGATGCGTCCGCCGGACAGATGGGAGCCCAGCAGCAGCAATGCGTCCGTCAGCATGAGATCGAGATCGGCCCACTGATGGGCTCTGGACTCATCCGGTGGAAACGGTCCGGCGGAAAGCTCCTCCAGAAGACGATCGATGGCCTCCAAGTGGTAGTCCGAAGGGTCAAGTCCATCCTGATCCGACCGGCGTATGGCCTCAACCAGCGCCTTGGCCGTTGGATGCAGTCCATCCATACCAAACCATACCGGTGTGTATTGCCGTTGCTGGTAGAACATGGGGATCACCTGCAGGCCGCAAATGATCTCGCCCTGGCAGGTATAGCCCTGTTCATGTATTTCAGCCTCGACCTGCTGCTGCAGCCGGTCTCGGACCTGGGGGAAAAAGTAGTGGTGCGCGCTGGACACCGGCGGATTAATCCAGCCTCCCAACAGGAGCAACAGGCAGGCCATGAATTTGATTGTACCGGCCGATCGACGGAATTTTGGAACAGGAATTGGAAAAACATTCAAATGATCGAGCATCGCCTTATTACCACACTTCCGGATAACCGATATCCACGAAGGCGGTCTCCAATTTGGCCTTATGTTCGCGTTCCATGGCAGCGAGCTCATAAAACAATTTCTCGCGGCCCGGGTCCGTGCATGCCTCGGCAAGGGCGTTGTATTGCTTCATGGCGGACTCTTCTTTTTTCATGGCCAGGGCGATGGCGTCGGCCGGCTTCATGTTCATGGACAGCGGCGGCTCATCCATGGTCTCGGATACATGGAAATCCGGGGCATTTTGGAAACTGATGGCTGCAGAAGGATCATTGCGGAATCCCTCCAAAAGCCGGCGATGCTTCTGCTCTTCGTTGCTGAAGGTTGTAAACAGCTCTTTGAGGTAGGCATTCGCCGTCTTATCGGCCACATCGGCATAAAACTGCGCCGCTTCAATCTCGTTCATAATGGCGCGCGCTATAATATCATCATAGAATTTTTCTTTCATGACGGCTCCTCAATTGTGGGTTGAAGGATGACGAAGGGGTCAGGGGTCAATCGGGCTGCGCGGCATGTGGCATCGATCCAATCAAACCCGTCGGACTTGTGCAGACATTGCATCAATTATAGATAACCAGGCCTTGCTGTCAAGGGGAACCCCGGGATTGCGGGATGGATCTATAACCAATTAAGAGGTATCCTCACCCAATGGCAGTCACGCACGATATCGGTGTGGCATTGAAATCACAGGCCATTAAAGCTATATGAAACAATGATTAATTGCCATGCCCATGTTGCCCGATTCCACAGGAGATCCGGCATGAACAAAATCTCCGGAGTCGGGCACATCCGAAGCAACGCATATATCGAGGAGCCGTGATGGACCGCGAGATCATACACAAATCATTTTTGCTGATCGTCGTGATTTTTATCTCAGCCGTTTTTCTGCTCATGATTCGACCGTTCCTTATGGCGCTTTTATTGGCAGGCATTTTTTCCGCCTTGGCCCATCCCTTTTACCTTCGTATGGCCCGGTGGATGGGCGGTCGCCGCCGGCTCGCCTCGGCAGTAACCCTGGTATTGATTGTGTTGGTGGTCCTCCTGCCTTTGACCGGCCTGTTGGGGGTGGTTACCACCCAGGCCATCAAAGTGGGGCAGTCGGTTTCGCCATGGGTCCAGGCGCAATTGGCGTCCCCAAACACCATTGCACAATGGCTTGGGGATTTGCCGTTCTACGACCAAATCGCGCCATACCGCGATACCATTTTCCAGAAAGCCGGCGAACTGGTGGGGCACCTGAGCCGTTTCCTGATAAACGGGGTGCAGGCCGCCACCATGGGAACGGTGAATTTTCTATTCATGCTGTTTGTTTTTCTGTATGCCATGTTTTTCTTTCTGGTGGATGGCCACAAATTGCTGGAAAAGATACTCTATTATCTGCCCTTGGAAGATGGGGATGAGCGACGCATGCTGGACCGCTTTACTTCGGTCAGCCGCGCCACCCTCAAAGGTACGGCGGTGATCGGCATACTGCAAGGCGGCCTGGCCGGTATCGCCTTTGCCGTCGTGGGTATCCCCAGTGCCGTTTTCTGGGGAACGGTGATGACGGTGCTTTCGATCATTCCAGGCATCGGCACTGCTCTGGTATGGGGCCCGGCGGCCGTTGTCCTGGCGACCCAGGGCCATTGGGGTCAGGCTTTGGGATTGGTTGTTTTCTGCGGCCTGGTGGTCGGCAGTATTGATAATTCCCTGCGTCCGCGCCTGGTGGGCAAGGATACGGAAATGCATGACCTGTTGATTCTATTCTCCACCTTGGGAGGCATTGCCTTTTTCGGCTTTATCGGGTTCATCATCGGCCCCATCATCGCCGCCTTGTTTGTGACCGTATGGGAGATTTACGGCGCGGTTTTCAAGGAAGTGTTGCCGGAAGTCACATCATTGGCGCCGCCATCGGCGCCAAAAAAAGCGCCCCGTGAAGGTGCGGTCGATGACCGACCCGCTGAAGCGCAGGTGGATCGATCGGATCCGTAACTTCCCGGCTTTTCCTAAACACCGGGAAAATTGATTTAGGAGGCGGCTGCATGCAAAAGGTGGCAATCGATATGCCGTGGGTGGTCTTTTATTTGCAGGATGAACAGTTTGCGGTTTCTGTGAACCATGTCAAGGAAATGGTGGCCATGCCGAAAGTGATATCGGTACCGCAAACACCGGACTACATCAGGGGCGTGATCGATCTTCGGGGCCAGGTGATCGCCGTGCTGGATTTAAGGTCGAAATTGGGGATGAAATCATTGGCCGATGAGACCGAAGACCTCATTCACCTGTTGGCGCAGCGTGAGCAGGATCACAAGAACTGGATAGCAGAATTGGCGTC
>Ga0210123_1000746_pt1 | contig 18899 bp, 15 predicted proteins | sample Muzzi_PWB_D2_FD_185535 | JGI IMG/M metagenome (GOLD analysis project Ga0210123, IMG submission 185535) | Wetland microbial communities from San Francisco Bay, California, USA, that impact long-term carbon sequestration - Muzzi_PWB_D2 (SPAdes) | ecosystem: Environmental > Aquatic > Marine >... | reverse complement strand
TACGGCGCGGGCTTGCGGGGTCCTTGCGTGGATTCAACGGCCGCTGGGCCAGCGGTTGACGCAACCTCCAGCGCCCGGCTCTCGTCTCAGAGGGGTGGAGCGGCGGAGGCATCGCGAGGGGGGGGGATGGGCACAGAGGGAACAGAGGGGTCGAGAGGGTTCATCCGCGAGTTGCGGCGCCGCAAGGTGTTCCGGGTGGCCGCGCTGTACCTGGCGACCGCTTTCGGCGTGCTCGAGGCCGCTGACATCCTCCAGCAGGCGATGCACCTGCCCGCGGTGTTCCTGCCGTCGGTGACCGTTCTGGTTATCCTCGGGTTCCCCCTGTCCCTGGCCGTCGGATGGATCTTCGACGTAACCAGCGCTGGACTGAAGCGCACGCCACCTCCGGACGCCGCAAACAGCACCAACGTGCCCACCCGGTGGCCTGTGGCCTCGCTCGGCGTCGTGGCCGCGGTCACCCTCGGGGCCGCCGGGTGGACCGTGCACGGGATGCGGGGAGGCCAGGTCGGTGGTTCCGGTGCGGCGGGTGTCGCGCCGGTACGAGCGGAGCGATCGGAGTTCGCCTCGATCGCCGTCCTCCCGTTCCTGAACCTGAGTGGGGATCCGGACAACGATTACTTTGGCGACGGGTTGGCCGAGGAGATCGGCAACGTGTTGTCGCGCATCGGGGGACTCCGCGTCGCTGCCCGGACGTCGGCATTCGCGTTCCGCGCCCGTGAGATCGACGCCAAACAGATTGGGGACACGCTCGGCGTCGGCATGCTGCTCGAGGGCAGCGTCCGCCGGGCGGGCGATCGGGTGCGAGTGGGCGCGCAGCTCATCCGTGCGGCGGACGGACTGTCGCTGTGGTCCGATTCGTGGGACCGGGAACTCACAACGTCGAACGTGTTCGCCATCCAGGACGACATTACGCGATCGATAGCTGCTGAGCTACAGCGCGAGCTGCTGCCCGATCGGGAACGTCTCGCCGAGCGGCGGACGACAGATTTGGAGGCCTACGACCTGTACCTGCTCGGTCGGCATCACTGGGCCGAGCGCACACCCGACGGCCTGCGCGAGGCGATCGACCTGTTCGAGCGGGCGATCGCGCGCGATTCGACCTATGCGCTGGCCTGGGCCGGCCTGGCCGACGCGTGGGAAGCGCGCCCGTTCTTCGATCGTTCGGTGTCGATGGCGGCTGCAGAGCGCGTCGCCCGCCCGGCCGCCGAGCGCTCGCTGCAGCTGGCGCCGGAGCTGGCGGAAGCGCACGCGGCCGTCGGCGTGATCTTGTCGGACTACGATCACGATTATCCGGCCGCGATCGAGCATCTGCGCGAGGCCGTCGATCTGAACCCGAACGATGCGCAGGCGTGGGCGTGGCTGTGCGTGGCCCATACGATGGGGGGCGCCCCGGAGGCCGGTCTGCCGGCCTGTGACCGGGCGGTCCGCCTGGATCCGCTGTCACCCGTGCCGCGCGCCCAGCGCTCGTTGGCTCTGATGGCGCTAAGCAGAAATCGGGAGGCGCTCGGTGAGCTTGCGTCGGCTCGGGCCCTCGGACCCCTCACCTGGATGCTGACGGTCGCCATGCAGCGCGAGCTCGGGGAGTGGTCCGCGATCGACGTCGATCTCATGCGCACGGCGGCGGCCCTCGGGCTGGACGACCCGGAGCGGATGCGGCTCGTGGCCGATGCGATCCGGCGAGCCGGCCAGGCGGCGCCGGATAGTCCAGATCCGGAAGCCCTGAGCGTGATTCGCGATCTGGAAGCTGCGGGTGAGATCGGCTTTCTCGAGCTCGCGCCCCTCTATGCGTGGGTCGGCGCAAGAGAAGAGGCGCTTCGCGTGTTCCGAGGGGCGGTCGCTGCTGACGATCCCTGGCTGCCTTTCGCCAGCCAGGTCACGTCGTTCGATCCCCTGCGCGACGCCCCCGCCTTTGCCTCGGCCCTGGACAGCCTCGGCCTTCCCAACGGCTCCGCGCGATAGAGGCGGAGCGCACCGTTCGGAGTCCGCCACGCGCGGAGCATGGCGGAAACGAGAAAGCCCGCAGCCGGGGAGGGGTGGCTGCGGGCTTTCCGCGCCGGCTCGGCGAAGAAGCCTCACCGACCTTCACGCCAAATACTCGCTACGGCAGGAGGACCGCGTCGATCACGTGCACCACGCCATTTCGGGCCGCGATGTCGGTCATCGTGACCGTGGCGTCGTCGATCATCACGGTCGAGCCGTCGACGGTCACGGTCAGATCCTGACCGTTGAGCGCGGTGAGCGCCGTCGAGGCGATGACGTCGGAAGCGAACAGCTCGCCGCCCACGACGTGGTAAGTCAGGATGCCAATGAGCTGGTCCTGGTTCTCGGGCATCAGCAGGGTCTCCAGCGTACCGACCGGGAGCGCGGCGAAGGCGTCGTCGGTCGGCGCGAACACGGTGAACATGCCCGGCGCATCAAGCGTCCCCGTGAGGCCGCCTGCCTCGAGGGCAGCGGTCAGGGTCTCGAAGTCCGCCGAGCTCGCAGCGATCTCGGCAATCGTCGGCAGCTCGGGCGGCAGCAGCACCGCGCCCAGCACGTGAATCGTGCCGTTGCTCGCCTCGATGTCCGTCGTCGTGATTACGGCGTCGTTAATCCGCACGGTGGATCCGTCGACCGTGACCGTCACCTCGTCACCGTTCAACATCGTGATCGTGGCGGTTGACGTCACTTCCTGCGCCGACAGCTCGCCGCCCACGACGTGGTAGGTCAGGATGTCGATGAGCTGATCCTGATTCTCGGGCAGTAGCAGGGCGTCGACCGTCCCGGCAGGGAGCGCGGCGAAGGCGTCGTCGGTCGGCGCGAACACGGTGAACGGCCCGGTGCCGTCGAGCGTCGCCGTGAGACCCGCCGCCTCGACGGCCGCCGCGAGCGTCTCGAAGCTACCCGCCTCGGCGGCCACTTCGAGCACCGTGCCCGGCTGCTGCGGAGCCATCATCTCGCTGTCATCGTCGTCGCACGCGGTAACCGCGAGCATCGGGATCAGCGCGAGGCCGAACAGCCTAGAAAGTCTTTGAGCTTCCATGGATTCCTCGATTTGTCATCGTCGTCGTATCAGCCCCGGAACGCGGCTGTCTAAGGTTTGTCTAATTACAGTATGGGGGTGTGTCTAATGTTTGTCAATAGTTTGCCGGGACGGTCGCATCCACGTCATTTCCTTGCCGCGCCCGCGCGGCCGGCGGTATCCTGAGCGGCCCGGCAAACGCGTATTCCCGAGCCCCATTGATTCGATATGACGACCGACACGACAGATCTTCCGATGGATTCCACCGCGGACAGCGAACCCGTCCATCCGGAGGGGCGCATGGACGAGCTCGTCTCCCTGTGCAAGCGACGCGGGTTCATCTTCCAGTCCTCCGATATCTACGGAGGCGTGCAGTCGGTCTACGACTACGGTCCGCTGGGCGTCGAACTGAAGAACAACCTCCGCGACGCCTGGTGGGCGGCGATGGTGCGGGAGCACGACGAGATCGTCGGTCTCGACGCCGGCATCCTCATGCACCCGCAGGTCTGGGTGACGAGCGGTCACGTGTCGACCTTCTCCGACCCGCTCGTCGAGTGTCAGAACTGCCACCGACGCTTCCGCGCGGACGAATTTCCGGAACTGGAGACGGCGGACGACGAAGTCCAGTGCCCCGTGTGCGGCGTGAAGGGCCAGTTCACCGAGCCGCGCCAGTTCAACCTCATGTTCAAGACGTATATGGGGCCGGTGGAGGACGAGAGCGCCGTGACTTACCTGCGTCCAGAGACGGCGCAGGGCGCCTATGTGAACTTCAAGAACGTGCTCGACAGCTCGCGCGTGAAGGTGCCCTTTGGAATCGCCCAGGTGGGGAAGGCGTTCCGCAACGAGATCACCCCGGGCAACTTCATCTTCCGCACGCGCGAGTTCGAGCAGATGGAGATGCAGTATTTCGTCGAGCCCGGTACCGACGAGGAGTGGTTCGAGACGTGGCGGGAGCGGCGCCACGCCTGGCTGAAGGGGATTGGGCTGCGCGAGGATCGGCTGCGGATCCATGAGCACGCCGAGGACAAGCTCGCCCACTATGCGAAGCGGGCGATCGACTTCGAGTACCTGTTCCCGCACGGCTGGAACGAGTTGGAAGGCGTCCACAACCGCACCGACTACGATCTGTCCCGGCACCAGGAAGCGTCTGGCAAGAAAATGGAGTACGTGGACGCGCCCACCAACACGCGCTTCGTGCCCTACGTGATCGAGACGGCGATCGGCCTGAACCGGCTTCTCCTGGCCGTGCTCGCCGACGCGTATCGCGAGGAGGAGGTCGAGGGCGAGTCGCGAACCGTGTTGAAGCTGCACCCGTCGCTGGCGCCGACCTCCGTCGCGGTGTTTCCGCTGGTCAAGAAGGACGGCATGCCCGAGATGGCCAAGCGCATCACGGGCGACCTGAAGCGCTCGTTCCCCACTTTTTACGACGAGTCGGGCTCGATCGGCCGACGCTACCGGCGCCAGGACGAGGCGGGAACGCCGTTCTGCATCACGGTCGACGGACAGAGCATGGAGGACGGCACGGTCACCGTGCGCGACCGCGACACCCTCGAGCAGGACCGAGTCTCCGCCGACGCGTTGCCCGGCGTGCTGGCCGAGCGGCTGGCGGGCCCGGGGACATCCTGAGCGCGGCGACGGCCGCAGGCGGTGCCTGATGGGCCTGACGGTTCGCGAGATTCGCGATCGCGCCGAACGTTTCCAGGCGGCGCTGGCGGAGGAAACGTTCGAGGCCCGGGCGGGCCGGAAGGCCTGGCCCGAGCTCCGGCCCCTGTACACGACCCAGTCGGTCCTTCGCTTCGACGCGTCGATGCCGGTCGTCCAACGGGAGCTGGCCTCGGCCACGGGGGACGAGCGACGCTGCCTCCAGCGCTTGCTCGCCTGGCTCGCCGAGCATCACGTACGGGCCGCGAACGCCGAGCTCGACGACGAATTCGCCCAGTGGATCGCCAGCGCAACCGTGGCGCACGATGGCGAGGAGATTCCGGTGCGCAAGCTGCCCGGACTGATCCGCGAGACCGAGGATCGGCCGGCGCGGCGGGCGTATGCGGCCGTGCGCTCCGAGGTTCTGAGCGAGGTCCTTCCCCTGCAGCTCGATCGATTGAACCGCTGGCGGACCGCCACGGCTGAGCTGGGCTTCGGCGACTATCGACAGACCATACAACGGTTGACCGGGCTCAGCCTGGCCGGCGTCCACGCCGAGGGACTGCGCTTCCTTGAGCTCACCGACGACGTATACCGCGAGCATCTCGGTCGAACCCTGGCGGACCACTTCGGGCTGTCGGCCGTCGATGCCGAGCAGCACGATGCGGGGTGGTTGAACCGCCAGATGTGGCTGGACGGCATCTGCGACGAAGCCTCGCTGCTGGAGACGCTCGGAGAGGATCTGCGGGCGATCGGACTGCCGCTCGAGGCCGAGGGACGGATCGATCTGGCCGTCGAGGCGTTTCCGTCGCCCGGCATGCGACCCGCCTGTTCGGCGGTGCACGTGCCCGACAGGGTGCTCATTCTCGTGACGCCCACGACATCCGTGCCGGGGTTGCGTACCCTGCTGCGCGAGATCGGCCGGGGACTGCACTGGGCCTATACGTCGCCTTTGCTGCCGTTCGAGTTTCGGGCACTCGGCGACGGTTCCGTCCTCGACGCGCACGCCACCCTGATGGGCGGGCTGGGCCGTTCGCCGAGCTGGGTGCGCCGTGCGTTCGGACTGCAGGGAGGGGAACTTGCGGAATACGTGTCGTTTGCCGCGTTCCTCGAGCTCTACGCGCTCCGGGGTATGGTCGCGCGCCTGACCTTCGATCTCGAGTTGTCAGAGAGCGACCGGCCCGGGGCGCTCGGTCCCCGCTGGGCGGAGCTGATGAGCGAGGTGACCGGCTTCCGTCACGACGTCCGCGACTTCCTCGCACAACTCGGTCAGCGGTTCGGCGTGGCGCGGCGGTTTCGGGGACGGATGCTGGCCGCCCAGCTACGCGGTCAACTCGAGGGGCGCTTCGACGAGGACTGGTTCCGCAATCCTGAAAGCGGCGCCTTCCTGCGCGACTGGCTGGCGCCAGGGCTCACGCACGACGCCGGTACGGTCGGGGAGCGTCTCGCGGGCGGACTGACCTGCGATGCCCTGGCCGCGTCGCTCACCCGGCGGGTGATGGAGACGGACGGCTCGTGACGGGGCGCACGTGGCTGCTCGTCGTTGCCGTTGTCATCACCGGCCTGCCGCGGCCTCTCGCCGCCCAGACGCCTGCGTTGCCGGTGTCGTTCCCGACGCCCGCCGAGCGGGCCGACTACCTGCGGTTCACCGCGCCCGAGGAGGTCGGACCCTACCTGGCTCGCCTGTCGGACGAGGTGGATGGGCTCGAGATCGACACATTGGCGGGGCCGGCCGCGATCCCGATCGTCCGCATCGCTCCTGCTCCGGCCAGCGACGGCGCACCGATCGTTCGCGTACTCGTCATCGGGGCCCAGCACGGTATCGAACGCGCGGGGCTCGAGGTCGGGCTGCGCCTCGCCCGCGACCTCACGGCCGGGCGCCTCTCCGGCCTGCGGCGTTCCCTGGAGGTGCGGATCGTCCCGATGGCGAATCCGTGGGGCATGGCGAATCGGCGGAGCGATACCGGGTCGGGCGTGGATCTCGCCGCCGACCACGTGCGCCTCGCCGCGGCGGAGACGCGGGCGCTCTGGGCCGAGTACGCGGCCTGGCGGCCGCACCTGGTGCTGGACCTGCACGAGGTGGGGCCCTCGGAGTACAGCGTGCAAGTGGGGGTTCCCACGCACCCGAACGCGCCCGCGGCGCGACGCTTCGCCCGCTTTTACCTGCTTCCCCACGTCGCGAATCGAATCGCCCGTCAGGACATCCGGTTTCACGAGTACGTCGCGAGCTGGGTGGACGGCCGGTCTCTGGAGCGCGCGGCCGTTCCCGCCCCCGACTCGCTGCGGCGCGTCGGTGCGACGGACGAGGTTTGGTTCACGCCGCCGCCCCTGGCCGCCTCGTCGGCCCGCAACGCCTTCGCGCTCGCGGGGAGCATTAGTTTCTTCGTGGCGGTGTCCTCGTCGCGCGACATCGTCGGTCTGAGGGAGCGGACCGACCGGATGTATCTCACGGTCCAGGCCCTGCTCGAAGCGGCGGCCGGGCAGTCCGCTGACCTGGTGGCGGCCGCGACCGCGGCGCGCGCACTTCCGAAGGACTCCCTGGCCCTGCGTGCCCGTTACGTGTCCCGTGACTCGACCGTGCGAATGCACTGGGTGTTCATCAACGACCGGGGCCAACGGGAGCAGGGCATCCTGACGCCGTGGCGTCCTGAGGTCGAGGTGGACGACGTCCTAACCCCTCCGCTCGGATGGTGGGTGGCCCCGAACCAGGATGCCCTGGTCGAGGCGCTGCGGGCGCATGGGTTCCGGGTGGACGATGGGACGGACAGTGGTTCGCCGGGGCCCGCGAGACGTGTCGCCGCGGCCGCCTACCTCCGTTGCCCGATCGTCGCCGGGGACCCGGTCGGCGCCGCGCTCCGCCCCGCGCCGGAAGCGCCGCCCGCGGGGGCACTGTGGGTCCCGGCCGACCAGCCCGGAGCCCGGCTGCTGTTCACGATGATCGAGCCCGGGTCGGAGGACGGATGGTTCGCCCGTGGCGTGGCGGAGAAGTCCGCGAGCGACTGCGAGGTCGGAGAGGTCTATCCCGTGTATCGGGCGGTTCCGTGATCTGGTGGACCCTGGGGGGACTCCTGCTCGTCGGCTGGCTGATGTACCGGAGCCGGGCCAACCGCCACATCGAGCGGCCTCCGGTGCTCGACGAACACGGCCGACCGTACGAAGTGATCGACGTCACGCTGTCGGACGGCGCGACCGTTCCGCTGATCGACGCCGGCGAGGGTCCGGCCGTGCTCCTCGTTCCCGGCGCAGACGGGATCCGACAGACCTGGCGCTATCAGGTCCCCGATCTGGCCCGCACGCATCGGGTGCTCGCCCCCGATCTGCGCTCCGAGTTTCCCCCGGCCGCCACCTTCGACCGACTCGCGCGCGACCTGGACGAGATCCTGGATGCGCGCGGCGTCCAGCGGGCCGTGGTCGTCGGCCAGAGTCTCGGCGGGGCGATCGCGATGCGCTTCGCGGCGTCGCGTCCCGGCCGGGTCCGCGGGCTGGCCGTCGTCAATTCGCTCGCCCGCGTCAGCTACGCCCACGTGGGATTGAATTGGACCCTGCTCGTGCCGGTAGCGATGGCGACGACGCGTTACCTTCCGACGGTTCCGGCGCGGTGGTTTGCGCGGTTGTGGAGCCGGTTGGAGATCTGGGTGTTCGACGCGTCGCCGGGGTCTGAACGGGTCATCGACTACGTGCTGTGGTCCGGACCCCGAACTGTGGCGCCTGCCGTTTCGAGTGCCCGGGTGGCGTTGCTCAAGGGCGCCGATCTGCGGGCTGAGCTGCCGTCAATCGACGCCCCGACGCTGATCATGAAGGGGCCGCACGACACGTACGTGCCGGTGGCCTGGTCCCGCGAAATCGCCGGGGCGATCCCGGGCGCCCGGTATGTCGAGGTGCCCGGCACCGGCCACTGTGGACACATTTCGATGCCCGACACGTTCAACCCCATCCTGTTCGACTGGATCGACGGGATCGGCGAATCGACTGGCCGCAAGGAGGCGGAAGGGTGAGCGAAGGGAAATTCTCGTCCCGCTGGGGAACGCTGGTCGTGATGCTCGGCATGGCGGTCGGCACCGGGAACATCTGGAGGTTCCCGCGCGAGGCGGCGAACAACGGCGGCGGCTCGTTTCTCATCCCGTGGGTGATCTTCCTGCTTCTTTGGTCGGTGCCGCTGCTGCTGGTCGAGTTCGCGATGGGCCGCGCGGCCCGGCGCGGTCCGATCGGCGCTTTCGCGAAGCTGTTCGGAAGGGGTCGCGCCTGGATGGGCGCCTGGGTCGCGTTCACGGCCACCGCGATCATGTTCTACTACTCGGTCGTGATGGGCTGGACGCTGCGCTACCTCTGGGCGTCGATCAGTCGCGGCGTGCCGATGACCTCACCCGAGGCGGCGACGTCGTTCTGGGAGGGCTTCGTGGGTACGCCGTCGGCCGTGCTGTTTCACGGGCTCGCGATGGCCCTGGGTGTCTGGGTCGTGGCCCGAGGGATCCAGGGAATCGAGCGAGCGGTCCGACTCCTGATCCCCGGCCTGTTCGTGCTGGTCCTCGTCCTGGCCGTCCGCGCGATCACGCTGCCCGGCGCAGGGGCTGGGCTCGAGTTCCTGTTCACCCCGCACTGGGGCGACCTGAAGCACGCGAGCGTCTGGGTCGCCGCGCTCACGCAGAATGCATGGGATACCGGCGCCGGCTGGGGTCTCGCGCTCGCCTATGCCGTCTACCTGCGGGAGAAGGAGGACACGGCGCTCAACGCCTTCGTGCTCGGGTTCGGCAATAACACGGTCTCGCTGCTGGCCGGCGTGATGGTGCTGTGCACGGTGTTCGCGATCATGCCGGAGGCGAAGGACACGATCATCGGGGCGGGCAACGAAGGCCTGACCTTCATCTGGGTGCCGCAGCTGTTCGGGCAGATGCCGGGCGGCGCTGTGTTCATGGTCTTCTTCTTCCTTGCCCTGTTCATCGCCGCCTGGAGCAGCCTGATCGCGATGATCGAGCTGGCGACCCGCGTGCTGATGGACGCGGGGCTCAGTCGCCGGAAGGCGATCCCGATCGTGGGCGTCGCGGGGTTCTTGCTCGGGCTGCCGTCCGCCCTGTCCCTCCCGTTCTTTCGCAACCAGGACTGGGTCTGGGGCGTCGGCCTCATCATCTCGGGCTTCTTCTTCGCCTACGGCGTCGTGCGCTACGGCGTCGACCGCTTCCGGACGGCGTTCGTGAATCAGCCCGGCAGCGACATCACGATCGGCCGCTGGTGGAACTGGTCGATGGGCCTCGTAATGGTCGAGGCCGTGGTGCTGACCGTCTGGTGGCTCTACCAGGCCGTGCAGACGGACGACCTCGGCGCCACGCTCACGCCGTTCTCGAGCTTCAACGTCGGCACGGTGCTCGTGCAGTGGGCCGTCGTCCTGGTGGCGCTGCTCGCCCTGAACCGCTTCCTGGCCGCCCGAATGGCGGGCGAGGCGACCGAAGGCGGGCCGTGAGGCGCTATACCGCGGCGATCACCGCCCTTCTGCTGGTCCTGGGACCGGCGAGCTGCGCGTCGAGTGGAGCCAGAGAGACCGGTCCGGCCGGGCCAGCACCAGCAATGGGACCGCGGCCCGGGGCGCCGGCGGAGAGCCCCCCAGCCACCGCGGAGCCGCCGGAGGCGACGCCGGCTGAGATCCCCGGGGTCCCGGAGGTCGCCGAGGTCCGCCTGACCGTCGAGCCCGTGGAACTGCGGGTCGGCGACACCGCGCGCGTCGTTGCCGTGGCCGTCGACGAACAGGGGCGGTCGGTGACCGGAGTCGATCTCCGGCTCCTTGCCCCGATTCGGCAACTGGAGGTGCTGGGCGATACCGCGCTGGTCGCCGTGCGCGAGGGCGCAGCCGTCGTGATCGCGCAGCCGATCCGCGCCGCCCGACCCGTCGGTGCGGAGATCGCCGGTCGTCTCGCGCTTCGCGTGCAGCCGGCGCCGCTCACTCGGCTCGAGCTCAACGCGCCGGAGCGGCTGTACGCGGGGGTGCGGGCGACGGCGCGGGTGCGGGCGTTCACGGCAGTGGGGCCGCGCGAGACGGCGCCCGAGCTGACCTGGCGCTCCACGGACCAGACTGTGCTCCGGGTCTCGAGTGCCGGGGGTCTCGTGGCCGTCGCTCCCGGCGTGGCGCAGCTCGAGGTGAGCGCCGAAAATCGCAGGGCGAGCGCCCAGGTGCGCATCGTCGCCAACCCGGTCGACCGGATCGAGCTAAGGCCGGCGTTCACCGAGCTCGGGGTCGGCGAGGTCGTTCACCTGTCCGCTCGCGCGCTGGACGCGGGAGGAAGGGCCGTGGACGACGTGCCCATCGAGTGGGCCGTCGAAGTGGTCCACCCTCCGCTCGGTGGTGCGGCACAGGTGGACGAGAGGGGCGCCTTCGTCGCCGACGCCCCCGGGACGTACCGCGTCGTCGCCCTCGTCGGCGAACAGGCCGCCGCGGCGGAAGTCCGGGCCCGTCCACGCCCCCCCCGTCGGCCCGTCGAGCTGATCGCGCACCGTCCGCTGCCGGCCGGCGCCGGAAAGGCCACCGACGTCTGGGTGTTCGAGGGCGTGGACGGCCGCGACTACGCCTATGTGGGCACGCTGACGGCTTCGACGCTGTACGCCTGGGACGTCACCGATCCCGAGTCGCCCGCGATCGCCGATTCCGTGAAACTGGACGGCCGGCGGGTCAACGACGTGAAGATCAACGAGGAGGCCACGATCGCCGTGGTGACCAGCGAGGGGGCGGCCGACCGGCGCAACGGCATAACCCTGTTCGACATCCTCGATCCGGCGCACCCGCAGCCGATCACACACTTTACGGAGGGGCTGACCGGCGGGGTCCATAATGTGTGGATCGAGGGCGACCTGGTGTATGCGGTGCACGACGGGACGCGGGACCTGCGCATCATCGACATCTCCGATCCGCGGATGCCGCGCCTCGTCGGCCGGTGGGGAACGGACTCCGAGGGCCGTGTGCTGCACGACGTGACCGTGAAGGACGGCTTCGCGTACCTGAGCTACTGGAACGACGGACTGGTCATCCTCGACGTGGGTGCCGGGATCGCCGGGGGGACGCCTACCGAGCCGAGATTCGTGTCGAGACACGTCTTCAGCACCCGACTCGGAGACGAAGTCTACGGCAACACGCACCACGCGGTGCGGTACCGCAACTGGGTGTTCGTGGCGGACGAGATCTTCGGGTGCTCGGAATGCGTGAATGGTCCCCGGGGCTACGTGCACGTGCTCGACGTGGCGGACATCGAGCATCCGGTCGAAGTCGCGTACTACCGCGTTCCGGAGGCCGGCGCCCACAACATGTGGGCCGAGGACGACCGCCTCTACGTGGCGTACTACCAGGCCGGTGTGCGCATCGTCGACATCTCCGGCGAGCTGCGCGGCGACCTCTGGCGACAGGGACGGGAGATCGGATGGTTCATGACCGGGACGACGGGCGGAGAGGCGCCGAATGCCACGATGGCGTGGGGGCCGCAGCCCTACGAGGGGCACCTGTTCGTCAGCGACCTGAACTCCGGCCTGTGGGTCCTGCGCCTCGAGGCGATCCGGTGAACGACACACCTCCTTCCGTGGGAACGCTGGAGTTCCGGGCCGCGATGAGCCGGCTGGCCGGCGGAGTGTCGATCGTGACGTCGGCCGACGGGGATGGACATCCGCGCGGCCTCACGGCCACGGCCGTGTGCTCGGTGTCGCTGCGTCCGCCCCTCGTGCTGGCCAGCGTGTCCAACCACTCGACGACCCACGCGGCCATCGAGGCCACGAAGTCCTTCGCGCTCAATTTCCTCGGCCGGGGCGAGGAGGAGCTCGCCCGGCGGTTCGCGGGTTCGACGGGCGCGAAGTTCGAGGGGGTCGAGTGGGAGACCGGGCCGACCGGTTGCCCGGTCATTCCCGAGGCCCTGGCCATTTGCGAGTGCGTGCTCGAGCAGGCGGTGCCGGCCGGTGACCATACATTGTTCGTCGGTCGAGTCATCCGCGTGTCGGTCAACGCGGAAGCCGCGAACGATCCGCTGATCCATTTCGCCGGAGCCTACGGCGCGCTGTCCAGCGGAGGGTCCGGATGAGGCTCGGCGGTATCGACGTCGCGCGGATCTTCGGGATCCGCCTCCGGCTCGACTGGTCGTGGTTCGTGGTTCTGCTGCTGCTCACATGGACGTTCGCCACGTTCGACTTTCCGCTCCGAGAGCCCGGGTTCCTGCCGGCCGTCTACTGGGGTCTCGGTTTCGCGGCGGCGCTGCTGCTGTTCGTGTCGGTGCTGGTTCACGAGCTGGCGCACGCGGTCACGGCGCGCGGCCGCGGTATCCCCGTCGAGCGGATCACCCTGTTCATCTTCGGCGGCGTGGCCGAGATGCGGATGGAGGCGAAGCGCCCGATCGACGAATTCGTCCTCACGATCGTCGGGCCGCTCACTAGCCTGGCGATGGCCGGCCTGTTCTGGGCGCTGGGGCGCGGCGCGACGGCCGGCGGTGCCGAGGCGGCGGCGCTCCTGGCCACGACGCTCGCCCGGCTCAATCTCATTCTCGCGATCTTCAACATGGTGCCCGCTTTTCCGCTCGACGGAGGGCGTGTCCTCCGCTCGGTGCTGTGGCAGCTCACCGGCAACCTGACGCGGGCGACCCGATGGGCGGCCGGCGTCGGCCGCCTGTTCGGGTGGCTCCTCATCGGGTGGGGCGCCTGGATGTTCCTGTTCATGGGCGCCCGCCTGGCCGGCGCATGGGCGGCGTTTCTCGGCTGGTTCCTCGCCGGTGCGGCCACCGCCGCGGTGCGGCGCCATCGCGTGCAGGACATCCATGAGTCGCTGACCGCCTATCCCGTATCGGCGGCCGTTCCAGCCGGGCAGGGAGCCGTCCCGGCCGGGGCGAGCGTGGCGGAACTGATCCGCGGATCTTTGCTCGCCCGGCCCGGCGACGCGCGGCTGGTGGTCCGCGACGGGAGGCCGATCGGAGCTGTGACCCTGGCCGCCGCGGCGTCCGTTCCCGAAGCGGAGCGCACCGAGGTCCCGGTGTTCGAGATCATGACGCCGCTCGAGGAGCTGCCGCGCTTCGAAGCCAGGCACTCGCTGGCCGAAGCTGCCTCTTCCCTCAGCCGCGACCGTGGACGGCCGGCGCTCGTCGCGGCCCCCGACGGCACGCTCGGCGTGCTGACGCTGTCCGACGTGGATCGCTGGATCGAACGCTGGGAGACGCTGGATGGCTAAGAACAAAGGAAAGTGGAGGGTCGAGTCGCTCGCGAAGCGCCGGGAACGTGCGAAAGAGATCGCACCGCGGCTCGCGGAGGCTTACCCGCAGATGGAGATCAGTCTCGACTGGGAGACGCCGCTCGAGCTGGTCGTCGCGACGATCCTCTCCGCGCAGTGCACCGACGAGCGGGTGAACAAGACGACACCGGCCCTGTTCGAGAAGTACCCCACGGCGAAGGACTACGCGGAGGCCGACCGCGCGGAGCTCGAGGAGCTCATTCACTCCACCGGGTTCTACCGGAACAAGGCGAAAAACATCCAGGGCATGGGGCAGACGCTGGTCGAGAAGTTCGACGGCGAGGTGCCCGACACGATGGAGGAGCTGCTCGAATTGCCCGGCGTCGCCCGTAAGACCGCCAACGTCGTGCTATCCAACGGATTCGGGAAGGTCGAGGGCATAGTCGTGGACACGCACGTGAAGCGAGTCTCTCGTCGGCTCGGGCTGACCGGGGAGACCAGCGCGACGAAGATCGAGCAGGACCTGATGAAAGTACTGCCCGAAGATCAGTGGCATCCCTTCCCCTGGCGGCTGATCCTGCATGGCCGCGCCATCTGCGGCGCCCGGTCGCCGAAGTGCGACGAGTGCATGCTGTCGGATCTCTGCCCGAGCGCCTTCACGTTCGACTGAGGGTGCCGCTCACTCGCCGACCCAGGCCTCGCGGAGGCGAAGCATACCGCTGGTGGCCTCCCGGCCGGCACTCTCGTACGTGACGAGTTCGAGCGTCGGGTCTGCGTCGAACCTCACCGTCGCCGTGTGCTCCCGGCCGCGGCTGCGGAATGTGACCTCTACCGTGTCACCCACGCGGTGCCGGCCGCGGACGGACTCGAACGCGTCCGCGTCCGTCATCGGCGTCCCGTCGATCGTCAGAATCAGGTCCCCCCGGTCGAGGTCTGCCTCGTACAGCGGCTGTCCGACGAGCGTACCGCCGGTGAGCTCGGCGCCTTTGTCGCCGTAGTCGAGGCCGAAGTACCCGAGCCATGGGCGGTCGGGCCGCGCCGGCCGGAGCAGCAGACCGGCGTGTGAGAGAAGGCCGGCGTAGTCGACGACCTCGTGGCCCATGATGTAGCGCCCGAAGAACTCATCCGCCCAGGCCGGATCGCCGGCGACCTCGCCCAGCGTGGTGCGCAGATCGTCCATGTCGTAGGGCGTGCCCGTCTTCCCGTACTTCTTCCACATGGCGCGCATGTAGTCGTCGAGCGTGCGGTCGAACCGCGTCCGGAGCGTCAGGTCGAGGCCGATGGCGATCGCTTCGCCCCACTGGTAGTACGAGATGAACGTGTTGCCGAAGTTCGTCGGGTCGATGGATGTGGCGGCGTCCACCAGCGGCGCGAGCAGGCTCATGCCGGCCGCCGAGTGGTACCGGCGCCCGGGGAAGATGATGACGCCGCTGATCGCGTTCCCTTCTTCGGACAGGAAGTCCTCGAGCGTCATGACGCCGGCGCGCTTCATGGACAGGCCATCGTAGAAATTCGTGAACCCCTCACCGAACCAGAGCTCCGGTGACGGGTCGGAACGCAGGAAGTCGAACGGCTCGATCTCGACCGCCCGAATCCGCTCCATGTTCCAGGAGTGGAAGTACTCGTGGGCGAGCGTGTGGAGCAGGCCGAGCTCGTTGCCAGCGAGTGAGCCCGTGCTGGAGATGATCGTGGAGTTGCGATGCTCCATGCCGTCGCCCGAGGCCCAGGGCAGGTAATCGGCGATGAACGTGTAGGTCCCGTAGTCGTACGTCGGGAATTCGCCGAACACCCTCATCTGGGCGTCTGTGATGCGCTTTGCCTTCGCCACGTAGTCGTCCAGCTCGTTCGCGGTGTCCCTGTGGTGCATGGCGATGCGGATCGTCTGGCCTCCATCGACGGTCCAGGCGCGCACGTCGTGCTCACTCAGCTCGGTGGGGCTGTCCATGAAGTACTGGAGGTCCGGGGCGGAGAACGTGTTCGGCGCGCCCGGCACCGCCGGTAGCTGCGTCGCCGCCTCCCACCCTGCAAGGGGATGCACGGTGAGCCGGATCGGCCGGTCCTGCAAACTCGGCGCGAACATGAACGTGGCCGGCATGTTCATGTGGGCGTGCGTCAGGTCGATTCCCGTGTAGGTTCCCCCGGCGCGGTCAGCGTAGAGCGTGTAGGCGACCCGCACCGTGCTGCCATGCTCCGGCACGGTCCAGCCGTACGGCGAGGTGCGGACGGTGCGGACAGGATTCCCGGCCCCGTCGGTCACTTCGACGGAGTAGACGTTCTTGGCGAACTCGTGGAGCGCGTAGCGCCCCGGTGACGACCGGGACATCGTCAGCTCCAGCGGTCCCGCCGGCACGTCGGGCAGCGTCATCGTGATGCGCGCCTCGTGATGGACGGCGTTGGGGAACGACACGTCGTACGTGACGGCCGACGACGCTGATCCCGTGACGGTCGCCTGGCCGTGCGCGGACCCCGCCGTGAGAACCAGTGCGGCGAGGACGGAAGTGGCTTCGAGACTTCGTTTCATTCGTTCATCCGTGTAGGAGTCCCTTGTGTCTGGTTGAGACACGCTCACGAGCGCCAGGGTTGTAATAGACTGAGAGGATGATCCAGATCCCGACAGAGGACGGACAGGTTACCGACGAGCTTCGCGAGGAGCTGCGGTCCGCCGGGCTCGACCTGGGTTTCACCCGGATCGGCTTCGCGCCCGCGGAGGCGCCGGCCCACGCCGACGCGTACCTGCGCTGGCTGGAAGACGGTCACCACGGCGAGATGGCCTGGATGGCCCGCCCCGACGCCGTTCGACGACGCCTTGACCCCCGCGAGGCGTTGCCCGGCTGCCGCTCGATCATCGTGGCGGTCCTGTCCTACGCCCCGGACGAGATCGCACGACCCAACCACCAGGGTGCAGCCAATCCCATCGTCGCCCGTTACGCCCGGGGGCGCGACTACCACGACTGGTTCGAGGAGCGCCTCGACACCCTGGCGGCGGAGATCCGGGCCATCGGTCCCGACGTGGGCGTGAAGCGCTACGTCGACTACGGGCCCGTGCTCGAGCGTGACCACGCCCAGCGGGCCGGCCTCGGCTGGATCGGCAAGAACACGATGCTCATCGATCCGGAGCTCGGTTCGTGGCTACTGCTGGGCGAGCTGCTGACCACGCTGGAGGTCGAGCCTGACGAGCCGTTCCTTCCCGACAGGTGTGGGACCTGCCGGCGCTGTATCGACGCATGTCCCACGGACGCGATTCTGGAGCATCGGGCCGTCGACAGCCGGCGATGCATTTCGTATCTGACGATCGAGCTCCGCGGATCGATTCCTGTGGATCTCCGGCCGGCGATCGGTACCCGGGTGTTCGGCTGCGACATCTGCCAGGACGTGTGTCCGTGGAACTCGGCCCCCGCGCCGGGTGACCCGGAAGCGCTCACCGAGGGTCGACCCCTCGGGTTTCCCGCCCTCCGCGTATGGGCCGACCGCCTGCTCGGTTTCGACGCCGAGACGTACCGCGAGTCGTATCGTGACACGCCGCTGTCGCGCCCCGGTCGCAACGCGATGCTCCGCAACATCTGCGTGGGGCTGGGCAACAGCGGAGAGCCTGATGCCGCGCCGGTCCTTCGGCGCTGCCTGATCGACGGGTCGGATCTCGTCCGCGAGCACGCCGCCTGGGCGCTCGGCAGGCTGGCCGTCTCGGGTCGGGCCGGGGTGGAGCCGGACGCATGAGCCGCCGCCTCGACCTCACGAATGCCCAGCGGCGCCACCTCAAACTCGTGGTGGAGCGTCTGGTTCAGGAGACCACTGACCGTCTGGAGTACTGGGATCAGGTGGGGATGCCGGGTCCTGCCGGGCGCCGGGCGCGGGCGGAGCTGGCCGGGCTGCTGGAGGCCGTGTCGAGGGCCGCTGACGAGCTCGGCTTTTCGAACCAGCCCGACGCCCCCGACCCGGGCCGACGGCTGGCCGCCTGGTCCGCGAGCTGGTGGTCCCACGTGCTGGACGCTCGGCCGACCGCGCTGCGCCGCTACGGCGAGCTCGACCCGGAGGCCGAGGCGACCATCGGTCCGATTGTCGCGGACCTGGCCGAGCGTCTTCAACGACTGAAGGCCCTGAGCGAGCACGTGTCGGGGGACGAAGCCGCGGATGGTTGACATATCAACAAACATTGATATGTTATTCTCATGCCGAAGACGATGATCGAAGATCAGGCCCTGCTGCGCCGCTTCCAGGCGGTCGCCGAAGAGACCCGTTTCCGGATCGTTCAGATCCTCGCTGGCGGCGAGCGGTGCGTCTGCGAGCTCCAGGATGACCTCGGCGCGGCGCAGTCGCGCCTGTCGTTTCACCTCAAGAAACTGAAAGACGCCGGCGTGGTGAACGACCGGCGCGACGGCCGCTGGGTGCATTACTCGCTGGCGCCGGTGGCGCTCGAGGAGATGCGGGCGTTCCTAGGCGAGGTGAAGCCGGAGGATTGGCGTACGTCCGGCGGGGCCGGCGGGGCGTGCTGCGCATGAAGCGCATCCACTCCCCATTTTTTTTGCGTATATGTATCAACATTCATTGATATGGAGACGACGTGAATCCGATGACGAGGGACGACCGACCGGCCAACATCAAGGACGAAGTGCGGCGCCGGTATGGTGAGGCGGCCCGGCAGGCGGCAAGCGGCGCGAGGGCTTCGTGCGGCAGCGGATCCTGCGGTTGCGAGGCGAAGGCGCCGGACCCGATCACTCGTGACCTGTATGATGCGGTGACCACCTCTTCGCTGCCCGAGCAGGCCGTGCTGGCGTCGCTCGGCTGTGGGAACCCGACGGCCCTGGCGGAGCTGCGCGAGGGCGAGGTCGTGCTCGACCTGGGCAGCGGCGGGGGCATCGACGTGCTGTTGAGCGCCCGCAGGGTCGGTCCGACCGGAAAGGCCTACGGCCTCGACGTGACCGATGCGATGCTCTCCCTGGCGCGAAGCAATGCGGCAGAGGCGGGTGCGCAGAACGTGGAGTTCCTGAAGGGCGACATCGAGTCGATTCCGCTGCCCGACGAGAGCGTGGATGTGATCATCAGCAACTGCGTGATCAACCTCGCCGCCGACAAGCGCCGGGT